>RCMY010002983.1_pt1 | contig 15162 bp, 15 predicted proteins | sample 2041341 | NCBI WGS metagenome assembly RCMY01 (sample SAMN09708234, study PRJNA481090) | Marine sediment metagenome, whole genome shotgun sequencing project.
TTAAGCTCTAAGTCATTCATAATAATGAGCTTTTATCCGCAGGAAAATGGATATCATTCTTAATGTTTTTAAGCGCCCTTGGGTAACTTCTACCCCCTCTAACTGCCTCAATTGTCTTACTTATATACTCTGCTGTTTGTTCGATTAATCGTTTTATATCTCCTGAACTATTCAGCAGTAAAGTGACGATCCTGTGTTTCATTTTTGATATAGCTTGGGCATGGTTTATCTGGTAACTTCGCCTTAAGGATTTTGTTCTTTTACTAACAATTTCTTGGGCTTGAATTTCCATTAATGCGGTTAAGTTTGAGGCCACTATTTTAGCGTAAAAGTCTTGCTTGATTGAAAGTGCAGATTTACCTGAAAAATTCTCTATTTCTAGCCACTGCTTGAGACGTTTGTAGTTCTCTTCAATACCCCAACGAAGGTGATACAGCCCTCTGAAAATAGAGCAATCATAGCGCTCCATATCCATGAGATTAGTCACTAATACTTCAACCTCATTGGGTAGATCAACACGGACTAAACGAAGGGTAACTGTTTGCGTTGATAAACCTTTTTCTTCACAAGTCTTAATGGAGGGTTTATTCGGCTCGAAGGAGACTATCGCTTCTTTTTCTCCAGAGGCTACAAACTCTTTTATCAATAAGCTTTGATTAGTTTTTGCTCTAATACACAACTTAATATTTCTTTGTAAAAGATAAGCATAGAGCCAGAAAGCGACATAGCCACGATCAAATAATACCAAGTCATTTTTATCTTAAAAAGCCAAGTGATCTTCCGCGCATTGCTTTTCAAAAGCCTTCCTTGGATAGATGCCAGAATCAATCACAATATTGTTTAATACATCATAAAAAACAGACGACATACCCATAGTGCATCGACCTTGTTCAGGTCGCCCTTTTTGCTCACCAAAGTGTTCAATAATATCAGCCTCATCTGGCAGTCTAATAGAGGTTCCATCAATTGCGCACAAACGAAAATCGTTCCATGTTTTAGGTTTCCATTCACTTTGATACACGCTCTGATTGAATTGCTGATTTAGGTCTTGAAGAGCGGTATAAGAAAGCTGTTTTCTTGCTTGAAAGAAAGCAGATTTGGTAATGACTTGAGAGGGAAGTTTTTCATCCTGAATAGTTTTGAAAAACTGGTCTAATTCAGTTTGATTGGAGTGTTTTCTTAGATTCAGTAAGTAGAGAATGAGCGTGGGAAAATCGAGTGAGCGTTTACATGTAAATGCAGTCTCTGAAAGACGGTGTTTTTGTTTAAAAGACAGGCTATCAATAGTAGAATTTATGTCCCTATAAGTATTTTCAAATGAGATAGGTGATGGTCATTTGAGTTCCTTTTAGCTGTTAAAGTGGTGAGTTTCACAATAGATTTAGTTTAACATAATCAACTAGTTAATGCTTAACTTGCTGGCATTGAGTCTGACCCCTTAGATTCAATAGATAATTCTTAAAAAGATTTTTCGGATATCAGTACGCTTTTGTATATACCAATCCGTTATCGAAAGGTATGATCAGCTTTCCTTTTTCATAATTCGTATTTATGATTCTGGACTAGTAAGGGTTAATCAATCGCGGCAAAAATAACTAAGTTTCAAGGGGCAAATCATAAAAATATATGTACTCTAGAAGATATTCTTTTATCTCTATTATGGCATTAACTGTCGCGTTAATGCCGTTCAGTCTCGCTAAGTCAGAGACTTACGGACCTATCAAGGGTGGACAAACTCTATGGGACATCGCTAACGAGACACGTACCGATAAAACAATTTCTGTTGAACAACTAGCTTATTCAATTTATCAGTTAAATCCGGATGCTTTTTACTCAAGCAATATGAATCTGTTGCACAAAGGTGTAGTTTTAAACATCCCTGATGCCAAAACCGTATTAAAAACTTCCAAGCCCGAAGCACAACAACATTTACAGCAACATGTTCATGCTCTCGATCTACTTCGGGTAGATGCTAAACAGTTAAGAAAAGCTAAAATAATTCGCAGTAAATATAAAAAACAAGTCAAAGTACTGCAAAAAAAATTGGGTAAATACCGTCATAAGAGTAGAGACTGGAATAGATTTTATACAAAGCTGGTAACAGCAAAAAGGAACTATTCTAAATCAAAGAGACAGGTCGTGAAGTTAACCGGTTTATTATTGGAAAAAGCCACGCTTAAAGCTGATTCTCCGGTTAAAAAAGTAGTTTCAACAACTGGCATGACCGAAGTTAATCAACGTCTTGCACAAATACAATCAAGCCTGGAAAACCTCAATCACTTCAATACTGAGTTAGTCGAAAAGGTGGCACAGCTAGCCACCTTGGATAAACGGGTAAAGGTTATAGAAGAAGAATTAGGAAAAAATGATGACCTGGTTATTCAACTTAAAAACACTCTGGATCTCGCACAACAGGCTATAAAAGAACAACAATTAAAAAGTGAATACTTGGATCAACGTCTAGAAAAACTAGACAGTATTAACTCTTCACAGATTGATTCTGATGCCATTGACAAGACTACTAGTGCTGAAGCAAAGGAAGAATCTGTAGTTGAAACGTCTACAACATCAAACATTCAGACCGTTGAAAATAAAAATAACGAATCTTCACCCATTGATACTACAGAAAATCAGGAACAAGAAAGCTCCGAGGTTACAACTGAAGGTACATCAGACCCAGAAGTAACGGCACAAGTTCAGGACAACAAGCCTACTGAAAAAGAAGACACAGACCCCGCGATAACTATAGAAGATAAGAATCAGGATAGTTCTGATATAACATCAGTAGAGGTTAATGAGCCTGTGGTTGCAACTGCGACAGAAACCGAGAGTGAACTAGTAAAAAATGATGCTGAAGTCGAAGCCTCCTCAACCGAAATTGACACCTCAATTTCTCAAATCGTCGAGAGCGATAAAATTGAGAATACTGACACAGAAGCAACTTCTGATGAAAAGTTACTAATAACAGAAGAAGAGAATATTGTAGTCAACGAAGCTGAAAATAAAAAACAAGAAGCTAATAAAGCTGAGCCTGAAGTTGCCGCAAAGGTGGAAGAAAATATTCAAATTGCATCTGATAAATTTTCTGTGTATGAATTCGAAGCTGAATCGTTAGCTGTTGATATATCAGATGGGCCAATCGTAGATAACAAATCATCAGAGCTTACTCAGGCTAACCTGGAAGCTACTGGAACAAATTCGAATACTATCGATCAAGGCTCACTAAAACGTACCAAACTGACTGATGCGAATTACCCTATTGTTGGTAACGTACCCAGAGAAGAGATCAATCCACGTAGCCGCAATGGCAGCGCTTCAGATAGTTCCACAAATTACTGGATACAATTGCTTAAAGACAAAATTATTATCATTGGTGGAATTTTGAACGGAATAATTTTACTGTTTGTTTTCTATAAACTACTCAGCACTAGTAGACAAACCGCACTTGAACTTGAAGATACTGACACTGAAAGTGAGAAATCCAATGGCTATATCCCCTGGCAAGACCGAGTAAAGCCCAAAAGACGTATATAAAACACACCCCCCACCTTTTGGGGTGTTTTTCTGATAATTGGATTAAATGGAAAAGTGCCTCGCAAAGCATAAATTCCAATATCGTTTTTAGAAAGCAAAAAACGATTTGTCATTCAAAAGTGGGGGGGTGTGTTTCTAAGATAACTTCCTCGATATCTCGTGTGGGTAATCATGACGATGTTCATCCAGCCAATTCATGAGTTTTTCCAGTTGTGTATGAAACCCCTCTAGTTCCTGGTTGTGCCATTCACCAAAGATATGTGAAATCTCGGGTAGTAGCGATTGGAAAGTGTCTTCACAAAGTGCCATCCCTTTGCGGGAAATGCTCAGGTAACGCTTGCGTTTATCGGCTTCATCGGGCTCTGATTGTAGAAGTCCCTTATCGAGTAACACCGTTGCGATTTTGGTGATTCCAGGCTGGTTCATTTCCATGACTTCAACCAGTTCGGTAATAGTCCAACTTCTTTCTGGATCATGTGTGAAATGATTGAGCAAACCAAACTGCGACAGGTTCAATTCGTGATCAGCAAATAATCGGTTCTGACGGGTTGTTAACAATTGCTGAATAATACCCAGGAGTACCGTCATACGTACTTCAGTTTTTTGGCGCGGATTCAATTTTTTCTTCGACATAAAAATTCTCTTGTATTTATATTCCTAGGAATGTTATATTAATTCCAAGGAATATAATATCAGTGAAACCAATAGGAGACTAGTGATGAATCGCAGAAATTTTATAAAGATAACAGGTCTAGGACTCGGTAGTGTTGCTTTATCAAGCAGCATTATCGGCTTTAACGACAGCAATCCAGCCGACGACTTTGGTTGGAATGGCCCAGATAAACTCGAAACAGATATTCGCATGCAGGTGCTGGCCTATGCCATTTTGGCACCCAATCCGCATAATAAGCAGCCCTGGATTATTCGACTGACCGGCCCAACTAGTTTTGATCTGTACGTTGACCCGGAGCGTTTGTTACCCGAAACCGACCCGATACACCGTCAGATTCATATCGGACAGGGTACTTTTCTGGAAACCCTGTCAATTGCGGCTAGTGGTTTAGGTTTCAGGGCTATAGTCGAATATTTCCCAGAAGGTATGTACAGCAACACCGAACTGATCGATAGACCTGTTGCGTCGATTGACCTAGTTAAACAAGTCGGATTAGCTAAAGACCCTTTGTTTGATGCCTTGTTAATTCGTCATTCAAATAAACGCGAGTATGACGGCTATCAGCTGAGTCAAAATAATATTGATCGGCTTCGAAAAGCGCATTATCAACACAGTAATTACCCGTTTACTATTGATAATTCTGAGGATACAAAAATTCAATTGGTTGAAACTCTTACCGAAGCGATGCGAATTGAAGTAGCTAATAAACAACGTGATATGGAAACAATCAAAATGTTCCGATTCAACGAGGATGAGGTGCGCCAATACCGCGATGGATTTGGCGTTGCTCAGGCAGGTCTGAGTGGTTTCACTAAATTTATAGCTGAAACCTTCTTCCTTGACCGTAAAAAAGTCGAAGCAGATTCGACTGAGTTCGGGCAACAGGCAGTGGAATTAACCGAGAAAGTCGCGCAGTCAACCAGTACTTTTGCCTGGCTATCAACACCTAATAATACCCGCCTCGATCAGGTTAAAGTTGGTCGTGACTATGCTCGTATAAACTTACAAACCACAAAGATGGGTCTGGCGCAGCATCCGATGAGTCAGGTATTACAGGAATATGACGACATGCTCGATTTGCAGGCCAAATTTAAACGTCATTTCAATATTGCTGAATCCACAACCGTGCAGATGTTATTTCGCGTTGGCAAAGCGGCACCGGTAACCCACGGCCCTAGACGGTTGGTAAAGCAAATAATTCGAGCTTAAATAAAACGGTATGTGAAAAATCACACGAATAAAGCTAAGTCTGATGACTTAGTCAGCTATAAAATTTTGATTGAGAGCGTTTATAGAAAAAGTGCCTATAAGTAGGGGGGTGACTTAAAACAGTCAACAAAAACAATATCAATCGAGTCTGACCCTTTTGATGCTAAGGGACAATTAAAACCTGGCTTAGACGCGGAGAAATTCAATTGCTAGCTGAATAGTGATTCAGCTTTTATTGCTTTGCAATACCAAGAGTTTTCATCCTCGACGTCAAAGTTGTAGGTTTGATCTCCAGTAACTCAGCCGCACCACCTGCACCAGAAACTTTCCAATCAGCATGATTCAAGGCCGCGAGAATATTATTTCGATCGCGACTGTGGCGCTCAGCTTCGTTGTAATAATTTGTTGAGTTAGCTGTTTCTTCTGAAGCTAAGGGTATGAATGAGTTCGAATTTGATGTTTCGGTATTTTCAGGCAGTTGAAAACTCAATTGTTCACCGATACTAAGGATGATAGCCCGCTCAATCAGGTTTTGCAGCTCACGAATATTACCGGGCCAATCATATGCTTGTAATTGCTGAATATTTCCCATGGTGAGCTTTAATTCAGGACGCTTGAGTTTATTGCTGATAAGTTCGATAAAATATGAGGCCAATAACGGGATGTCTTCTTTTCGTTCTCGAAGTGGGGCTGCTTCGATAGGAAATACATTAAGTCGATAATAGAGATCTTCACGAAATTCTTGAGCTTCAGCAGCTGCTTTAAGGTCTTTATTGGTAGCCGCAATTACTCTGACATCTATTTGACGGGGTTTATCTTCTCCAACGCGCTGACATTCACCTTCTTGGAGTACACGAAGTAGTTTACTTTGTAATTCCAAAGGGATTTCACCTACTTCATCCAGAAAGATGGTACCACCATCGGCCAGTTCAAAACGTCCCGCCCTATCTTTTACAGCACCCGTAAAAGAGCCTTTTACATGACCGAAGAATTCACTTTCAAAAAGTTCATGAGGAATTGCCGCACAATTAACACGGATCATCGGTCGCTCATTCCGGTCGCTTAACTTATGAATGGCTCGTGCGAATAGTTCCTTACCCGTACCAGACTCACCAGTAATTAATACACTGGCATAAGTGGGAGCGACTAACTCTATTTGTTTGAGTGTATGCAGGACTTTCTTACTTTGCCCGATGATTTCTTTGAAATTATGTTGTGCGTTAAATTCTTCTTGTAAATACACATTTTCATTTTCTAAGCGCTCTTTCATGCGCTCTACTTCTGCATGGGCTGTGTGTAAGGCTTGTTCAGCAATTCTACGTTCGGTGATATCAGAAAAAACAACTACGGCGCCTAAAAGCTGCTTACCCTCAATAATTGGTGTACTTGTGTATTCCACTGGGAAGCTACTCCCATCTTTACGCCAGAAAACTTCATTATCAACACGATGAACCGCACCGTCATTAAAAGCCGCATAGATGGGACATTCATGCTTTGGATAGTGTGAACCATCTGGTTTGCTATGGTGTAACAGTGCATGCATGGGTTGACCTAAGAGCTCTTTTGCAGACCAACCTAACATTTCTGCCACGGCGGGATTTACATATGTAGTCAGGCCATTTTGATCAATTACATATATACCTTCACCCGCAGCTTCAAGGATAAGTTCGTTTTGACGCATGATGCGCAATAGTTCATCTACAGATTTACCTACAAGTTTATCTGCAGATACTGCGACATGGCTGTCCTCTTTTTTCTCAATTGTCATGATTACTTCGCAACTTGTATTTTATATATATGTATAGTTTTTACTTATTAGTATAGGTGAAAACTGAGACATGATTGATATCTTTTCCCAATGAGAGTGATCAATTCTCATTAATAAATTAAGCAGGAAGTGTATTTTTAAAATTGAATAGAATTATTCATCAGTGGATGATATCTAATTACAACATTTCGCTATTTAACTACGATGTATCGTTATTTACGATATGTCGCATTATACTACAACTCAAGATATCCAGATTATATTGTTAACTATCAATAGGTTAGAATAAACATAATTTTTGGCACGTCTGTTGCAATGATAGTTATGACAGTTCAATTTTTGTCATAACTTTTTATTTCAGGAGACACAATTATGAAAATCACGACCTTTGTTGCCAAATCAATATTGGCAATCTCTTTATTTACCCCAGGCTTTATGTATTCGAGTGCTCATGCTGATGAGCCAACTAATATTAATGTCACACAGACACTTCATAAGACTATCAATGTAGATGGTGTGGATGTTTTTTATCGTGAAGCTGGGCCTAAAGATGCCCCAACCATTTTATTACTGCATGGCTTTCCTACTTCATCTCACATGTTCCGGGATTTAATTCCAGCTCTGGCAGATCGTTATCATTTAGTAGCTCCGGATTACCCTGGGTTTGGAAATAGCGCACAACCTGCGATGGATAAATTTGAATATACATTTGATAACCTGGCAAACGTCATGGAGAACTTCGTGGAAAAGCTAGGTATTGAAAAATACAGTGTATATCTGATGGATTATGGCGCTCCAATTGGTTTACGTCTGGCTTCCAAAAACCCAGAGAAAATCACATCTCTAATAGTACAAAACGGTAACGCTTATGATGAAGGGTTACTAAAATTTTGGGATCCGATTCGTAACTATTGGAAAGAGCGTACCCCAGAAAATGCCAAGCCATTAGCAGGTTTCATTGCACCTGATGGCGTCAAATGGCAATACACTCATGGTACAAGAAACGACAAAACTATCAGTCCCGATAACTGGAATGTGGATTTACGCCACCTTACAAGAGAAGGTAATCCTTCAATTCAGTTAGCATTATTTTATGACTATCAAAATAATGTCCCGCACTATCCTGCATGGCAAGCCTATTTCCGTAAACATCAGCCACCAACGTTAATTGTTTGGGGCAAGAATGACTTTATCTTCCCTGCTGAAGGGGCACATCCTTACAAGCGTGACCTAAAAAACCTTGAGTTTCATTTGTTGGATACCGGACATTTTGCTCTAGAAGAAGATGGACAACTTATTGCTGATTACATCCGTAATTTTATGACAACAAAACTTGTAGCACGATAGTCAATGCATGTGGATCAGAGAAAGTAGAACATCATATTAAACGATATTCTATTTTCTCTGCCTCCATGCATTAATAAATTCTCTAGGAGAATGATAATGGATACCACTAATAGACCACCTTTACCTCCCTTCACATTGGAAAGTGCCACACAAAAAGTACGCTTAGCTGAAGATGGTTGGAACACACGAGATCCAAGAAAAGTCTCGTTAGCCTATACCCCCGACGTTACTTGGCGTAACCGATCTGATTTCATAATAGGTCGAGACAATATTGAAGAGTTTCTACAAAAGAAATGGATTAAAGAACTAGATTACCGACTCGTTAAAGAATTATGGACACATAGAGATAACCGGATTGCTGTGCGTTTTGCCTATGAATGGCGTGACGATTCTGGAAATTGGTTTCGTTCTTATGGAAATGAGAACTGGGAATTTGAAGAAAATGGATTGATGAGTCTGCGAATCGCCAGCATCAATGATTTAACCATTAGCGAGGCAGAGAGAAAGTTTCACTGGCCTCTGGGTCGGCGACCAGATGAATACCCTAATTTATCTAATCTTGGCTTATGAAAAGAAATTACCCAGGTTTTATCCCTAATTAAGACGGATGAGGTTTTCTCAAAATACGTATGGAGTGATCCATCATCCTGAGCTGTATTAAGTATTCTTTCTACAATAACCACTAATTTGGAGCATATAACATGTCGAAAATAGAAATATATTCTAAGGAATGGTGCCCTTACTGCACCAAGGCCAAAGCTTTACTTCGAAGCAAAGAACTTGATTATGAAGAACTAGATATCACCTCTGATGCTGAGGGTGAGCAGGAAATGATCAACTTATCTCAACGTCGAACTGTTCCACAGATTTTCATTGATAAACAATCAATCGGTGGTTATGACGATCTGGCACAATTAAACGCTACAGGTGCGCTCGATCAGCTTCTGAATATCGAATCATCGATTGATCTGACCAAGGTTTATGATGTGGTCATCATCGGTGCTGGTCCGGCAGGTATGTCTGCTGCCATTTATTCTGTTCGAAAAAACCTATCAACCCTTGTCATTGCATCCGATGTAGGTGGACAGTTGGGTACCACCTATGAAGTAGGTAATTACCCAGGTACAAAAATGATCACTGGACCAGATCTCGTTCAGCAATTTGAGGGTCACATGGATCAGTACGGCGTCGAGAAACTGGTTGGCGAGAAAGTCACAGGCCTACGCTTTGAAGATCGTTGTAAGATTCTACAAACCGCAGCAGGTAGAGAGATTCATGCTCGCTCAATTATTATTGCAACCGGTGCATTCAAACGAAAACTCAACATCTCCGGTGAAAATGAATTGGCGGGCAAAGGCGTTGTGTACTGCACTACTTGTGACGGACCCTTATTTAAGGATATGGATATTGCAATCATTGGGGGTGGAAATTCCGGTTTGGAAGCAGCTATCGAAATGAATGGATTGGCACGCAAGGTCTATCATATTTCTCGTACCGAATGGACGGGTGATTCTATTTTACAAGATAAAGTACACACGGCTGAACATGTTGAATCTTTGATAATGCATGATCCAGTTGAGATTCACGGTATAGAACAAGTAGAAGGCTTGACAGTTAAGGATTTGGAAACAGGAAAGACACGTAAGTTGGATGTGCAGGGCGTCTTCATTGAAATTGGCCTTTACCCTAATACAGATTTTATTCTGGATTTGCTCGACACCAATCAACGTGGAGAAATCAAGGTAGATAATCGCGGCCAGACCGGTATCAGTGGTGTATTTGCAGCCGGAGATGTTACGGAATCACGTGACAAACAAATTGTCATTGCCGCAGGCGCGGGTGCTAATGCTGCATTAGGTGTATCTGAGTATCTCGTAACGCAACACTAACAACTACGTTAATAATGGTAATTTCATTAATGCTTAATAAAAAATATCAAAGAGTTTTATGTTCATTTTTCATGGCGTTTCTGATGTCAGGAATCATGTCATTTAGTATTAGTGTTTTAAACATAGGCTTGATCGAGGGTCTTATTACCATCTGGTTGAATTCATGGATTTTTTCTTTTGCCGTGGCTTTTCCAGTAGTTTTCATTATCTCGCCCATCGTAACACTGTTGGTGGGGCGTCTTATAAAACAAGAGATTTAAGAGACTGGATGTACTGTATTGATCAATAGTCTATTTAAGTTTAGAGCACATTAAAAACAGGTAATAATTATGAATCAGAATTTCACAAAGTTTGCTTTTACTGAAAGTGTAAAAAAAGCACAGGAACATTACGGTACGCGTAATGCTTATGCCCGAATGGAGACTTCTGGAGATCGTTATGAACTCACGAGCAAAGAGGTATCTTTTATTCATTCAAGAGATAGTTTCTATATGGCTTCTGTAGGTGAAAATGGTTGGCCTTATGTTCAACATCGAGGAGGTCCAAAGGGATTTCTGAAGGTAATTGATAACACTTCAATTGGCTATGCTGATTTTCAGGGCAATGGGCAATATGTCAGCACTGGCAATTTACAGGCCGATAATAAAGCGTCTCTAATACTCATGGATTACCCATCAAAACAACGCCTGAAAGTTTGGGTTGAAACCAAAATTATTGAAGCAAGTGAAGATCTAGCATTGATGGAGCAACTTGATAACATTGAGTATAAGTCTCGTATCGAACGTTTAGTGATACTCACGATTAAAGCCTATGACTGGAATTGTCCACAACATATCACGCCGCGCTATACGATTGAGGAAATCGAAACACAAGTTGGTTTAAATGCAGGAAACCAATAGTTAGGTTAAGTAAAAAGTGCTCAAAAGGTGGGGGGTGTCTTTTATCATTCTTCTTTTTGGCTTTTCTTGGGTAGCTATTCAACACAATCACTTTTTCTTTACTAGTTAAAATGATAGGTTTAATTTAATGGGAAAAGTATCTTCATTGTTCGTTAGGAAAGTCATCGATGTGGCCGATAATAGCGTCGACAAGAGTGCATTACTGTGTTCAGTAGGAATCGAGCTGGGTAGCCCGATTGATCCTTCACATATGGTCACCGATACGGATTATTATTCCTTTCTAGAAATGGTTGCTGTCCTAGATGGAAATGGAACAACCATTCCACTAAGAGCTGGTGCAGCTATGAACTGTGACGATTATGCTGCTTTTGGCCTTGCATGGAAGTCGGCAGCTACTCTTCGTGGTTCCTATGAGCGTGCAGAACGCTACGGAAGAGTGCTTGGCAGCGTAACTACCTTTGAAATTGAGAATACTGACAGCGGTGCATTCATGCATCTACATCGAGAGAGTGAGAGACGTCTGGGTGTGAGACTAGCCAACGAAGAGACAATCGCAAGTATCACTTCAATGAGTCGACAGATTTCTATCGAAGAGTTCAAGCCTATTGGGGTATTTTTCAAACATTCAGCACCAAAGTCTAAAGTCGATCACGAGGCGTATTTCAGATGCCCCGTTCAATTTGAATCTGATAGAGACGCTCTACTTGTTTCAAATGAAACCTTACAAACACCGAATAAGCTTGCCGATGGAGGTATTTCGAGATTTTTCGACACACACCTCGAGGCTGAAATATTTAAACTGAAAGACGATTTTTCTCTTGATCGCTTGATTCGAATCCATGTCTCTAAATCTTTGAGTGAAGGTGTACCATCTATTTCCGCTGTCGCGAAACACTTTGGCATGAGTGGTCGAACGCTGCAAAGACGACTATCGGATCAGGGATATTCTTATCAAACTATGGTTGATGAGTTACGGCGACAGTTGGCCGGTCGGCTTTTGAAGCAAACGAATTATTCGCTTGCTGAAGTTGCTTTTATGACAGGTTTCTCAGAACAAAGTGCTTTTAATCGTGCCTTTAAACGTTGGGAGGCGCAAACGCCGCGATCTTTTCGTATTGGGTCACAACCAAGACACGATTAAATTAAACTTTGGCGTCAGAAGCCTAAAATTTGGCCGCAGCTGTCAAGAATCATCACGGAAATATTTATAAGCTATAGCTTCTAACCAACATATAGGAGCAAGTTATGAATAAGCAATTAAATATATCTCAAGAGTCAAAGGGTCTCACTCTCGTCCTTGGTGGTACTGGAAAAACTGGCCGCAGAATCATCAGTAGCCTTCAAGCCAAGGGCATGCCAGTACGTATAGGCTCTCGTTCAGCGTCACCACCCTTTGACTGGAACAACGAAGCAGGCTGGGACAACTGTCTGAAAGGTGTTCAATCAGTCTATATCAGCTACGCACCTGACCTCGCTATCCCTGGCGCGACCGACTCTATTCAGGCCTTTACCGACCGAGCAAAACAGCATGGCGTTAAGCGTCTACTGCTATTATCCGGCCGCGGTGAGGCAGAAGCTCAGGCTTGTGAAAAAATCGTACAAGAAAGCGGCATTGACTGGACGATCGTTCGTGCTAGTTGGTTTTTTCAAAATTTCTCTGAAGGTGCATTCGTTGATATGGTGCTTTCGGGACAGATTACCTTACCTGCAGATGATACCCCTGAGCCATTTGTAGATGTTGACGATATCGCTGAAGTCGCCGTTGCCGCGCTAACAGAAGCAGGGCATGTTGGAGAAATCTATGAAGTCACAGGACCGCGTCTTATGACCTTCACCCAAATAGCCATGGAACTGTCAGATGCAACCTCTCGCGAGATCGACTATGTTCAGATTCCGCAAGCAGACTTTTTAGCAGGTGTCACAGAATCTGGTGCGCCTAAAGAGGTGGCCTGGATGTTGGACTATCTGTTCTCAACGGTTCTAGATGGCCGCAACGCTTATCTCACCGATGGAATTCAACGTGCATTGGGACGCTCTCCTAAAGATTTTACACAATACGCCCAAGAAATTGCTGCAACGGGTTTGTGGAAGATAGCAGCATGAATTCGCTAATTCTCGTTATCGGAACGTTCACATTACTTGGTTCGGCTCTAGTGGGAGGGGTCTTCTTCGCTTTTTCAAGCTTCGTGATGAAGTCACTCGCGCGCCTACCTTCCTCGGAGGGTATTGCCGCAATGCAATCCATCAATGTGGTCGTCATCAACTGGTCGTTTCTTGGTACATTTATGGGAACGGCTTTGCTGTCCGTAGGTGTTTTTGCCCTCATGATTGCAAACAGCAATCATCCTGCAGCGATGTTCTTTATCATTGGAGCAATACTTTATTTTGTCGGCACTTTTCTAGTGACGGTATTTGGTAATGTCCCATTGAACAATCAATTAGCCGCCGTTACAGCAACAGGTTCCGCTGCAGCTTCAATATGGGAAGGCTACCTGAACCGCTGGACTATTTGGAACCACATTCGAACAACATCTGCGATGACTGCGGCTTTTATGTTTAGCCTTGGTCTTATCAACAATGGTAGCGCGTGATAGTTATTTTAAAACCTAGTACATCGGTGGTGGGTCCAGTCATTGGTGTCCCGTTTGTACTTGCCGAAAAGGAAAAGGAGAAAATATGAAAAATTCAAAAGTGCTCAAAATTATATTATTTATTTCCGGTCTGATTGCGGCAGGAGTTGGGGGAACAATTTTGTTTATACCTATACCTTTCTATGCGACAAACAGCATTGACCTTGCTGGTAATATTAGTTTGTTAAATGAAATAAGAGCTAGTGGTGGTGCATTGTTGGCAAGTGGTATTTTAATAATGATGGGAGCTTTCTTTACCAAACTAACTTTCACCTCCGCAGTGCTCTCCACTTTGTTATATCTTTCCTACGGCTTATCAAGAATTTTGAGCATGGTAATTGATGGAGTGCCTGCTGAAGGCCTTGTTCAGGCGGCTGTTTTAGAAATAGTCATTGGAATTGTTTGTGTTTTTGCTCTCGCAAAATATCGTAAAATTTAGTTTTGCACAATAATGTTGGAATTTAAATTAACAACGTTACACAACAAATAATTATGCGAATAGATAGTCACCCCCCCCACCTTTTAGGCGTTTTTCTGATAATTGGTTTGAATGAAAAAAGTGGCTAAAAGGTGGGGGGTGGCATTTTAATTAGTTAGGATTAGGTTTTCGCTGCCTTGATACGGTTTCTTTTCCTCTGATTGCAAAGAAAGGCAACGAGATACCTTTTTGTCTACAGCATCAAAAATTTGTCAGGAACAAATTTTCACGTAGCCCCGTTAGGGGTGAGGCTCATGGACGTGCCGAATAAAAACGTATCCCAGCCGAGCATCGCGAGACAACGTTGGAGTGCAGCGACGACGACCCTTTAGGGTGAGACGCAGTCGAATCAAAAATGACGTCCAGCAAAAGCGCCCTGCGGGCGTATTGCGTTGTTGTTTGGCACGTCCATGTGCCAAACCCTTCGGGCTACGCGTTAAATCGTTCCAGACGATTTAATCAGAAATAATGGGAGTGAAGGGAACTCGCTCGTGCCTCGCTCAAACAACCTTCACTCTGATCCATTCTTTCTTGCGATACTCATCACTTTTGAATGGAATAATAATTGTCTCTGGATTGAAATGCATAGACTGAATGGAAAACTGCCTCGCAAAGCATAAATTCCAATATCGTTTTTATAAAACAAAAACGAGTTGTCATTCAGCCGAAGCGCAGCGCAGACAACGAAGGAGCATCGCGACGACGACCCGAAGGGCGTGGTCTTCATTATTTTTT
>RCMY010002985.1_pt1 | contig 15161 bp, 12 predicted proteins | sample 2041341 | NCBI WGS metagenome assembly RCMY01 (sample SAMN09708234, study PRJNA481090) | Marine sediment metagenome, whole genome shotgun sequencing project.
GGCTGGCGCGGTGTTCGAGATCGCGCTCGACCCGCCGCAACTCGGTTACCTCGCGGCCCACGGCGATACGCACCCTGTACCCAGGGTGCCAGCGGGCCGACCACTGGATGTCCACGCTGTGTCCGTCCTTGTGGATGTAGCGGTTGCGGAAATGGCGCTGCAGCGCACCGCCCACCACCTTCTCGGCCTGCTGCGTGGTTGCGGCAAGATCGTCGGGATGGACCAGGTCGAACGCCCGCATGCCAAGCACTTCATCGGCGGCATAGCCGAAGATGCGCTCGAAGCTGGCACTGACGAACAGGAAGCGACTCTCGGCATCGACGACGCAAACTGCATCTGGCACCAGGTCCAGCAGGTCGGCGAGTGGAGGTAATTTTGACGTCATCGACTCTATTGGATCCGTTCCCTGTCACGGCGATATCCGGAGTCATTATCCCCGTAACGCTTGGAACATGCAGGCACCCTGGTCACGTTCGACGATCGTGCGAAAGAACAGGAGACCGGAATATCCCTTGCTCTTGGGCATCGTGGAGGTTGGCCAGCTGGCCCAGGCTGCGTCTGCAAGCCGATTTGCGGCGCAAAAATGCCTGATGTCCAGGTTCCCTGCTGGCGGTCCATCGCTCGCACGCAAGTGCATTCGGCCCACGGTTTTGGCATGGTGTCGATTGCCTGCAAGGAGCGCGAAGCCGGTGTCCCAGTCTCCACTCGTCAAATCCCGTGCCGCCGCACGCCGTCGTGCGGCCCGACGCAAACCATCGGGGACGACCGTGGTCATGCTCGGGACCGGGATGCCGCGTCCGGATCCTGATTGCTTCGGTCCCGCCACGGCGGTGGTGCACGACGGCCGCGTGTTCCTGTTCGACGCCGGTGCCGGTGTCATGCGCCGGATGGCGGCTGCAGGCTTGTCGATCCGCGGTCCGGAAGCGGTTTTCATTACCCACCTGCACAGCGACCACACCCTGGGCTATCCCGACCTGATCCTCACCACCTGGGTGATGGGTCGCCGCCATGCATTGCAGGCCTACGGTCCGGTTGGATTAAAGAAGATGACCGGCCATATCCTCAAGGCCTGGGACGAGGATATCCATGTCCGCATCGAAGGCCTGGAGCAGCAAACCAAGGCCGGCTACAAGGTCGCAGTGCATGAGTTCGACATCTCCCAGGCCAGTGGCGAGGTCGTGTTCGACAAGGATGGTGTGTGCATTACCGCGATCCCGGTGTTGCACGGTTGCTGGCAACAGGCCTACGGCTATCGCATCGATACCCCGGATCGCTCGATCGTGATTTCCGGTGACACCGTCCCGACCAACACCGTGCTGGATGCGGCCCGTGGTGTCGACGTCCTGGTGCACGAGGTCTATCCGCATGTGCAGGTGGCCCCGGAGCTGCGCGTCGGTGGCGAGGTGTGGCCCAGCTACATGCACGACTTCCATACTTCGGACCTGGAACTGGGCGCGCTGGCTGCCGAGGCAAAGCCGAAGCTGCTGGTGCTGCACCACATCGTGCGCCATGGCGAAGATGACGAAGAATTGCTGTCTGCGATCCGTACCGGCGGTTACGAGGGCGAGGTGGTCGTGGCCAAGGACCTGGATCGGTACTGAAACAAGCGCTTGCGCACGCGATTCCGGCCTTCCCGGGAATGACGAGGCCTGGGATGGTCATCCGGACCTTCTTCTGCACGTTGCTTCAAAAGACAGACAGGCCAGTGATTTCGGTGAAGCGATCCAGTGCCGCCGCACCGGCCAGGGAATTGCCTTTCTCGTCCAGTCCCGGCGACCACACGGCCAGCGATAGCACGCCGGGAACGATTGCGACGATACCGCCGCCGACGCCACTCTTGGCGGGCAGGCCAACGCGGAATGCGAACTCGCCGGCGGCGTCGTAGGTGCCACAGGTCAGCATCAAGGCGTTGATGCGCTTGGCGCGCTCGGGGTTGATGACCGCTTTGTTGCTGCGATGGCAGCGGCCGCTGTCGGCCAGGTACAGCATGCTGCGCGCGAGGTCTTCGCAGTCCATCCGCAGCGCACACTGGTGGTAATAGAAATCCAGGACCGCATCGACCGGGTTGTGCAGGTTGCCAAAGCTGCGGATGAAGTTGGCCAGGGCGGCATTGCGAAAGCCGGTGTCGCGTTCAGAACGCGCCACTTCCGGGTCCATGTCGATACTGCTGTTGTCGGCGCGTTCGCGCACGAACGCCAGCAGCTGGTCGAGGGCATCGGGATAGTGCGACAGCACCACGTCGGCGACGACATGCGCGCCACCGTTGATCAGGGGATTGCGCGGGATGCCGTTCTCGCGTTCGAGCTGCACCAGTGAATTGAACGCGCTGCCCGACGGCTCGCGCCCGACGCGTTGCCACAATTCACCGCCCAGCGCCTCCAGCGCGAGGGTCAGGGTGAACACCTTGGAGATACTCTGGATCGAGAACGCCTCGCGTGCATCGCCGACCGAGTACAACCGGCCGTCGAGGGTGGCCAGCGCCATGCCGAAACGATCGGCCGGCACTTTGGCCAAGTGTGGAATGTAATCGGCGACTTTTCCTTGCCCCGACAAAGGTTGCATTTCGGTGGCAATCTGTTTGAGCACCGCGGCAAAATCGGTTTGCTGCGCACGTGTCGCGTGCTGGCTGTCGAGGATGTTCATCGCATGCATGCTCGCACAGCGCGCGTTGGCGGGCGAGTTGGTGGACTGCGCTGAGCTGCTTGGGTTTGCATGCCGTCATATCGACTTGGGTGCCAACGACGACCGGGTAAGTGAATCGAACGGGGTGCTACGGGTCTCTTGCCTGATTGCAGTCCCCATCGGTGTGATCGGGGTGATCTGACTCCCATGCTTTCAATCGGGCTTCGTATTGCTCGAGTTGTCCTGCGTACAGGTCGAAGACGCAGCACTCACACCCGGACTCACAGCAATCCGACGCCAGCGGCTTTTCTGGCGGGGTAGGTGGTCGGTCCGCTCGATCCGGCTGCGGGCCAGCGGGTTTGGGTGAGGGGCTCCAGGGCACGTGGCCAGTCTATGCGTTCAGGCATGATTTCCGTGCATGCCTCGCAGGCATGCTGGAAGGATGCTGGTGCGCAGGGATGGAAACTTGTACGGACCCATTGTTCGACGAGGTCCAGGCCAGTGTTTGCCCGGGCAAGCTCGGCTTGCATGACAATCACACCACTACGCCATCACTGGCCTGGGGCGCGGCCGACCCGGTTGCGGCCGGCCTGCTTGGCCACGTAGAGCGCGGCATCGGCTTCGCGTAACAGATCATCCAGGCTGGCCGTGACGGCCGAGGCGGCCACGCCCATGCTTGCCGTCAATGTGGTGGTACTGCCGTCGGAAAGCGTGACCGCCATGTTGGCCAGTGCCGCACGCAACGCTTCGGCGAAAACCGCGGCGGCATCGAGTGCGGTATCGGGGAGCAGCAACAGGAACTCCTCCCCACCCCAGCGCGCAATCAGGTCTTTGTCGCGGGACATCGCGCGCAGCCGGTCCGCAATCGCCACCAGCGTCCGGTCTCCGGCATCGTGGCCATGGCGGTCGTTGATCTCCTTGAAATGGTCGATGTCTAGCAGGACCAGTGCGAAGGGCTTCGCGTCTTGCATCGCGCCGTCCTACATCGCGCCGTCCTGCATCGAGGCAGCATGAATAGGCAACCCGCGATCCAGGAACCCCCGGCGGTTGAACAAACCGGTGAGGGGATCGTGCTGGGCAAGTTGCAAGGCGTGGACGCGATCCTCCCGGTCACGCCGCAGGCGCAGCCCCAGCGCCAGGGCCCAGATGGACGCTTCGATCATGACGCCGACTTCAACGGCACGGAAGGTCAGCTTGGTCATGGGCAGCTGGCCCATGACCGCAAGCGTGGTCACGAAGGCACCGGTCATGCTGGCGAGCGTCGCGCCGAGGAAGGCCCGCGCTTGCGCACGCCCGTAACAGACGGCCATGACGCCAAGGACCACCATCAGCAGGGTGAACAGCATGATGTAGGCAAACGCGATGCCTACGGCCACGGCAGGGACGTCGACGAGGATGCAGGCTGCCATCGCTGTCAGTGCGATGCGCACGATCCAGGCGACGGCACGGTCCATCCGTGGCGCCCAGCTGGCCAGTGCCAGGAAGTCACGCGCAAACCACAGGCCCGCGCTCGAGAATAGCGTCATGCCGACGAGGATCGCGTAGCGTGCCACCTGCGGACTGTGCGGCCATGCGACGGATGCCGCGATACCGCTATAGGCCAGGTGCATGTAGAGGTAACTACCGACATATGCGACGTAGCGCAGCAGGCTGGTCTCGCGCAGCGCAAGCCACAGCAGGCCGTAGGCGACCATGAGCGCAAGCAGGAAACCATGGACCAGGCCGAGCCAGTGTTGCATGGCTCCTTCCAGCCGCCCGGTCGCGGATAACGGCACCACGCGAAGGTCCAGTGCCGCGGAGTCGATGCTGTCGGCACGTACGAACAGTTCGCTACGTCCCGGTGGCAAGGGGGCATCGAATGCAAAGCCGAGACCGACGTGCAGGTATCGCGAGGGCGAGCGGGCGTCGCCGGCCTGCCAATGCGTGGTCGTGCCGTTGGACGGCACCAGCCAGGCGTCCACGCGGTCGGTCCATCCCTCGGCGACGTAGATGCGGTAGTCGCGTGGCGTGGTTCCAGTGTTTTCGATGTCCAGGTGCATCCATAGCGGCGGGGCAAGGTTGCCGTGGTTGGGTACCGCGGAGTCCGAGCGGCGGAAGTCGCCGGCGGCAAGGTGCGCGCGAGCGTCCTCCAGCGTCAACGGTTTGCCGCGAATCTCGTCCAGCAGAAGGGCATAACGTCCCAGCGGCGCGGCAGGGCCGGACAACTCGACGCCATGGGGTAGGGGGCCGTTGCCGGAAGCAGGTGCTGGCTCGTAGACCGTTGCGCCGCGTGCGTCAAAATGCACCTGCTGGGCGAAGCCAGTCAGCGGTACGGTCAGCCAGAGCAGGCTGGTGGCAATCAGGATGGCAGCGATCCGGAGGCTGCTGCGGGCAAGCGGGTTGGCGCGCCGCATGGGTGGTAGCCGCAAGCTTCTGAGCCGCATGGGTCGTATCGGGAACGTCACGTCGGATTCGATCCCATGATTTTATTTCCCCCGGTCGATATGCCGGCTTCAGGTCATATAGCGCCGCTGCCTGCCGTGGCCGGCAGCATTCGGGGGATGACCCCAATTTACGCAAAAAACGCGAGTATGCAAAACAGTTATGGAAGCCCCCCGGGAAATGGGTCGATTCGGGCGATCCATCCGGCATCCCCCACCTGTTCAGTTGCATTGTCGGTTTGCACGACCCCTTCGGTGGCCGCTACAGTGATCGTCTTCCCTTGATGCACTGCAAAGCGAGCGACGCGATGACGACCCAGGCAAGCGATCCGATCGGCACGCCCGGCCAACCCTGGGGCGCCGTGGAAGTCGCTGAATGGCTGTCACGGCAGACGCACAAGCGCAGCTATGAAGCCGATGTGCTGGGTGTGATCGAGACACTGCGTTCGCGCTTTGACGTGATGCAATATGGCGAGCTGGACGATGGTGCCGACCAGTACCCACTGTTTGCGGTCAGGAGCCGCAACTGGCGCGACGACCGCCCCGTCGTCTTGGTAACCGGTGGCGTGCATGGCTACGAAACCAGTGGCGTGCACGGCGCGTTGCAGTTCATCGAGCAGCACGCCGCGCGCTATGCGGACCGGGTCAACCTGGTCGTCGCACCGTGCGTGAGCCCTTGGGCGTACGAGGTCATCCATCGTTGGACCCGGGATGCCGTCGACCCCAACCGCTCGTTCCATGAGGATAGTCCTGCACGGGAATCGGCGGCGCTCATGGACCTGGTCGCGCCGTTCCGTGATCGCGTGCTCGTGCATGTCGATCTGCACGAAACCACTGACAGCGACGAATCCGAGTTCCGCCCTGCACTGGCCGCGCGTGACGGTGAGCAATGCATTCCCGGGGAGATCCCCGACGGCTTCTACTTGTGCGCCGATAGCGAGAACCTGCAGCCCGGATTCCAGCAGGCAATCATCGACGCGGTAGCGAAAGTCACCCATATCGCACCGGCTGATGCCAATGGCGAGCTCATCGGTTCGCCGATGGTCGCCCCAGGTGTCATCGCGTATCCGCTCAAGCAGCTTGGCTTGTGCGCGAGCATCACCGATGCGATCTACACAACGACCACCGAGGTCTATCCCGACAGCCCGCGCGCCAGCGCCGAGCAATGCAATGCCGCGCAGGTAGCCGTGGTGTGCGCCGCGATTGATTACGCGTTGACGCATGCTGCAGGGCATGCCGATCACTGAGCAGGCCGGTCGCCAAGTAGGCCGGTTACCAGGACGGTTGCTGAGCAGGCTGCGCTGCCTGCCTTTGTAGTTTGCTTCAGTCTGTCCGGTCGCGGGCATCGTGCATGGCATGGTCCGGATCCAGTGGATCGGCCACTTGGTCGCGTCCATTCTGCTTGGCCCTGTACATCGCGTGGTCGGCGAGATCCATCCAGGCGCGAGGGGTGGGATCGCGTTCCGGAAGCGAGGCCATGCCGATACTCACCGTGCATCGCAATGCCGGGGCGTGGTCAAAGCGCAGCGCAGCGACTTCGGTGCGTATGCGCTCGGCGACCACCCACGCATTGGTAGCATCGATCGGCACGACCAGCGCCAGCTCGTCGCCACCGACACGCCCACCCAGGCCAGCGCCACCCGATGCGTCCATGGCCGATACGTCACCCGCTGCATGGCGTTGGACGATCGCGCCGATTCCACGCAGCACATCGTCGCCGACGGTGTGCCCGTACGTGTCATTGATGCCCTTGAATAAATCCAAGTCAACCAGCAGCAAACTGGCAGGAATGCCGGGCTGGTGTTGTGCGAGCCAGGTTTCGATCGCTGTCTGCCAATAGCCATGGTTGGCCAGGCCCGTGAGGGCATCGGTCTGGCTGAGCAATGTGAGCTGCTGGTTTTGTTTACGCACGCGTCGTACCAGCCGGGAACTGCTCATGCTGACTGCCAGGGTGTGGATCACCATGACCGGCAGGCTGGCCAGAACCACGGCCATGCTGGATGCTGGATGGAACGCAAATCCGGTGAACAGCCCAAAACCGACCAATGCCACGACCAAGCCCGGCAGGGCACGCAGCCACAGTCCGCTGACGCCAACGCTGAGCTTGTCCGCCATGACCACGGAAACCAGCATCACTGATGGCAGCACGTTGTAGTGCATGAGTGGAGGCAGCGTCCCGGCCAGGAACGAATCGACAACAAAGTTCTGCAATTCGGCCCGGAAGGGATTGCGGCTGCGGCGGGTCCGCCAGTAGGCCAGGTGGGGCCAGAGCACGCAGGCGAAGACCACCCACGCCCACATGGGCCAAGGCGCAGCCAGCTCGTGTAGCACCACTGCCACCGCCAAGCCGCCAAGGCCCATGCCGAGCACGCGTAGGCCATAGGCTTGCGCGGGCAGCCTGTTCAGGTACTGCGGGCGTGCCGGGTGCTGTACGGGCGCATGTTGCGAGTCGTGCATCGAGCTCGTTTTCCAGCCAAGGGTCAAGGATCGCCGGACAAGGGCTTCCATGGTCCGGAAGAAGGCTGCAGCAAGGAGCGTGCCGGACGCAAGCCATCTGGACTGGAGAATTACGCCAGTCGATATGGTGGAGCTACGACCGTTTGTCCCACTTGTATTCGTACAGCGACAAGTATACCGGGCAGGTATCGCACGCTCCTGGCCTCACCTTGTTCACAGGCCGACACGGTGCGGGCGGCGGGCGACCACCAGCGTGTCCAGCATGCCGAGCCTTCCATGCTCTACGAAGAGGCACAGGTGAAGAACAGGACCACCGGAGTCAAAGCGACATGCCCGGGTGACATCGAGGTGCATGTCGATGGTGGCGGTCCCGTCTACATCGACGCTAACGAGTCCAGGTTCAGCATGTCCAACAGGACCCATGGCACGACGGTTAAGATTTCGAAAGCGCTATTCCGGGGTGGGCCGGTCACTGGGCGACGTTTGACCGGCACCTACGCGTACGCAATTGCGCCCATCGCGCTTGGCCTGGTACAGGGCCATGTCGGCATCGCGCAACAGGCGATGGGCATCGTCTGGGGCGACAAGGAGTGCACTGGCGACGCCCGCGCTGATGGTGACGTTCATGGTCCTGGCCTCGCCCGGGATCGGGATCTCGTGGTCGGCAACCGCGACGCGCATGCATTCGGCGATGGCGGCGGCTTGCGTGGTTGCGGTGTTGGGCAGCAAGCACGCAAATTCCTCGCCGCCATAGCGTGCGACCAGCGCAGTATCGGGTGCACACCGCAGCATCATGTGCGCGACGCTACGCAATGCTTCATCCCCTGCAGGGTGGCCGAAATTGTCGTTGTAATCCTTGAAGTGGTCGACATCGACGAAGATCAACGCGGTGCTGCCTGGAGCGGGACTGCCTGACGTTGGACTGCGTGGCGCTTCTTCCAGCCGCTCCAGCAGTCTGCGCCGATTGGACAGTCCGGTCAGTGCGTCGTGGTACGACAACTCCAACAGGCGGGCATTGGCCAGGTCGAGTTCGGCAGTGCGCGCCGCGACGCGGTGTTCCAGTACGTGTCGTTGCGCCTGTAGCCTGCGGTTGCGCCATTGCGCACCGGCGTAGCCCAGCAACAGCAGTGCCAACACACCAGCGGTATAGGCCCAGGGGCGTTGCCACCATTGCGCCTGGACGACGATTGGCACCTCGATCGGAACACTGGCGTTGCCAGCATGGTCGCGTGCTTCGACGCGCAGCGTGTACTTGCCCGGAGGTAGCGTGTTGAAGGTACGCGATGCCTGGGTCGTCCAGTCACTCGGCATTTGCTCGTAGCCAATCAACTGGGTACGGAAGCGTGATGCGCTTTCGAGGTGCCAGGACAGCAATGCGAATCCGACCTCGACCGCTTTGGCATCAGCGGCGACCTGGATCGGTGGAATGGTCGATGCACCTTCTGCAAGCCCGGACAAGACAGGTTTGCCATCGATGCCCAGGCTGGTAATGCGTAATGGCTTGGGTTGCGTATCCTGGGTCGCACCCAGGGGATCGTAGACAGTCAGGCCACCCAGCGTGCCGGTCCAGAAGCGATCATGCGCGTCGATGAATTGTGCATTGGTATTGCATTCGTCATGCACCATGCCGTCCTGGCGGGTGAATACCTTGGCGCGATAGTTGTCGTGGTCCGGGGTGAGTTGTTCGATGCCGTTGTTGGTGCAGATGTAGATCCGGCCAACCGAGTCACGCAACGCGCCATAGCTGGTGGGGTCGGACAAGGAGGGCAGGGTATCGGGCAGTACGACCGGATGCATCGGGTCACTGACGTCGACTCGCGTCGTACCGGCACTGGAACTGCCCATCCAGAGGATCGGCCGTCCATTGCCATCCTGGATCAGGCTCAAGCCGATCAGGTTGGTATCGGGTAGCCCGGCCGCGCTGCCGAGCAGGTCCCAGCGCTGGCCATCAAAGCGGGCCAGCCCCTGGTTGGTGCTGGCCCATAGCCAAGGGCGACCGTGCGCATCGACCTGCTGCTGGAGTTTGACCACGCTCCACTGTCCGGTCACGGTCTGCGGGCGGAACGCGGTCCAGTGCCCGTCGCGCCGTCGATAGATTCCCGACTGTCGGGTGGCGACCCATTGTTCTTCGTGGCCCCCATGGATGCGGACCAGCGTGTCCAGCGGTGCTTCGCCCGTGTTCCTGGGCCATGGCGTGTCCTGCTGCTCGAACGTGGGCTTGTCCCGGCCGTGCATGCGTACACGCATCAACGCGCCGCCGCGCATCCCGATCCAGCGTGTACGCTTGCCATCGCGACCGGTGGTGGCCACGACCATGCTGACGCTGGATGCGGGTAGCGTGCCGTCGTCGGCGGTGAAGCGTTGCCAGCGGCCATGCGAGTACAGGCCGACCCCATCGTCGCTTGCACCCACCCAAAGACGCTCGCCGCCGTCGTCGTCAGGCTCCACCAGCACGCCAAACACACCAACCGAGCCGGCGCCCAACAGTGAGGCGGTGGTCCACGCGCTAGCGCCAAGGACGGTGCGCGAAATACCAGATTCAGTGGCCAGCCAAATCACCTCGTTGCCACTGGGGCTATACCATGCGCTGAGCCCGCGCACGACGTTCGACGCCAGGCCATGGCGCTTGTCGAATACCTGCACGTGGTCGTCGTGGATGCGCAGTAGCCCGGAACGCGAGGAGACCCAGACCGCACGATCGCCACCGGGCAACGGGGTCGCAGCCATGTCGTAGAGCTCATTGGTCGGCAGCGCGCCATCCTCCTTCGACCATTGCACAAGACCGTCGTCGGACAAACGCCACAAGCCGATGCCGAATACCGAGATCCACAACTCCTCACGGCCCCTGCGCTCGGTGGCGAGCACGTATTCGATTTGCGCGGAATCGATGCGCACGCCATGCCATTGCTGCCAGTCCTGCACGCCCTCATCGCGGTACCAGAGCCCGGTGCTACCAGTGCCGGCCCATTGGCGTCGTTGTCCGCCAAGGTGTCGCGTCTGCGCCATCGACAGGATCGAGCCGCGAGGTAGGGTGGCGTTGCCGGGATCGGCATGCCAGCGATCGCCACGTCGATACATCAAGCCCTGGTCCCAGGTCAGGGCCCAGAGCGTGACCGCGCCCTTGCTGTTGACGGTTTCGGCGAAACGCCGGATCTGTTGCGAGGGCAGTCCGGTGCCGCTGTTTTCGACATGCCATCGCGCGCCGTCGTATTGGGCCAGGCCATCGCTGCGGAAGGCCGCCCATAGCGTGCCTTGGTGGTCGACCCACAGACTGTCGACGGAATGGGCCATGGCCGGATCGTCGCTGGCGACCCAGCGACGCCCGTCGTAACGAAAGACGCCCACCGGCGTGGCTGCCCAGACAAACCCGTTGCGATCTGTGCGGATGCTGACCGTGACGGCGTCAGGCAGTCCATCGCGCGCTGAAAAATTGGCAAACGACGGCGCCCCGAGATCCATCAGGTCCAATGGTCGCGGCGACGTAGTGCCGTCCCGCCCCAGAGCCGGGCCGGCGATGCACAGCAATAGCAAGAAAAACGCCCGGATTCCGGACATCATGTGTGATTCCCCCTGCCGACAGTATGCAGGACGGCCATGGGGTGGCCTAGCATTTGTTGCAGGAAAAACCTGAACAGCGTCAGCTACATCCGGCCCGGTCCAGTCCAGGTACCGATCTTCCGAGGCGTGTGGACGTAGCATCGCTGGATGGGCCCCGAAAAGCCCTGGACTGGACACGGTCATCGCGCCGCGCCGTGCACGCCCGGTGCGGTGGTCTTGGGGCTGCATGTCCGGGAGGCATCTCCGATTTCGTTTTCAGCTTCGGTATCCTCTTACATAAATTGCGACACTCGAACCGCATTTCGAACCCAATCCCGCACCCAATCTCGCAACCAATGCAAATACCAACTACGTCGAACCGACGCCCCGACTGGGGACGCTACGCATGGACCGCGTGCAATACCGTGCAGTTTGCCTTCACGCTGCTGTGGACGGCTGTCGGGATCTGCCTGGCGTTGCTGGTCCATGCCGTCCTGCGCGATCGCCATTGGCCGTTGCGCATGGCGTCGCGCTGCTGGGCCCCCGGCCTGCTGTGGGGTGCGGGTGCGCGGATACAGGTGGAAGGGCTGGACAATGTCGACTGGACTCGCAACCACATGTTTGTCGCCAACCACCAGTCGACGATCGATATCTGTGCGTTGTTCCGCGCGGTCCCGGTTCCGTTGCGGTTCCTGCTCAAGCACGAGATGACACGCGTGCCGCTCGTGGGCCGGTATGCCAAGGCGATGGGCATGGTGTTCATCGACCGCAGCAACCGGCGTGCGGCGACCGCATTCCTCAAGCAGTCGGCGCAGGTGCTGCGCGACGGCGCCAACCTGTGCATCTTTCCCGAAGGCACGCGCAGCCTGACTGGCGTGGTGGCGCCGTTCAAGGGTGGCGCGTTCCAGTCTGCGATCGACGGTGGGGTCGACGTGGTCCCGGTGGCGCTGGAAGGTTCGGGTGCGGTGCTGTACCCACGCGGGTTTTTCCGCGTGCGGCCGGGCATCATCCGGGTCAGCTTCGCCAAGCCGTTGCCGACCACCACCGAAGCCGGGCCCGTTGACCGCCAAGTACTCGCTGCGGATGCGCACGCATCGATCATTGCGATGCTCGAACGTGGGCCTGGCGCGGCGAAATGAAACGCGGTGGCGGGATGAAAAGTTATGGAATGCCCTGTCTGGTTGACCTGTTGTCCGGATCGATGGATGCATCTGGTATTCAAGGCAAGTTCGCCATTGGCAATGTGCCATGGATAGCGCCAAGGTAAGCACCGTGATCCAGTTGACGGCCATGGCATAAGCGACTGCAAGTGCGGTCCGTGCCTGGGACACGAGCATCAAGCCGATGGATGTGCCCCTGTGCGAGACTCCATCCATGAACAAAATCCTGATTGCCCTGAGTTACCTCCTGCTGGCCTGGCCAGCGCTTGCTGCCGGAACGTCCACCGGGGCGCATGCAACCGCAGTGCAGGCACCCGCTGCACGGACCATCGTTTTGGTACGTCATGGCAACTACGTCTCCGATCCGGCGGCAGACGAGCAACTGGGACCGCACCTGTCACCACTGGGTGTTGCACAGGCCTACCTGGCCGGTGGGCGTCTTGCGGGCCGGCCGGTTGGTGCCGATAGCAAGCGCTTCGATGGCCTGTATGTCAGCCCGATGTTGCGCGCGCGCGATACGGCAGCGGCGATCGCGCATGATTTCCCGGGACGCACGTTCGAAGTGGTCGATGACCTGGCCGAGTGCACGCCACCGACCCGGCGCGCAGAGATCACCAAAGACGAGGCTCCAAAGGACCTCGTCGATTGCAAGGCACGGCTTGATCGCGTCTTCGCGCGGTTCTTCCAGCCTGCAACGGGCAGCGAGCAGGTCGACCTGCTGGTCTGCCATGGCAACGTGATCCGTTACCTGGTGACCCGCGCGCTTGGCGTGGACACGCAGGCCTGGCTGGAGATGTCGGTAGGCCATGCCAGCATCACCCGGATCCGGGTCGAGGCCGATGGTCGTTACAAGGTCATCGCCGTCGGTGATGTGGGTCATATCCCACCCAACCTGCGCAGCGGCGCAACCGGGGATGCCGAGCGCAGTCTTGCGATCCCAGCGCTGCCCGAAGCGCCGGTTGGTCCATAGAAAAGTATCGGAGGCGCAGGCACGATTGCGTTCTCCGCGATGATGCAGGCTGGTTGACGCAGTACTTGGGACGGATTGCCTGGACTCCGGCTTTGATCGCATTGTGTCCACGGGATTCACTCATTGCGTCTCTCCCATTACGCAGCAGGAGCGAAGATGATGAGCCCTGATTACGAACCCGGGAGCCTCCACGAAGCGATGCCTTCTACAGGCGACGCGCAGCGGGACGCTCCCATCGCGATGACGCCGGAGGAATTCCGGACGCTTGGGCATGCGCTGGTGGATTCGATCGCCGGCTTCTTTGGTTCGTTGCCCGATCGACCAGTCACACAGGGCGCATCGCCGGGCGAGATCCGCGCGTTGCTGGACGCGGACCGCACGTTGCCGGAGACGGGAATGGATGCCGGGGCATTGCTGCGTTCGGCCGCGGACTTGTTGTATCCGAACTCACTGTTCAATGGGCATCCACGATTCTTCGGGTACATCACATCCCCACCGGCGCCCATTGGCGTACTCGCCGACCTGCTGGCGGCTGCGATCAATGCCAATGTCGGTGCGTGGCGGCTGGCGCCCATGGCGACGGAGATCGAGGCGCAGGCGGTGCGCTGGATCGCCGAACTGATCGGATATCCCCGCGACTGTGGTGGACTGTTTGTCAGTGGCGGCAACATGGCCAACTTCGTCGCGCTGTTGGCTGCTCGGGTAGCCGCCGCACAGTGGGACGTGCGGCGCACGGGTATGGATGCGCAAGACGCGAAATCCCTGCGTATCTATGCGTCGTCAGAAACACACACCTGGATCCAGAAGGCCAGCGACCTGGCCGGGATCGGCACGGATGCCATCCGCTGGATTGCCACCGACAGTGACCAACGCATGGATGCCGGTGCATTGCGCGCTGCGCTGGCAAGTGATCGCGAGGCCGGCCTGCAACCGATGATGGTGGTGGCTACGGCGGGTTCCGTGAGCACCGGTGCGGTCGACCCATTGCCGGAAATCGCCGGGATCTGCCGCGAGGCCGGCGTCTGGTTCCATGTCGACGGTGCGTATGGCGCGTTTGCCGCTGCCGTGCCGAGTGCCCCCACGGACCTGCAGGCGCTGGCATTGGCCGACTCGGTCGCGGTCGATCCACACAAGTGGCTGTACGCACCGATCGAGGCGGGCTGCACCCTGGTGCGCGATCCGGAGCGGTTGCGGCAGGCGTTTTCGTACCATCCGCTGTACTACCACTTTGGCGAGGAGGCAACCAATTTTGTCGACTTCGGACCACAGAACTCGCGTGGTTTCCGTGCACTGAAGGTCTGGTTGTCACTGCAGCAAACAGGGCGTGCAGGATGCCTGCGCATGATAGAAGACGATATCGCGCTGAGCCGACGCCTTTACCAGCAGGTGGCCGCGCATCCGGAACTGCAGGCCTGCACGCAGGCGCTGAGTATTACGACGTTCCGTTACGTCCCCGTCGATTTGCAGGACGACGTGTCCGAGATAACACAGGCGTATCTCAATACGCTCAACGAAGCGTTGCTGGAACGGATACAGGGGTCCGGCGAGGCGTTCGTATCGAATGCGGTGATCGATGGCCGTTATGTGTTGCGGGCGTGCATCGTCAACTTCCACACCCAGGCCGCCGATGTCGATGCGCTGCCCGGGATCGTCGTGCAGCTGGGCCGTGAGGTGCATGCGTTACGACACGATCCGTGAGTCTCGTCCAAGCCACCCAACCAACCAGGCATTTCCCATGGTCCTTCCACTGATTTTTTACACAAACCCGATGTCGCGTGCCCGCATCGTGCGCTGGATGCTCGAGGAAGTGGGCGCGCCGTATGAAACACGGGTCCTCGACTATGGGACGACGATGAAGTCGCCCGAATACCTGGCGATCAACCCGTCCGGCAAGGTGCCGGCCATCCGCCACGGCGACCAGGTGGTCACCGAATGCGCCGCGATCTGCGCCTACCTGGCCGATGCTTTTCCGCAGGCGGGGCTAGCACCGTCGCT
>RCMY010002986.1_pt1 | contig 15161 bp, 11 predicted proteins | sample 2041341 | NCBI WGS metagenome assembly RCMY01 (sample SAMN09708234, study PRJNA481090) | Marine sediment metagenome, whole genome shotgun sequencing project.
CTTCCTTGGCGACCAAACGAATGCTGGCTCCAGCGGAGCGGGCCATCTTCGCGCCGCCACCTGGCTTGAGCTCAATCGCGTGAAGAACGGTACCGACGGGGATGTTCTTGAGCGGAAGGTTGTTTCCGGGCTTGATGTCAGCGGACGCGCCCGACTCAACAATGTCGCCCTGCTTCAGCTTGTCCGGCGCAATGATGTAGCGCTTGCTGCCGTCGAAGAAGTGCAGGAGCGCGATGCGAGCCGTGCGGTTCGGGTCGTACTCGATGTGAGCGACCTTGGCGTTCACGCCATCTTTGTCATTGCGCTTGAAGTCGATCACACGGTATTGGCGCTTGTGGCCACCACCAATGTGACGGGTCGTGATGCGACCGGCGTTGTTTCGTCCACCCGTTTTGGGGAGCGGGCGCAGCAACGACTTCTCCGGTGTCGAACGCGTGATCTCGGCGAAGTCTGCAACCGAGGAACCGCGACGACCAGGAGTCGTGGGCTTGTACTTACGAATAGCCATGATTTCTTCCCTCCGAGCCCTAGCCGACAGCCGTGAAGATGTCGATAGAACCGGACTTGAGCGTAACGATCGCGCGCTTGGTGTCTTTGCGCTTTCCTAGACCGAACTTGGTGCGGCGCGTCTTGCCCTTTTTGTTCAGGGTGTTGACGGAGGCAACCTTCACACTGAAGATCTTCTCGATGGCAAGCTTGATCTCAGTCTTGTTCGAACGGGGGTCCACCTCGAAGGTGTACTTGCCCTGATCGATGAGCCCGTAGCTCTTCTCCGATACGACCGGCGACAGGATTACGTCGCGCGGGTCTTTGTAGCTGACGCTCATGCGCTGGCCTCCTTGGCAGTCTTGCTGGTCACGAACGAATCGAACGCGCCCTTCGTGAAGACAATGTCGTCGCTCACTACAACGTCGTAAGCGTTCAGCTGGTCTGCGGTCAACACGTGAACTGACTGCATGTTGCGCACGCTCTTGTAGCTGAGCTCGTCTGTGCGTTCCAGAACGATGAGCACGTGCCGGCTCGACGCAATGTCGGCCAGGATCGCTGCAACAGCCTTCGTTGACGGCGTGGAGCCGGACGACAGCGAGTCGATGACGTGAATGCGTCCACCGCGTGCGCGGTCGGAAAGCGCGCCGAGGAGCGCTGCCGCAATCATCTTCTTGGGGGTGCGCTGCGAATAGTCACGCGGCACTGGTCCGTGAACGGTACCTCCACCGCGGTGCTGCGGCATACGGATCGAGCCTTGACGTGCCCGGCCCGTTCCCTTTTGCTTGTGCGGCTTGCGGCCTGAACCGGAAACCTCGCCACGGCCCTTCGTGCTGTGGGTACCCTGACGGGCGGCAGCGCGCTGGGCAACAACCACCTGGTGGATGAGCGGGATGTTGGTCTGTACATCGAAGACCTGGGATGGAAGCTCAACCGAGCTCACCTTCTTGCCCGTGGTGTCGATGACGTCGAGAGTCATTGTCTCAGCCATAGTTCTAGGCCTCCTTCACTGAAGTGCGAACGAAGACGATGCGGCCGCGAGCTCCTGGAACGGCGCCCTTGACGAGCAGCAGGTTCTTGTCGAGGTCAATGGCGTGAACGGTGAGACCGAGAACTGAAACACGCTCTCCACCCATCCGGCCGGCCATCTTCATACCTTTGAACACGCGGCTCGGAGTCGACGATGCGCCGATCGAACCGGGTTTGCGGTGGTTACGGTGCGCGCCGTGACTCGCGCCGACACCATGGAAGTTGTGGCGCTTCATGACGCCGGCGAAGCCCTTACCCTTGCTCGTACCGACAACATCGACGCGTTTGCCCGCTTCGAAAATGTCGACGGCGAGTTCCTGCCCGAGTGCGTACTCGGCGGCATCCGCGGTGCGAACCTCGGTGAGGTGGCGGCGCGGCGTGACACCCGCCTTGGTGAAGTGGCCGGTCGCCGGCTTGTTCGACTTGCGGGGGTCGATCTGGCCGTACGCGATTTGCACCGCGCTGTAGCCATCAACCTCGGGCGTACGCACCTGGGTTACGACGTTGGGTGAAATCTCAATCACCGTCACCGGGATGAGTTTGTTGTTCGCGTCCCACACCTGGGTCATGCCGAGCTTGGTGCCCAGCAGTCCCTTCGTGGTCCTTGTGGTCTCAGTTGCCATGGTCTCTATAGTCCTTGTCGCAGCGTCTCGAAGCTCAGAGCTTGATCTCGATGTTGACGTCCGCGGGGAGGTCGAGACGCATAAGCGAATCAACGGCCTTTGGTGTCGGATCGATGATGTCAATCAGCCGCTTGTGGGTGCGCTTTTCGAAGTGCTCCCGGCTGTCCTTGTACTTGTGTGGTGAACGGATCACTGCGATCACGTTCTTCTCCGTAGGGAGCGGTACGGGGCCGACCACTGTCGCACCGGCGCGAGTGACCGTGTCAACGATCTTGCGTGCCGAGCTGTCGATGACCTCGTGGTCATACGACTTAAGTCGGATGCGGATCTTCTGTCCCGCCATAGCCTGACTCTCTCTCTGTAGTACATGGCGCATCCATTCGAATACGCACGTTGCCGAAAGCGCTGTCACTTTCGCACCACTGTTGTTGTTTCACGTGTGAACGGAATTTCCCGCCCACACAACGTTTTTGTCCTGTCGCTTCGCCCACCCCCGCGCTCGGGCGTGTCGCCCGTTCAGAACATACGTGTCACCACGAATATTCTGAATGTCGGTTTTCGGTGTGCGTCGCAGCCTGAGCTTTCGCCCGGATGACGCATGTTCTGCTACCCGCGGCCTAGGTGCTGATCGCAAGGATCAGGCCCTATGCACTGCCTGGCAGTGATTCGCCCGCTGTTACAGCAAAGCAAAGTATTGAACTAGAAGAGTCTGCCATATTGTGGGACCTGCTGCAACCCGGGCGTGTCGTCTTCGAGCAGAGGCCATTTCTGGCCTCTGCGACGACACGCCCCGAGCCCGTCCCGGGCGAGGATGTCGCGTTCCTTGACCTCGGCATCACACTTCGGGTGAGCGCGCCACAGTCGACCGGTTCCGTGGCGGTCGCCCAGCATTCCACACATATAACGTGAGCACGCTCGCGACGCCACCGAGGATCACAATCCACCATGGGAAGCCAGGGATTTCTGGCGGCCCCCCAGCTTTGGCCAGTTCGTTTGCCGGGGTGGGTAGGACCCTCTCGCCGGTGACCAAAATGCGATGACTGTTGATCCCGAGCGGCGTACACGTGACTAAGGTGACAAGATCGCGTCCTATTTCAGGGAAAATGGCTGTGGAGTTCTCCGGTGCAACGACTTCGGTCGATACGACCCGATACGTGAGAACTTGCCCAAACACTTCGATGGTGAAGGTGTCGTCGAGGCCGACCACGTCAAGGTTGGTGAACAGTACCGAGGTAGCCAAGCCGCGATGCGCCGTCAGTACCGAGCGCGTGCCTGGGCCCCCGACAGGCAGCGCGGTGCCCTCCAGTTGCCCAACACCTTCACTAAGGGTTTGGTCTGACGTGCCGTGATACACGGGCAGATCGACACCGATTACCGGAATCTTGAGGCGCGCCATGAGACCACGTGAATCAGCTTTGAGCAGCTGTTCATAGTCAAAATGATCTGCGTCTCCGATCGCGCTTTCGGGCAGCGGAATGCGTTCATTGGCGGCGACAAGGGCACCACCGGTCAGTGACGTGTTGTAGCGCATGGCCTCGGCAATGGCCTTTTGAAGAGTCTCAGCACCAAGGTTGCGGACTTCATCGCCAAGAACATTGATCTCCCCGGCTTGTTCCACTTGTGAGAACCAGTTTGCGATGGTGGGGGCCATCAGCACGACCGCACCGACAAAGAAGATCAACGCAGTCCAGAAGCTCAGCCAATGCATGTGCCACCCTGGGCGCCGCATCGTGACCCTATGAAGAGGTCGCTTCTCGCGGATGGTTTTCATGGTGTGCTCATGCTAGTGGCGGGGGCATCTGACAATCCCCCCGCCACCTACTCAACACGAATCAGGCTTTTGCCTGGCGCCGGCGTACGGCGACGAGCGCCAAACCGAAGGCGAGAGACATAAGAGCAATGCCAATAAGGGTGAAGGTCAGCGGCCCGTTGCCACCGGTAAACGGCAGCTGCCACGGCGGCACTTGACTGTTCTCGATCTCGAGGTAGTTGACTTCGCTACCTGCCGTAGTCACTACGTCGCCTGCCATTACCGTCACAGCTACGGGCGCCGAGAGCGCCTGATACCCGACGGGAGCAGCAGTTTCGACAAGGAGGTACGCGCCAGGCTTAAGTGCTGGCACATTCAGCAAGCCAGTACCGTCGGACGTCCACTCGTTAATGCCGTTGACCGTCACGAGCTCTCCGGCATCCGCCACGCCAATGTTGCTTGCGTCGTAGTACACCTGGAATTTGGCTCCCGCCAGCGGCGTCTGCTGCGACGGGCTCGTCGCAGTGGTCGTCGCAAACTTGAACACTCTCAACTTTCCGAAGTCCGTGTTGGAGCTGGAGTTCCGGGTGCCGCTGTTCACAACGGAGTTCGTCAGGTTGACGACGTTTCCGTTTGCTGGCGCAGCCACGAGCTTGGTTGGCACAATGAACTCAACTTTGCCGCCCTGGGCATACGTGACCAGGTCAGCACGTCCGGTGGAGGTGAACGCGAGCGTTTGCACGTCGTTGGTTCCATTGATGGTGAACGTGTAGTCGGTTGTCAACGCAAAGTTGGCAGTCACATCTGTTCCGCCCGCATTCAGTACTCGGATTGCGCGCGGCGAAATACCGACCGGGGGCGCCACCGTAACAAACGAAAGCTGGGCTGGGTTGATCGTGTCCGACACCGTGAATGGATTGAATCCGCCCGAGGTGAGGACCGGAACGTCAGCTGTGATTGTCCAGCTCACGTAATCTGCGGCGGTGTGAAATGCCGCGTCAGTGGTGTTCACGGCCTTCGTGAGCTGGGTGACCCCGTTCTTCGGGTACACGTTCACGTTGTAGAGCCACTCGTTGGAGTTCGTGGGGTTTGACGCCCCGGTCGGGAATGGGACCGTCACGAGGAACGGACGCGCCGGGTCAGTGACCTGAGCCGGTGCTGCAGTCTCCTGCACGAGGTAGAGACCGTAGTGGAGGCTACCGAAGGTGGCGATGCCGCTAGCGTTCGTGACGATGGACGTTCCAGCGGTCAGCGTCACGCCTGCCTGGCCCGTCAGCGAAGCTTCAGCGTTGGTCGGGACGAATGCTGAGTTGATGGTGTTGGCGCGCACCCAACCTGGGTTGGTAAGTAGTGGGAGCGAGGCTGCGGAATCCAGAACCTCTTTGACATTGAACGTGACCCCGGGAATCGGGTTGCCTGTCGGGGTTGCCGGGAGACCAGTGCCAGGGTCGGTGCCGTTGGTCGAGGTCTTCTCGTACTTGTGCACAATGATCTGGCTAGTACTGGTATCCGGCGAGGTGATGTTGCCGACGTCGCCGATGGGCGCGGCAGACGCGGTACCGGTGATGCCGAAGATGCCTAGGACACCCAGTGCGAGTGCTGCTGTAGCGGCGACAACTCGGCGGCGTGCGCTGTGTGAGATGGGTCGGGTCATGGTTCTCTCTCTGGATTCGGGTTCAGATCGTCGAACGCTGCCCGGTAAGAGGCTCAAGTCAGAATGACCCACGATTGCGACGAACCGAGTCTAGAATCTGTGGCGCTCGACGTCGCCCCCCCTTTCTGGCGACACCCTTTTGTGGTTCAATGCGCGGTTCAGGCCAGTCCCTCCCGTCTGCACGGGCGATCACGCCTAAACTGACCCAGTGCTGCGTGTCGCCCTTGCTACCTTTATTGTGGTTCTGGCTGCGACGGCTCTTACCGGTTGCACCCAACCAGCCACTCCCACAATGGCCGAGGTTCACGTGCCATCCGACGCCGCCACCCTCAGCGAGGCGATGGAACTCGTCATTCCTGGCGGGATCGTGATTGTCGCCCCCGGTGAGTACCACGAGCAGTTGCTCGTCAACAAGCCCGACGTGACTATTCGCGGCGAGGACCGTAACGCGAGCATCATCGATGGCGGAGGTATTCGCCCGTACGGCATCGTCGTGACCGCAGACGGAGTTCGAGTCGAAAATCTCACGGTCACTGGTGCAACCTTCTACGGCGTTCTCGTGACCGGAATGTACGACGGGGACAACGCTAGTCCGCCCGTTGAGGATAATTACAGCGGATGGGACCCCAGCGCCTTCCCACCGCTTCAGCGTTTTCTGATCGACCACGTCACGGCATACAACAATGGTCTGTATGGCATTTATGCGCTGAACTCGCAGCACGGGGTTATCCGGGACTCTTACACCTCAGGCTCCGCAGACAGCGGCATCTACGTCGGACAATGCGTACAGTGCGACACTCTCGTCACGGCAAATGTCTCTGAACGAAACGCGGTGGGGTTTGAGAATGCCAATGCGAGCGATTCGCTCGTCATCGTCGGGAACCGGTTTTCTGGCAATCGCATTGGGATGACTTTACTAACCAGCTATCGAGAGGCTTTCACCCCGCAACGCGCAAATACCGTTGTAGGAAACCTAATTTCAGACAACACGGAAGCTGACTCCCCTTCGCAGGCAAATGGTGGATTCGCTATCGGAATTGGTATCGCTGGTGGGCAAGACAACACAGTTTTGCGAAACCGAATTACGGGGAACCCGAGGGCCGCCGTGGAACTGACCAATACCGAAGACATCCCCGCTCTGCGCAATCGCTTTACCGACAACCTGGTCGACGACGGGGTTACGGTCTCGAACCTTTCGGTCGAGAGAACGCCCGCGGTGGGCAACTGTTGGGCTGCTGCAGTGAGGACGGTACCTGAGGCGCTCGCGGCCGAACTTTCTGCAGCATGCGACGAAGCGCAATTGCCGCAATCGTCGGCCGAAAACTTTATCGGACCCACGGCCCCACCGGGTGTGAGCTTCCGGACAGTATCGCCGCCGCGATCTCAACCGCAACTTGCAGCATCCGCTAACTATGAGCGACTGCCGGATGCCGTGACCTTTCCAGCGCTAGACGGATTCCCGGTGCCAGGTGCACAACTCTTGGCCGACCGTTCGGGAACTCGGTGATTCTGCGCACGTCGAAGCGAAGCGCGGGCCTTGCCGTTGTCATTGCCGCTGTCGCTGCACTGTCGATGGTGACTACAGGCTGCACGGCGACGGTGGACGATCCGGCACCGACCGCGCACCCGGTGACAACGGAGGAGGCACAACTACTCGCCATTGCCCGCTTCACCAACTTCGATATCGGAAGCCGCCCGTTCATGACCACGCTTCGCCAGTCGGGTGCGGAACTTACCATCCGCGGTTGGGTCGATTACGGTTCCGAAATTGGTTATGCGGCGGTGACAGGTGATTTCGACCCCCAGGTGCTGCTCTGGACTGCGAGCACGGTCGGAATCGCCACTCAAGCACCCGACCCAAACGGGAACCCGAGACTCCCCATTCCACCGACATCGGACCAAGCGTGGCAGAGCCATCCGATCGACGCCTCAACCTCGACCCTAGACACCGTGCTCGTGGTCATAGGCAATCTCGGTAAGGACCGCCCAGACAACCCACTGCTCACGCAACAGTCCGGTGCGCTGTGGCTGCGCACCGATAGTGTCGACGGCACTGCGGTTACTGTCTTCGCGGCACCGCCCAGTGACGCGCCTGTCACCGGAGGGGTGGCTCCCTCCACGAAGGATGCTTCGCTCAAGCTTTGGGTCGACGGCAAGGGGCTCATTCGTCGTGCCGAACTGCGACTCGACGACGGCTGGATCACAGTAGATTTTCCCGACTCCCCCGCACCGCGGCTGGCTCTTTCTGGCGAACCCAATGGATGACCGCACCGCAAAGGAAGCGACTAAACCGACTGGTCTTTCCCGTCGAGCGCTCCTACTCGGGGCGGGTGCGGCCAGCGCGGTTGGCGTCGGTGGATTTGCTCTGGGCAAACTTCTTCACGGTCCGGAAGAGGCTGCGCGTCCAGGAGCGCCTGTCTCCTATGAGGGAGAGAATCAAGCGGGGATTGCCCGACCTGGCGCGCCACAACAGCACTGTTTAGTTGCCGTCATCGATCTCGACTTGGCCGAGCTAGCCAGCTCTTTGGCAGCGCTCGGCGAGCGCATCAACCGGGTCACGAGCCAACCAAACGGACTCAGCGACGTCACCCCCGACGGACCGGGAGACCTGACTGTGACCGTCGGTCTCGGTGGCGAAGCCCTCGCACGCACAGCACATCCCGAATTGGCCAAACTCGTCGCGCTCCCGGACTTCGCCGGTGACAATGAGGTCTCCCCTGAACGCCGTGGCGGCACGTTGTTGTTGAGTGTGAATGCAACTGATCCGATCGTGCTCGAGCCGGTGCTCTCGTCGCTACTTGAACGGATCTCTGGTGCGTCTATTCGATGGAGCGAATTTGGGTATCGGGGGCCAGCGGCGGACGGGGCAACCCGCAACCCCTTTGGGTATGTCGACGGAATCATCCGCCCAAGAACCCCAGAAGAACTTCGAGACAACGTGTGGATCACCGAAGGGCCACTTGCCGGCGGAACGATCTGCGTTATTCGGAGCTTCCAGCTCGACGTCGACCGATTTCGAGCGTTGGCTCCCACGGATCGCGACGCGGTCTTCGGACGCACTCTCTCGACTGGTGCACCGCTCTCCGGCGGAGTGCGCGACGACCAGATCGACCTCGACTCGAAGAGTTCCGACGGATCCTTTCTCGTGCCGGCAAGCGCACACGCGAGAGCAGCGCATCCGGCGTTCACCGGCAGTTCACTCATGCTGCGCCGGAGCTACAGTTACCGCAATTCAGAGCGTGATCACGGCCACTTGTTCATCTCGTTTCAGAATGACGTGCAGACTTTCGCGCGGACTCAGTTGCGAATGGACGACATGGATGCCCTCAGCGCATTCATTAGCCCTACCGCGACAGCGGCCTTCGCGCTGCTTCCTGGCGTTCGCGAAGGATCACCACTCGGCTCAAAGCTGTTCTGATTCTTCAACGCTCACGTGACGCGGCGGCTAAGCACGATTGACGGCAACCCGGCGTCGCCGGAAGGGCAACAACTGCCAGACCACGAAGGCAACGCCGACCAGCAGAAACATACCGCCCGCGATCGTGAACAGATCCTCGCCGATACCACCGGCGAAGGGCAGGCTGGGCACCTCCAGCGGTCGGTTGGTGAGGGTGAGTGCGATCGGTGTTGTGCTGGTGAATCCGGTTACCGTCACCCACCCGTCGACATCCTGGACAAGCGTCGTTGCGCCATTTGTCCAACTAGGAGAAACCCAGACATAACCGCCCCACGAGAACGGTGCGGTCAGCGGTTCCCGGATCTTTACCGTCGAGCCCCACGGGATCGACGGGATACTGATTTTGTTCGCTGCGCCTACCGCGACCTCCGCGGTGACCACCGACCCTGCATTGATGGTGTATTCGATCGGGAAAGTTGTACCGGGCGGAAGGCTCGCCGGGGTCGCGAGGAGTTTGGTGACTGTGAGGGCGCCGTAGCTATTTGTTGCCGTGACTTTGACTCCCCCGACAAGAGCTGTCGGTGCGATCGTTAGCAACCCAAGGTTGTCGTTGCCCACCACTTGCGGTGAGAAGACGACGGCGGCATCCGGAATGTTCGCCTCAGCAAAAGTGAGGGTGTAGCCATAAGGCACCCGTTCCGTCGTCGTGAGGATTTGGCCCGCCGTGAGGGTATAACTCAGGGTGTCGACAATCGGATCACTCGCTGCACCGGAGGTCCAGCGGCGATCGTCTCCTCGGAAGTTTGTCGCGACAGTGATATTGAACGTGTAAGTTGCGCCGGCTGGTGCCGTTCCGGCAATAGCTTTCTCGACACGGTACGTACTCATCCCGTACCATCCGGCGTCGATCGTATGATCGTTTGCGCTGCCACCACCCACGGTGACGGGCGCACGCCCCGTGGAAATATTCGGATTCGAGTCGTTCCGGGTCGTCGTCCCTCCCGCGGACGCGGTCGTGCGTTGGAGTTGCGCCCACGTGAGACCAGCAAACCCCGGAGGCACTGCCATGCCCGTTGGCCAGACCAAGGTGGCGGCACCGGTTCCACTCGGGAAGATCACAACATACTTGGCGTTCTTGGTGAAACCCGTCGTGCCGCCGGTGGCGCCTTCCGTTCGGAAGTACCACGTACCCGCCTGACCGCCCACGGTTGCCGTTGTTGTTGAGCCAATCTGCGTAACTGGATTGCCGCTCGCGTCTGCTGTCCACAGTTGAACGGGTGCGCCATTGATGGCCGGCTCGTCGGCGTCCTGGAGTCCGTCTAGATCAGCGTCGTACCATACGCGATTGCCGAGCTCGATAGGCGCATCGCGCAACAACAGGGTGAGACCGCCAAGCCCGCCTCCCTTTTGGAAGGACACCGTGCGGGGACCACCCCCCGTGTCATCTTCCTGCTGGTACCCACGCACAATATCGCCGTTTGTTGAGTCAAACCACGCAAGACCAGCAACTCGAATGGGATTGAGCGGGTCAATCATCGTCGAAGCCACTTGAGTCACACCCTGCGCAATCAGCGTCGCACCCAGCGTTGCCTCGCGGTGAAGGGCACCGTTTCCCAGGTTTTGCCGATCGTAGTAAAACTCGTTGCCGCCCGGCCCTTCAGCATTCGTGGGCTGGGAGTCGCGCCCCGTGGTCGCACTTCGCGATACGCCCGAAGTGCCGGTGGCCGTGCCATTGGACTCCAAGGTGTAAGTGCCGTCCGAATTAAGGGCGGCAAGCAAGGTGTCACCGCTCGCGAGGGTTTCGTAAGTTGTGGTGTTGGTGCCCGGATTGCTTTGGTCCGCGGCCACCTGCCGGTTTCCACTCTGTGTTGCCGTTCGGTCGCCAAGTCCCAGGGTGAGAAAGCCCGCAGAGTCAAAACTGATCGAGGCTACAAAGGGTTGTGGATAGACCTGAAGGTAGTAGTTGTTGCCCCAGTTGCCATCGGTCTTGAAAGAAACATCCCTGGCGGCCGGCACCGGGAGTGCGTAGCCGGCTCCGGTCCATTGATCAGTCCATGTATTCCACCGCAGCACTTGCGGATTGGCATTTGCCACTGTCGCGCCACCCTGTTGCCAGCCGTAGATCTCATTGCCCTTGGCATAATTCAATGGTGCCGTGAGTACGGTAGTCCACGCACCAGGAGCCCCAGAGGTGTTGAGCGTGGCGCGAGCCACATACGCGCGGAGTGGATTGCCCGTGTTCCCGGTGCAGGTACCTGCAGAACCAGGCAAATAGAGTATTCCGGGCGAGGACGCCGGGCAGAAAGGATACGCCTCTCCGCTGTCGTTGTATCCCACATACAACGCGCCGTTACGCAACGAGAGCGCGAAGGGGCGCTGAGTCGATGTCGCGGGAGTTGCCCACGAACCGACAAGTGTTGGCGTAGCGGACAGCGTGATCCCATAGATCTTCTTGTCGTTCAGGTTGACGAAATAGAGAACGCCCCTGTCCGAGTCGATCACCATCCCGCCGATTCCGATCTTCGTGGCCTTCGCGAAACCGTCGGGGTCTGCGAAGACTCCGTTGCTCGCGTTCAGCAATCGAGAATTGTTACTTAGCGCTGTACCGACGTTGATATTGAGCCCCGCCGTTGCTGCGACGTCTACCCAGTTCGTCACCGTAGGGGTTCCCGCTGTCAGGTTGCCTGCAGCATCCAAAGGATCGTTGATCCGGTAGATGCCACCAAGACCGTTGGTTCCCAAACCGGCGCCCCGCTTGTACGTCGCAGCGACATAGAGGTCCCGGCCGGTTGTGTCGTAAGCAATCGAATACACCGACCCCACTTGACCGATCGTCGCTACGGCTTTGCGCGCCGAGTAATCAGCAGTCGATCCGGTGACGTTGTTGGCCACGGACCAGCGATTAAGCACAACCGCTGGGGCAGACGTGTTGCCTGCCGCCGTAGGGATTCCCGCTCGCTGAATAACTGTCCCGACATAGGGATCATTCGAGTTGTAGTCTGCCGGGCGAACGATTCCGAGATCCACATTCTCGGCACCCGCAGCGACGAAGCGCACGCTTGTATTCGAGTTTGTACCCTGGAAGGAGTTGTACGTACCCGCGGGCAGGGTGAACTCAATTCTTAGTGGGGCCCCGTCGGCAACGCCGGTCAGTGCAATCGTGTAATTAGGATTGCCGGTCCCCGCCGTCGTTGCGGTTCCGACCAGAGCATTCGCAGCGTTATACGCCTCCACGGTGATGCCTGCGCTCGGGGTATCGTTCGCAATACCCGAAGTGGCGGAGTTGCCTGAGTCAAAGACACCGTCACCGTCAAAGTCGAGGAAGACATGCCCGCGGATCTGCCCCGACGCGGCGTTCGCCGCCGGTAGCTCACCGCTGAGTGCCGTGCCCGCCACAAGTGCCAACGTCGCCATACTCGCCGCGACGGCGCGCCACAGGATCGCACGCCGACGTGATCGGGCAGGCGGTGTGGCGTGCGCACGAAACATGCGACTCCAAAGGACTCGGGATTGTTGCTCGCACAAAGCTCGGGTAGCGACTGGCCAAATACGAGCCAGTTAGGCGAACGGAAAAAGCCTATGCGAGGTGACCTCCTGTGCAGAGACCCAGTAGAGGTGCAGACTAATCTGTCTACTGTATCCATCGCAGTCACCGGCCAGCACGCTCAACTGGTGAGTAAGTCAGGGCACGCCACAAGAACGAGAAAGGGGCCGAACCTTTCGGTCCGACCCCTTCAACGATGCTTAGTGTTACTTGAGTACCTTGATGACCTTGCCTGCACCAACGGTGCGGCCACCCTCACGGATGGCAAAGCCGAGGCCCTCTTCCATGGCGATCGGCTGAATCAGCTCGACCGTCATTTCAGTGGTGTCACCAGGCATGACCATCTCGGTGCCCTCAGGCAACGTGATGACGCCAGTGACGTCGGTGGTACGGAAGTAGAACTGCGGACGGTAGTTCGCGTAGAACGGGTTGTGACGGCCACCCTCATCCTTTGACAGGATGTAGGCGGTGCCTTCAAAGCTCGTGTGCGGGGTAACCGAACCGGGCTTCACAACAACCTGGCCACGCTCAACGTCTTCACGCTTGGTGCCACGAAGAAGCAGACCACAGTTCTCGCCGGCCCACGCCTCGTCAAGCTGCTTGTGGAACATCTCGATACCAGTGACGATCGTCTTCTGCGTCGGGCGGATGCCGACAATCTCGACGTCCGAGTTGATGGCGAGGGTACCGCGCTCGGCGCGACCGGTGACGACGGTTCCACGACCGGTGATCGTGAACACATCCTCGATCGGCATGAGGAACGGCTTGTCCTTGTCGCGCACGGGGTCGGGGATGTTGTCATCCGCGGCCTGCATGAGGTCGACAATCGACTGAACCCACTTCTCGTCGCCCTCAAGCGCCTTGAGCGCTGAGACCTGAATCACGGGAGCGTTGTCGCCGTCGAAGCCCTGGCTGGAAAGCAACTCGCGAACCTCAAGCTCAACGAGCTCCATGATCTCGGCGTCGTCAACCATGTCGGACTTGTTGAGCGCAACCATCAGGTACGGAACACCGACCTGCTTGGCCAACAGAACGTGCTCGCGCGTCTGCGCCATCGGGCCGTCAGTGGCGGCAACCACGAGGATTGCACCGTCCATCTGGGCGGCACCAGTGATCATGTTCTTGATGTAGTCAGCGTGCCCTGGGGCGTCAACGTGCGCGTAGTGGCGCTTCGGGGTCTCGTACTCAACGTGCGAGATGTTGATCGTGATACCACGCTGACGCTCTTCAGGAGCCGAGTCGATCGACGCAAAATCGCGCTGAACGTTGATGGCTGAAGGGTACTTGTCAGCAAGCACCTTAGAAATAGCTGCGGTGAGCGTGGTCTTGCCGTGGTCAACGTGTCCGATCGTTCCGATGTTGACGTGCGGCTTTGTCCGCTCGAACTTGGCCTTGGCCACTGTGGTCCTCCTCAGGACTTTCGAGATTGAGCTCCGGACACAGGTTTGTGACCGGGATTCCTACGGGATGTTGTTTTATGTTACGGGATACTGCTGGGTGGTGTTACTCACCCTTGTTCTTCTGGATAATTTCGTCGGCAACCGCACGCGGCACTTCAGAATAGCTGTCGAAACCCATCGAGTACACAGCGCGGCCGGAGGTCTTCGACCTCAAGTCACCCACATACCCGAACATTTCGGACAACGGTACAAGCGCCCGGATAACCTTCACGCCGGTGGCATCCTCCATTGTCTGGATTTGGCCACGCCGTGAGTTCAGGTCGCCGATAACGTCGCCCATGTATTCCTCAGGGGTACGCACCTCGACGGCCATGAGCGGCTCGAGCAGAACTGGGTTCGCCTTGCGGGCGGCCTCCTTGAAGGCCATCGACCCGGCGATCTTGAACGCCATCTCCGAAGAGTCGACGTCGTGGGCTGCGCCATCCAGGAGGATAGCTTTGACCCCGACCATGGGGTAGCCGGCGAGGACGCCAACACCCATCGCGTCTTTCATACCGGCATCCACCGAACCAATGTATTCGCGCGGAACACGACCACCGGTGACCTTGTTCTCGAACTCGTAAATGTTCTCGGAGGCAAGGTCGAGGGGCTCAAGAGAAATCTGCACCTTCGCGAACTGGCCCGATCCACCCGTCTGCTTCTTGTGGGTGTAGTCGTGCTTGTCAACAATGCGCTTGATGGTTTCGCGGTAGGCCACCTGGGGCTTGCCCACGTTTGCCTCAACGTTGAACTCACGCTTCATTCGGTCGACCAAGATGTCGAGGTGAAGTTCACCCATCCCCTTGATGACCGTCTGGCCGGTGTCGATGTTCTGCTCGGTGCGGAACGTCGGGTCCTCTTCGGCGAGCTTCTGGATGGCCATACCCAGCTTTTCCTGGTCAGCCTTCGTCTTCGGCTCGATTGCCACCTCGATGACGGGCTCGGGGAACGTCATCGACTCCAGGATGACCTGGTGGTTCGCATCGCTCAACGTGTCACCGGTGGTGGTGTCCTTCAGGCCGATGACCGCGTAGATGTGGCCGGCGGTGACGGACGGGACCGGGTTCTCCTTGTTGGCGTGCATCTGGAAGATCTTGCCGATGCGCTCCTTCTTGCCCTTGGTCGAGTTCACGATCTGGGCACCGGACTCGAGGTGGCCCGAGTAGACGCGCACATAGGTGAGGCGGCCGAAGAACGGGTGCACCGCGACCTTGAACGCGAGCGCGGCGAACGGCTCGT
>RCMY010002987.1_pt1 | contig 15161 bp, 11 predicted proteins | sample 2041341 | NCBI WGS metagenome assembly RCMY01 (sample SAMN09708234, study PRJNA481090) | Marine sediment metagenome, whole genome shotgun sequencing project.
GAACTTTTTAGAAATAGTTTTGTTGAGTATAATTATAGACCCCTTTATTCAGACTTTTGACAGCAACTTGAAGTTCAGATAAGGGTGGGTTTGTTTTAGTGAAACTTTATTCTTTAAATGTTTATTATTGGGCCCCTCCTAAATTGACGCCGAACCACATTTTAGCATCGGTCACAGTTTGTTTCCGTAGTTCGTTTTATTCGTCGACTTGAATTACCTGAACCTTCAAAAATTCTGTTCTAATCTTACAAGAACATTTTGTTTAAGCTTAATAGCGTTTTGTCATACTGGAACACCAAGTGTAAAAAGAGTAATAATTTACCCTATTACAACTGTGGCCAAGTAATAAAAATTTGATAAAATTCTTGGCTCACCAGCATAGTGCTACCACGAAAATCATTGGCGTATTGCTTCAATATTCCGCAAGCCACGCTGGGCAATATGGGTGATATCATCTTGATCTGCCGGGCCCGAGGCGAATTCGCCGCTCGCCATAAGATTCACTTCCGTCATATTGCGAGCTGCTGGGTCACTGAAACCTGCATGGATACGCCATGCCAGCGCATAGTCGCCCTGATAGGGCACAACTGAAGGGGCACTTTGGGTAAGAGTCCATTCATTTATGACCATCCGCTGACGGAAGACATAGGGATCCTCCGGACCGGATCCCGTGGTCTGCGGCATAGTCGAACGAACGAATAATATGCGATGAGAGCCTTCTGGCTCCTGACTTTGGATTTCTCGGTAATACACGAGGTAACGCCCTTCGCCACCTGCACGCGCGCTGCCGTCGAAAACAATTGCAGAACGATCGAGACTTCGCGCGGTTTCATTGGCGAGCCACCGACCATGCTCAGCCACAAAATACTCCCCGTCATTCTGAATCGAGCGGAGTTTAAGTCGGTCGGGAAAGCGGCCGTCGCTTTCGCTTGTCAAAATGATGATTCGATCTGTGCGCGTATTAAAGGTGGCGCCTGGAGGGCCAGCAGAAATCAAAGGAGTGCCGTCATTCTTGACGATGGCCCTTTCCTCTCCCAAGGTGGGTTGCGGATTGAAGATGACCGGCCGTGTCGTTAGATGCTTGGTTTGCGGATCCCACAATATAAGTTCGGCACCTGTATCGGTCTTGACCAGCACTAGCTCACGATTGCTCTCGACCCGAATGACCCGCATGCTGCCCGTCAGCCGACCGTCGCTTTCAGTATTAAACAGGCCGAGCTGGATTCCAGAGGTAGAAGGTGCGGCAATAAGTACTCCTCTCGAAACAGACAGCGCTGTTGGACTGCCAGTAACGATGGGTGACCCGACAATCGTGCCATTGTTTAAAATTTCACGCTCTCTAAGGGTGGTCGTCCGGAGGGTGGCAGGAGTTGTTGGAGAAGCACCATAGCCGGCATACACCTCCGAATTTGTACCAGGAAGTTCTGTACGGACAACAATTATTTTGTCATCCGAGGCAGCGACAGCGATATCCCCGTGACTGTAACCTACATGATTATATGGGCCGACACTTAAAGCGTAGCCATCATTGATATCCGCGGATATGCCTCGTTCGCGATGCAAACCGTTCCTATTCCAATCGACGGAGGCACTCCCATTATCTACACGCTGAACGTCAAATTCATAGGGGCCAAACGTCAGAAAATTGAGCTGCTCGACCGTAAACGGAAGTATCTCGTTAAGATTGCGTTCGTCAATCGCGAGTGATGAGAAACGACCGTCCGATAAACGAATGGCGTTAGAATTACCAGCGTAGGTGTAGTTATAGTCATAATTCATAAGGCTCGTGTATAGTGGACTTTGAGTAGCAGATCCGACAGGAGTATGATTTAGGCCTAATTGATGTCCTAATTCATGGACAATCGTCGGCCAGTTATTCCCTAGCCTGGCCCAGTCCCCATGGGACTTCTGACCGCCTCCACCGGTGCCTGTACCAAACAGCAGGCCATGTGCATATCCAATCAGTTCTGGAGGCATGCCAGGCTCACGCGCCTCTCGATATGACCTCACCGGATCTGCCGATTCGCTGAAACTTGAATCCAGTGTGCGGCCAGATTCCACAGTCATGTGTATACCGGTGAAACCACTCTCCGTGCAAACGGGTAGATTGGCGTAAAATTCTTTAGCCCTCAATAGGTTTTCTCGAAGTGTATTCTGCAAATCAGGGTTGGAAACCAACTCGGGTCGCATAACAGGGATAACGATCAAGTCTGCGCGATTTGGCTGTACATCAATATCGGTCTGGAGGCGCTCCCAGGAATCCGGCAGGCCGTCTCCATCTTTGTCATCTGGTCGCCCCGGTATAGCAACGAACCTATTATCGGGGTCTGGCGTTGACCCCGTGAACACGTAAACTTTACGTCGACTGGTACCATTGCTAGTGAATGCCTGACCCATTTCGATCCAATTCGGGCACGTCAAAGTAGCGCAGTTTTCGCCATTCCACCGAGAGAGTTTGCCATCTGGGCCGATTGCATAGACGGGATCCGTTCTTCCTGCAGCAATATCCAATAGGCCGGGCAGTTCACCGATCTTTGTCCAAGACGAACAATTTTCACCGATGCAATGGCGACCCTGCCATTTCCAGATTGTGCCATTTTGATGGCGCTGGAAAAGATTACCCGGCGCAGTAAGAATATCAGTCGTCGCTGGATTTCGGTCGACTTTGCTCCAAGAATTGCATTCGCCATTGTTGCAGAGTTGTCCGCCCCAATGCCAAATGGTTCCATCACGATGGCGTTGAAACAGGCCTCGGTATACCGAGTAATCAATTTCCACGGTGTTAGGGTTATTATCGAGTTGCTGCCAACTGGAGCAGTTTTCATCGTCACAATCGCCCCCCGTCCATCGCCAGATTGAACCGTTGTCATGTAGCTGGTAAAGCTTATGACCTGCCGCGACAATTTTACGCGTGCGTGGGTTGTTGTCAACGCGACGCCATGTATGTGGTCCACTAGCATTCCTGTCACTGCCCGTAAACCTCCAAATCGAGCCGTTTCGATGAAGTTGGAAAAGTTTGTCAAATCCCGCCGCAATTGCTATCGTCTGCGGATTCCCATCGATTTGTGTCCATGAAGCGCAAATACCGTCTGCACAGGGCAGCTTTTCCCAGCGCCATATCCTACCTGTGGTATGTAGCTGGTAAATATCATCCCGGGTTGCTGCCAGTTCTTTTGAGCGAACGTTTCGGTCGATATCGATCCAGCGGCAGTCGTCGCCGATACAATGCGGATCCTGAAGAAGGCGAATCGTACCATCAGATGAAATCGTCGCCACCCGCTGGGCCAAGGCCGGAGTCGGTAGTGTGGCCATAGCAAGTCCAAATAGTAAGATTAAGGATGAAAACACGAGAGGTGTGTCCTTCATTTTACCTTTTAAAAATTTTCTAGAAGCAACTTTTGGAAAGATTATTTTTTGGTCGACGTTAATTGTTTCCATGGTACGATAATTTAAAAACAAAGAAACCAATCAACTAGATATCCGTCAACATGAATTGTGTGATCAGTAAAAATTTCTGTATAAACTGTTTGTAGTCGGCTATAAAGATTTATCTCAAAAAGAAATACAAATGTTCCACTCAACTGGCAGCAATATTCCTTTATTCCAATAGCTAAAGTTTCTACTTGAATTACTACATCTTCATCCTTTCTTGTCTTTCCTTGATCACATACTCGAAACCACGCACAAGAACAAGAATTTCTTTTGGGTTCTTTTCCTGTATTTCCTCGATATGTGCTAAATACTCTTACTCTCTGAAGCCTAAAGAAACGTGATGCACTTTGAAATTAGGCCCTTTCCCTATCAAGTTTATTAAATCGGCCCTTTCGCCAATACTAAAATGACCTTTTGTTGAATTTTCTGAAAGTTTAGGTATGGGTATGGGAAAATTAACTTTTTATAAACTCACCTAGAGAGTATAATTAAAGGTGCGTTTAAATGCTACCAGTTCAATTAATACAAAAGAGGTTTATTTGAAATTTGAGAATGGTCTTGTACATCTTAAGTTTGATTTTTAGATAAAACCCTTCTACATTTTTTAGATGTATAGGTGCCCAAAGGCACCTATACATTGTTCCAGATTTTTTTGTTGGCGACTTGAGCTATAACAGTCCTATACAAAGACCGTAAATACCAAAATGAATCAGCTACTTGCTTCTGCTTCGTTCAAAGGCGAATGATGTTCATGAACAATTTTCCATCCATCCTTTGTTTTGAGGAATAGTAATGATGTTTGTTCAACAATCACAACCAGATCTTCTCCAAACTTCAAATGAAAATCAGAATGAAAAGTGACATTTGCTACATCACCATAAACGTCAATTTGTAACTCTTTTGCGTCAAATTTTACGACCTCTGTTACAGCACCAAAAACACTTCGTTCGAAAGATTCGTTTGCTGCGGCACCATTTCTTGGTTCCCCGTTTTTAAATTCGGTAAACTTTGGACTATAGGCATGAAAAGCAATTAGCTTATCCATATCGCCGTCTTTAAGGGCTTGGGCAATTTCGCCAAAAGTCTCCGTTATTTCTTGTTGCGATTCTGGAAACTGTTCATTGAGTAAGTCTTTTTCAACTATTGCTACTTCTGCGTCATCATTTTTATCGCATCCTGTAATTAAAATTCCAAAAATTAAAATCAATGTAAGTGTCATGTTTGTTTTCATAATTTCTAAGGTTTTAAAAGATTACTATTCTGTTTTGATAGGGAATTTTTAGGCATAGCGGTTCCTGTAGCAAAAGAGATTAAAATTTTCAAAATCTATTTCCTAAAAGTAAAATCGCTAAAATTGAGGGGGAAATGGGGCTATGGAACGGGATAAATATACATTACCTGGTTTAATATTTTGGTTCATATGAAAGAAATTATCAGGGTCATATTTTTTCTTTATTTTACGAAGTCTATCAAAATTCGTCCCATAACTTTCTTTTACTCGCGCTTCATCATCTTGCATTGTAAAGTTTACATATCCGCCTCCGCTACTATATGGCAGCACAGCATCATAATATGCCTTGGACCAATCCTTAATTAGGTTAGTTTTATTTGGATCATCGGATACCCCAAGAATTGCTTGAACCCATCGAACATTTCGATGCCCCCAAGCCGTATCTTCTTGAGCAACTTCTTTTGCTTTACCATCTATAGGATACAAATGCATAGTAGACCGAGGTGTGGGCAGACTAGAACCAAACTCGATATTTGTACTTATAGACTCATCGGTTAATTCATTCACATAATGACCTTTCCAGTACCATTGTAATCCCGGTGGATAAAGCCAATCGAAAAGACTATTAAGTGTTGGTATAGGCATTTCGCTTACAAAATCAAGAATTGGTGGTCCAAACTGTCTAATTGGTTCGAATACTTCTTCTATTTTTTCTTTGGCTCCCGTATAACACCAAACGATCCCGCAAACAGTATTTTTTCGGAGATCCTCAGGAAATGGCTCGGCATCTGGCACGGTTAAAAAGGCAAAAAAGCCATAAAGGTCATGGGAAGCATCTTTGGTAAACTGGTCAAAAAAGCGCATTACTTCCTCAGCTTTTTCTATCGGCCACAACATAGGCCCTGCGTACACATTAGCAATAGCAATCAAATTAAATGTAAATGACACTACCACACCGAAGTTGCCACCGCCACCGCGAAGTGCCCAGAACAAGTCAGGATTGTTACTATCATTTGCTATCACAATTTCACCTGAAGCTAGAACAACTTCAGCCTCCTTTAAGTGGTCAATTGTTAAACCCGTCTTTCGGGTTAAAAAACCCAAACCTCCACCAAGGGTCAATCCTGATATACCCGTATTTCCATTTACTCCGACTGGTAAGGCCAAACCATGCTCATGTGTGGCTTTATCCACATCACTAAGTATATTTCCAGGTTCTACAATCGCTATTTTTTCGTCCGGATTTATTTTTATCTCCTTCATTTCGGAAAGGTCGATAACCAAACCATCGTCTACCAAAGCGAGACCAGCACCGTTATGACCTCCTGCTTTTACGGCTACTTCTAGGCCATTATCTTTGGCAAAATGAACAGCCTTTGCGACATCATTCTTGTCTTTACATTTAACAAAAAGAGCAGGTCGCTTGTCGATCATTGCATTGTAAATCGTTCTTGATTCATCGTATTCAGAATCCTGCGGTAAAACAATTCTTCCTTGTAATTGGCCCCTTAATTTTTCTATTTTAGTATCCATTGACATTTTGTTATACTTTTTGCATTTGAGCTATTTTTTAAGGCAAATTCATTAAGCTCCTTTAGTTATACATACTAAATGGAAAGCTTTAAGTAGCAATAGCGAAATTGAAGGGGGATTTTCCAATTATTCCATAGTGTAAAACTAAAGGGATATAAAAATCCAGGATGTAAGTTTTGTTCCAAAAGCTGAAACAATTTAGACAAGTAAGATAAAAAAGTATGCTTTTATGTTACTTGGATTTAGACTTGCCAATCATGGTCGGGAGTATATTAAACCGCTTTCGAAACACTCTGGTAAAATAGGTGGGACTATTGAAACCCGAATCATAGGCAATTTCTGAAACCGTCTTACCTTCCACTTTTAAGGCTCTTACAGCATGCATCAAACGTAATTCGGATAACAATTTATTAGGTGACATTCCGACTAGGGAAGATATTTTTCTATAGGCTTGGGTCTTGCTCAGACCTAGTTTTTTGTTGAGGGCATCACTATTAAAAGCTGAATTACTAATATTTTTTATCAGTACCTCTTCTAATTTTTTGATTTCGATGTAAGCGGTTTCATCTATAACAGTAATACCAGTTTGGTCTATTTTGTCAATATCCTTGCTGTTTGAAGCAGAGAGTTTCGTATCCAAATCCATACATAATCCTAGTTGTAAACCGAGTCTGGAAAGGGTCTTTGCTTTTTTCTTAGTTTCTTCGAATAAATCTGTACCATACTCGTCAACTGGTTTCCCTGTAGACAAGGCCATACCGAAAATCACTTGATCCTCTAAAGTTTCGAAGTACTTGGCTATCGCAATGCAACAAGCTATCGCATCCGAGGCATCTATAAAAGAAGCCATCAGCTTCTCACTGGGAATCTTGACAAGGTTTCCCTTATGGTTTTTAATGAAATCCATAATATTGGTAGCCATCAATGCGTGGCTTTCCTTTAGTTCCAAAAAGTCGACCAACATAATCGTACGGAAGCCGCTATCGATTTCACCTGATAAGGTCAAAGCCAAATCTTGTTCGTTTTGCCCCCCTTCTCCCATATATGGCCGAAATTCATCCTCACGCGACACCTCTATGACGTTACATGCCCCAACTCCATGAGCTTCTTTATGACTCTCGACACATGCCTCCTTAGTAGGACTTTCCATCAAACAAAAAGCTGTTTTTTGTTGAAGATTTAGATAATACTTCTTGTAAACCAAGCCGTGTTTATTTTGGACAGCCACATCCCTCAAATGGGCTTTATACATATCTTCTTCAGTAACAGCAACTGAATCGATTTTATGAATGTCCATGAATAATGGCATACTTAAGGTGTTTTATAAGGGACGATTTTTCTATCCAGTAATAATAAACTGAATACTACTACCAATATACGGATTATATTAACATTCTTCTTATTGGAAAGAAGTGGGTTCTTTCTGATTTAGGATTGAAGTAATACCCTTTGTCTTTACTATGGCTATCGGTATAAAATATCCCTGATATTAATCATTCTTATAAAACGGCCCTTAAAAGAAACGGATGAGCATTTTCGAAAAGTCTAATTTAAGGTGGGTTTAAATATACCAACTTAAATTCTGGTACTGTCCCAAAGACGTTTCTTTTAAAGGACTACAGATAATTAAAAGATAACGTTAAAGTATTGGCGATATGGCGGTATTCTGTGTTCCGCCTGCCCAGTACCGTTGCTGATTAGTGATACAAAAGTTAATTGTTTATTCTATTGCCTGGCTTTATTCGTCTGACGAAACCGAAGCTGATTGGCGATATACAGCCTATTGATAGTCCGTCACCCCGCCATTATGGCCAAGGCAATTTTAGCACAAGTACAATTAATCTTTCCCGTCCCACTTTCCGGTTAAAAATTCAAGTGACACCCTTAAAAACTCAGGCTGAATATCGGCCTCTAAATGTGGTAAATGTCCACCATTAGGGACAATCCAAAGTCGACTGTCGGGTATATTTTGATGCATTTCCAACGCATGCTGTATTGGAACAGGCACGTCATTATCACCGTTTACGACCAGCTACCTTGCCTTAATGGTATTTAACATATCCGGAGTAAAAGAAGGTTCTCCATCAGAAAGTTTTCGCATTTCCCAGAATGTCTTTGCCAAATATTCCTGTTTTTCGGGGCCGTGGTATTCCGCCCATTCCATAAAAGTTTTTATTCCTGTTTTTGTTTGCCACTCCCTGGCTTGCTTGCTATAGTAGAGGTGACCCCCGACAGTAATCACCGATGTAAACCTATCAGGTTGCATTACGTTAAGATAAAGTAGCGTGGAACCCCCGCTACTCGCTCCAATCCCGTTTACTTTATCTAATTTTAATGAGTCCAACAATGCAAAAATCATCTTTGCATAATCCCCGTGTCTAAAAGCTGAATCATCTTTATTATAAATATCAGATCGCCCATGGCCCATCATATCTATGGCAATTGTCCTAAATTGCTTTGAGTATGCTTCCACATGAGGTTTCCATGAGTCAGCAGTATTAAAAAAATTATGGAGTAATAAAAGGGGCTCTCCGGTACCGGTATCTTCATAATAAATTTGGGTTCCGTTATAGTTAAAGAACTTTCCATTAGGATTTACTTTTACCTGCCCATACGTGGTAAAGCAGAGGATGGAAATTAAAATTGAAATTGTAAATTGTTTCATATCTTTTTTTTTGAAGTTACAACTGCACCGGGGCTATAATCACTATTTGTTTAATGCTTATTAATAAAGTCAAGAACTATTTTATTGAACTCAACTGGGTTTTCATATTCCAATCCATGTGAAGAGTTTGTCAGTATTGCAAGTTCACTATGATCAATGCAAGAATGAAGTTCATCGATTATTACAGTTAAAACCTCAGGCGATCTATCCCCCTTCATTAATAGTACAGGTGTCTTTAATATTTTAATGTCATCAGAGGATAGTGGAGGAAAAAGATCCTGTGTAGTAACGACACCGATTAATTCCAAGGTGTTATCCAGCATTAAATCTTTTTGTTCTTGGGGAGCTTTTGAGAAATACAGGCTATCCTCTAAAACCCCGCCAATAAATAGTTCTACCGCCTTTTTATCATTTTTTTCACTAAATGCCTCGGCTGTTGGGACAAAAACCTTGGAAACAAAATCGTTTCCTAAATCACCTCCATTGGTCACGTTCTGTAATAGCGACATAACCGGGGGTTCACCAAGTGTTAGACTTCGGACTAATTCTGGATGCTCTAAAGCCGTTACTAAAGATGTGAAGGCACCATAGGAGTGGCCAACAAGATGAACAGGCCCAATATCCAATATTTTTAAAAATTGAGTAAGGTCTTTCGAATGTGCAGTAACCGAATAGTCGTTTGAGTCTTTTATCACTTGTTCATTTGGGTAAGCAAAACGGCGACTATAGGCAATAACCCTATTGTTTTCAGCAAAGGCATCCATCTGTGCTCCCCACACCCGATAATCACCCACTCCGCCGTGAACAAATACTACAGGTTCGCCTTTTCCAATATCGAGATAATGCAAAGTAGCGCCATTGACCAAAACGGTTTTTAGTTCCGTTTTAAGATGATTTTTTAAACCACTGTATTCTCTTTCTTGTGTAGTCATAACTTTTCTAATTTATATAGTGAGTAGTGAAATACTATTATTTCAATTTTAATGCATTTAAGCGTTTATTTCTGTTCAAATTCAAGATAAGTATCAAAAAACGGGAGCATATCGTTTAATGCCCGCCCATCATCGGTCCACAGTTTATTTCCGTGAGTGCCGATATATTCTTCGGCTAAATGTTCAATACCTAAATTTTCCAACTTTTGACTAAAAATTCGACAAGTTATGGGAACATGAGGGTGCTCTACGTTTCTACCCCAGTCCAATTTCAATGCCTTTAGACTTTTTAGTTCCTCAATATAATTATCTGCCATTCCCATAGCCGACTTGTTGTTCCACACCTTCAATATATCTTCGTTTACTATTAGGCTATCTCCTTGATAAGTATAAGGAAGGTCAGCATAAAAAGGCGGATTGTTCGGGTTCGGGGTGTAAGCACGCCCCATGGCCAACAATACATTAGGGCGAAATTCAGCATAACCGGTAACTACCTCTTCCTGTGTTTTCAATTCTTGAACTCGTTTATAAGCCGCACCTTTAATACCAAATTCATTTGCAATGCCCAAAGTTCCGGGCGACAGAGCATATACACTTGAAAACACATCGGAAAAAAGCATACCCATTTTTATGGCCCCTTGTCCACCCATTGAATGGCCCGCAACTCCGCGACTTTTAGGGCTTGGAATTGTTCTATACTTTTTATCAATAAACGCTACCAAATCGACCCCTGTAAAATCGGCCCATTTTCCGGTTAGCGTTGAATTGGTATACCAACTTCCGCGATATAAGGTGTGCTGGTTAGGCATGACCACAATGACAGGTTTGATCTTACCCGTGGTGATCGCTTTATCCATTAACTTATCAAAATGGTCAAAAGCAATCGCAAGGCTATCGCTCCATGTGTGACCATGTAAATAATAAATGACAGGGTAACGATCTGTAGTTTTATCATAATGGGGAGGAAGGTACACGGTTACCCGTCGCGTCGGATCTTCTCCTCCGGGATTTTCCAAGACCTTGGAATACAGATGATCGACAATGACTTTTCCTTTTGTTTCCTGCCCCAGTCCCAAATTGACGATTACGGCGAAGAGCGCCGCTAGAAGTAGCTTTTTCATTTTAGTGGAATTTAGAACTTATGTTGGTGGGGGAAGGTGCTGGTTCATTTGTACCAACGAAAACGACAGAATTCTTCGTGGTATTCTCCTTCGGATAAAAGAACTTTCGACATTGATAAAACTGACTTAATCAAAGATGAAAAAAAAATAAACTGTTACCTAACAGCTATGTTTCAAGCTTGTTAAGCTTTTGGTCAGGTCTTCAACTTATGGTTCAGAACCTTTAAATAATGTTGAAAAGATTATTTGGTGTATTGATTTTCTGAAGTAGCTTTAATGGGTAATCCGATACTCGAAAACCCGACTTTATCGTACAGGTCTTTGTATCGTGGATCGTTTCTTAATGGAGCCAGAAGAGGTTCTTCTCGTAACCATGTCATTTCCACTTCATGTCGGTCATAAGACCTTTGTAACCACTTAAAGGCGGTTTCGTATTCATTTAATGTACAATAATATAGCGCGATAAACCATGCCGGGCTTCCTGAAGAACGTTCATCGTATCTTCTTTGTAATTCTTTTAAATACTTTGTGGCCTCATGTTCATTACCATCCATTTGTGCATAGATTGCATCAAACCATACCAAGGTAGGTGGATTGTCAGAGAACCTGGTCACCAGCCTATACAATTGCTTCCTTGATTTTTCATATTCCCCGAGATAGTAATACAGTTTTGTTGATTCCCTCAAATAAAACCAATTATCACTGTACAAGGAATCGCTATTTGTAACCACATTTTTCGCTTCCTCGGTTTTGCCTAGTAACATCAGTACCTCTCCTTTTTTAGGAAAACTGACTCCATCGGTGGGGTCAATTGAAATAAGGTGGTCCAATGCCGATATGGACTCATCGTACTTTCCTGTTTTTGTTGCATAATCCACTGCAATTGCCGCCGTTTTATCGAAAAATAAATCTTTCACATTGCTTTGATAATATTTTTCTACCGCAATGAAATTCCAGTCATAATAAAAATAACCGGTATTTAATTCCTCAGCCGCCGCTTCGCTGGCAGGGTCGATTTCTAATGCCTTATGCAATAAAATTTTAGCGTTGCCCCAAGCTGTCTGTTGATCATAAATTCCCCAGAACAAACCTCCAAAACTCCATATATTAGCCATACTTACGTAGGCTTCAACGAAATTTGAATCTAGGGCAATAGCTTTTTGATATAAGGGGATGGCATTGGCATACGTAAATTTATTAAACTTATTTTTCCGAAACTCCGCCTGAAGATAGTAGGAATAAGCCTGTTTGCTTTTAGTAGGTATTTTTTGAATATCAGCCAATTCCTTTTCGGTAATAATAGCCTTCATAGAAGCAGCGATACCTTCAACGACCTCGGTCTGCAATTTAAAGATTTCATCACTTTTCCATTCTCTGATATATTCTTCTGACCATATATGGTCGTTCGAACGACTATCTATCATTTGCAAGTTGATTTTGATTTGGTCGCCGGAAATCTGAAGATTACCCTGTAAAAGGGTTGCCACCCCTAATTCTGTCGCAATTTCTTTGGCAGACTTATTCGTTTCCTTGTATTTTATTATTGATGTAGATGGAATCACTTTATCAATGGCACTGACTTTTGTGAGTCTTGAAATAACGGCATCGGTCATGCCATCACTCATATATTCCAGATTGGGGTCTCCAGTCCAATTTTTAAAGGGCAGTACTGCGATAGATTTCTCGTCGATGGTGTGCTCAACCGCTTTGGCAACCACATTTTCCCTATTATAGAGAAATAGAGCCGTCGATACTAGCGCCACTAGCAAAACCGACCAGAGCACTATTTTTTTTGAGCTGCCTTTTTGTTTTTTTGATATGCCGATTTGGGAAGGTGACCCTTGCGCCCTTTCGGAAGAGGATGGTTCGTTACCCTCAACGAGATCATCGACGTTTCTCGATTTCACTTCTCCCGGGGTAAAGCCATAAAATTTATGGAAACAGGTGCTGAAGTAGGTGGCACTACTGAAACCCACTCGATAGGCGGCTTCAGAGGCTGTGATGTCTTCTACTTGGAGTATTTCCAAGGCTCTTTTTAATCGGTATTCTCTGATGAACTGACTAGTGGAGACACCTAATATCTTATGCAGTTTTCGATGAAGACTGGATCTGCTCATTCCGATCGATTGGACAAGACTATCGACCCCGAATTGGTCGTTGTTCAGGTTACCCTCAATTGCTTTAGAGAGATTGTCGATGAGTGTTGTATGTGACGATTTTCTTTGAATCCCCATAGATGAATTACGGCCTAGGCCAATCTGAATACTAAGTTATTGTTGGAGGGAGGTATAAGTTAAGTAAAATACTTTGGAGAGTATAAACATTTAAACTAATGAAAGAAATGAAGGACAACAGAGAACGCAGCAAGCCCATGCAATACCTTTTATCAACAATGGTAGCTTCATTCATTTTACCAACCCACTGATGTGTTCAATGAGCAAACATGGTAATTAAAATGAAAGCTAATAATTTTTTCAAGCGCTGCGTAACTCTTAAAAGTTTAACTCCTTACAAAATTTGCTTTTTGCAAAGAGTTTGAATTAGCCATAAAACCACTATCCATACTGGATTCCTAAAGTATATTTAAACGGTCGTTATAACTGAACTAATTGCGTTTTTTGAAAAGTCTAATTATAAGTGGGATTAAATAGACTAGTTCAATTAAGTGGAAAATAGGTCTATTTGAACTATGTGGAGAAATACGATGGATAGTCCAGTTTTTTAAGTTGACAACCTAAATACTTTTTGAGGACAGTATCCAAAATTTTGTGTAAACAGAATTTTGGATACTGTCTTGTATAATGCTATATCTTTTCGGATAAACACAAAGCACCTTTTCTGATTGCATTAATTTTCTTTTTAGTTACTCCTTTCGCTTCTAGGTCGATATGTTCATCATCATCGGTATCCGGAATCCTAATGATATCAATTTTGGATTCTGCTAATCTATTCAGTTCAGTTTTGTTAAGCAAAAACGTAAAGGAGTAAGCCGTGTAATTTCTCGAATTTGTAGCAGACCCGCCGCCGAAGCCAAACAGAACCGGGGCGTAAGATGAAGATGTAATGCTTTCAATTTTCGGTTTAGCCTTGTTAATTGATTTTAATTTAATTTTAGAATCATTCTTAAGTTTCAACAGTATTTCGGCACCTTCGCTGAATTCATGTTCTCTTTCTCCCCAATATTGAAATTTGACATCAAGTCTTATTGTGTCGTTTCTAATTTCAAAATATACGGTCTTGTTGATGTAATCAAATGATGTTATTTCTTCATTTGTAAAAGGATCCTTTTCTGTTTTACACTTTTGAGAATATGTGTTTATTGAAGTTAGAATCAAGAAAAAAATAATTACTGTTCTTAGCATGTCTGGTTTTTCATTTATTCTTAGCGGTATTAGAACGAATCTGTTGAGTATTTATTTTCAAATACCAGACGAATTACTTCTAATTACTTTCAAATGCCCTTGCTTTAATTTTTTTTAACGCTTAGCTGCCGGCATGCTAAAAAGTAAGACCTAGATTCGGCTAGTAGGTTATTTCATAACTCTCGACCGATGGCCGAAAGGGTAAGGTTTTGGGACCAATTAAGATATGAGTTATCTATAATTCGAACAGAAAAAAGTGTCAATTACAAAAGGTGATGCGAATTCTACAAAAGTAAATGCGAATAAACATTCAATATCACATTAAATCATCGAATATTTGATATTCAATTTTAACGCAGAACACTATGAAACTTATAATTGCCGATGGGCGCGATTTCAATGATTATGAATTGATTAGGAATGAGCCCGATAAATTCAATTCTGAATTAGATCCTGATTTAGTTACCATGGTTTCAAGTGGGGCAAAAGGGTTGACGCTTTAGGAGAAAAATACGCTTGGGACAATAATTTCGAAATTAAAAAATCTAAAGCCGACTGGTCCAAATACGGAAGAGCTGCAGGTCCTAAAAGAAATGAATTGATGGCCCAAAACGCTTCACATTTACTTGCCTTTTGGAATGGTGAAAGCAGGGGTACAAAATCAATGATTTCTTTGACTAAAAGAGAAAAGCTGATTATGAGAATATTTACGATGTAATTGAAAGTTTACATTCTGTTTGAAAGTTCAATGAAACCTCCGTTTTTATAGACTACCAACCTTTTCAATGTTCATTACTTCTGAAAAGTTCATTCCTTCGTATCAAATTAAAAGTTTTAATTTTGACCTTTATCTAAACTTTTAGCTATGGATTTTGGATATGCCCG
>RCMY010002988.1_pt1 | contig 15159 bp, 7 predicted proteins | sample 2041341 | NCBI WGS metagenome assembly RCMY01 (sample SAMN09708234, study PRJNA481090) | Marine sediment metagenome, whole genome shotgun sequencing project.
GGTCTGGAACATGGTGGCAGCTCCTATCGCACCCCCGAGAATATCGTCGGTGTCCGTGTTCGAGGCCAGCGGATCGTCCTGCCAATCCAAATAATTGGGGTTTGCGTCGCCGTTGTTCATCAATCCAGTGAAACCGAGGCCCAAATATCCGCCAAGGTCTGTTCCTAGAAAAAGCTCGTTCTCAACCGGTAGATCGAACGCAATACCCAATTGCAAGGCATCCACATCATCATTTAAGGTGTCACCGTCGTCATCCAAATCCAACAGATCTGATACTTGATCGTTGTCAAAATCGGTAGGTTGCGAGGCCCCGGAGCACATATCGGTGCCGTTTTGGTTTTCATCGTCGTTCGAATAGCCGTCGGAATCGTTATCGGCCAAGGGATCGTACCCTGGATCTTCAGGAAGTACGCAGATAATAAAGTCGTTCGGTTCGAGTATGACGATTCCGTTGCCGTTGTAGTTTGCGACCCAGATCGTACCGGGAAAAATATCGGTATCGCCCTGACAATCGACACCTAGTGCATTGCCCGAAACACTGAACTTATTTTGTTCGAGGGATAGGATATTTCCGTTGGATGGATCACGGTCGACACGATGTAGGTTCCCGCCCTTTCCGGCAATAAGATCTCCTTTCATGATACCCCCAAAATTGGAGGCGGTATATTCGGCGACACCATTCGTATTGTTGGCCCATGTGAAGACGATGATATCATCGGGCCCTTCCGGATTGACCCCGGGCGTAGTCGTAGGCTGTCTAAAATCGGCATTATCGGGATTGAGAAGGCTAACATCCACAGGCGGCCAGTTCGCGGGCAACGCCTTTTTGGGATCGGATTCTGAATCCGGGCGCGATCCGTCAGGATCATAAGTTTCCGTCCTGAAATAGGAATCGTCAAAGGCCTGTGCCGGCTTCACTCCCGCGGAATGTGTGCCACGGGTAAAAAGCCCGGCATTCGCATTGGCCCTAACGGGACAGGGATGTCCCCCATATACGGAACCAAAAACGTAGGAATCGATATCGGTAGTCACCAAGTTCAGATGGTCTTTATTATTGACCTGTGGATCGAAAGGGGTAGAATTCGGCGACGCATCTGGACCGTTACTGCCGGGTTCGCCGAAGCGATAGTTATTGTTAACCTGGGTGGCATCGCCCTCGAATTCGGGAAAGCCGCCCCATCCGCCATTGGCACCATTATCGGTTACATATACATTACGGTCTTCGGTAACGATTAGGTCATAGCTGTTCCTATAGCCCGGGGAAAACATCTTTACGGGGCTGTCAGGAACCAACATAGCCATATTCAGGCCGTCGTTACCGCCAAAGGGATCATTGACATCGACGCCATCATAGGACGGGTTATCGGGATCTTCGATGCCATTGGCATTATCCCTAGTAGGATCGTCAAGCGTCGGAAGGTCGTAAATATAAGATCGTGAACCGTCGGTCAAGACGGGCATTGCCTCCAAGGCCTGCAAATCTAATGCGAGTACGGCTCCCGATAACGCATATTCTGTAATATAGGCAAAGTTGTTGCTTGGGCTGCCTGCATTCGTAAAACCGCCACTGCTTACCAATAGCCAATCGGTACCGCCAATGGTCACCAACTGCATACCGTTGGTCGCATGGTTTTCCTCGGATCTCGGCAGACCACGGACCATATCCACAGCTTGCCAATTTTCACCGTTCTTTTTTAAACGGGTAATGACCCCCGAATTCGTGTCAAGACCGACGTCTCCGCCACCGCCACCGGCTCCGCGTCTACGATCACTGGAGGATACGTACACCACCGGATCTGCGGCCGTTCCGCCAACTGTGATACCAGTTACTTGCCGATTGCTCGGACCGCCCAATTCCCCGTCATCATCGTCGTGGTTGGGGATGGACTGCACCAAGGTCAACACTTCGGCGTCGGTTACCGAATAATCGGCCAGTCCGTTGCGCTGAATGGTATAAATCTTTACCAGGCCATTCTCTTCGGCAACATATAGATTTCCATCGGGACCGAATTCGAGCGAGGTCGCGTTGTTTACCCCGGGGTTACCGTTGAAATCAAGATTGTCTTGATCAAAGGCTTGTGCCTGCACTCTGGCGATTCCAAAAGCCAGTAGCAGAAACATCGCTATCACGGTATGGACTAATCGCGGAGACGTAAAGGTATATTGAAGGATTTTTACGGTGCAAACGGCACTCTTTGCCTTGCTGGTCGAATATCGATTTTTCATTGCTTTTCTTATTAATGGGATTTGAGGCTTACTTTTCGATGATCAATCTTTGCTGGAACCCTTTACCCTTGGTATCGGTGGTTCTCAAAAAGTAGGTTCCAATGGGCAGGTCGTAGACCGACAGCTCGATACTTTCGATATCTTCGGCCGTTTCGGAAGCAATCGTTTTAACCAATCTACCTGTTACGTCATACACAAAGAATTCAGTCAGTTTTACAGGTTCGGGGAAACTCACCGTGGTTCTGTCGATAGCCGGGTTGGGGTACATCCGCATTCTACCGGCTGTCTTGGCCGTAGTCGAAACGCCTTGAACTAGCGTAAAGCTCAACGTCTCGGTAGCGCCTTTCGTTCCTTTTAGACCGTTACCAGTGTATGGGGTCGCCTTTATGGTATAGGCTCCGACTGTGAAATTGCTACCGATATAATTACCCGTGGGGCTATCCCCGTAAAGCGCGTAAGGTGCAATATTTTCCGTGCGCTTGTTCGTTTTCGCACCAGAAAGCTCCAACCTAACACTCTCAACATCCAGTGTCGCATTCGCACGGATATCGAGCTTGAGCGTCGAAAAGCTACTAACGTCTATGGCCATACCGCTGGTGATATTTAAAATATCTTCGTCGGTATCAGCATTGATCAGCGTAAAGCTGGACACGGAGAGTACGCTGGTCGAGGTTACCCTAATATTGCGTACGGCACTGTTATCGCAGCCCGTGACGGGATCGGTATACCTATAGGTGATGGCATAGGAGCCCGCCCCGATCGATGGGTCGAATATGCCGTTACTTACACTCGCCCCGCTATAGATACCTCCAACAGGGGAGCCTCCATTAAGAACAATTACTCCCGCATCGTCACTTACGTTGGCCAAAGGTGATAGTGTTACCGTTGGTGCCGCCGGCTCGTTCAGAGTCGACGATACCGTAACCGAACATCCGTTGGCATCGGTAACCGTCACCGTGTATTTACGAGCTGATAGGCCCGTTGCCATCGGCGATTCCAAGGTAGCGTCGTGGCTCCAATTGTAATCCAAGGGGCCTGTGGCCCCGGTGACCATAAGATCGATACTTCCGTTCGAACCGGCACAGGTGGTCGGGTCGGTCTTGGCCTGTACCGTTACGTTCATTCCGGCACAGAGCGGGTCTACGTCGGTAATCTCGAAGTTTACCGTTCTGGTGGGGCCATTCGTAGGATCCGCCACCAAAATGTACTTACCGATAGGGAATACCCTTCCCTGAATGTCCACCCCGAAATCCCCGAACAGGGAGAAAGGTGCCACGCCCTCGCTCGAGGTCCGCGAAATGGGACCGGTCAGTTTGAAGGATACGCCAGCCGGATTCGATGCCGGATCAAAGACGATCCCCAACGGGGTATTGCCTATATCGGCCTTTTGGATCTTAAGTCCGTCGGTAAGGGCGAACAACGGGATGTCGGTGTTGGCGTTCAACACAATAAGGGGCGAATCGATCACCGGGGCGGTTACCGTGATAGACCGTGTTGCCGTGCCGCTACATCCAGTTGCAGCATCCTCAAAGGTATAGACGATACTGTAGGTGCCTACGCCGATCGACGGAGCAAAAATACCGTTGCTTACGCCAGGGCCGCTATAGGTTCCTCCCACAGGCGAACCGCCCGTAAGGGTTATTGGCGACGCGGTCGTCGCAGTATTCGCTAACGGGGCCAAAGTTACTGACGGTGCCGAAGGGTCCGTCAAATTGACCGATACGGTTTTCGTACAGCCCGCAACCGTGACCGTTACGGAATAACTACCCTCGGAAAGGCCCGTAGCGGTAGCCGATTCCAGGTCAGGATCGTGGCCCCAATCATAATCTAAGTTACCGGTCGAACCGGTAACATTCAATACGATGCTACCGTCGGAACGGCCGCAGCCGGTGGGATCGGTAGCTGTCTGTACTGTTACTTCCACATCGGAACAAAGGGGATCTCCGTCAATCGTTACTTCAAAGCTACATGTGGCCGTGTTGCCGGACGCGTCGGTAACTTGAAAAATATTGACGGTAACGCCGACTGGAAAATCCGAACCACTCGGTAGACCAGCGGTCTGCGTCAAAACGGAACCTGGGCAATTATCGGAAATACTTGGTCCGACAAAATCAACCACCCCAGACGTTATACCTGAAGCGACGGTCATCGAAATATCTTCCGGACATGCAACTATCGGGATTTCCGCATCCAATACGGTGACCGTAAAGCTACACGACGCCGAATTGCCCTCAGCATCGGTAGCCACATAGGTCTGTGTCGTAATGCCTACGGGGAATAATTCACCACTGGCCAGGCCTTCGATACGCTGCGTTGTAACCCCGGTAAGGTTATCCATTCCCACAGGCGCTTCGAAGGAAACTACCGCTCCACAGAGACCCGGATCATTATTGACCGTGATTTCTAAGGGACAGTTAATTTCGGGGTCGGTAACATCGTCCTCTACCGTCACGGTAATGCCCCATTCCTTTGAGGAACCATCTTGGGCGGTTACGGTATAGATTACCGGTGTTTGCGAATCGGAGAAGTCCCGCGGCGTACCGGAAACTGGAGCTATACCTGCTGCATCGGAGATTTCAATTTCCGGTGCAAGCGAAGTGATATCGGTACCGATCGCTACGGTCAGGTTTACCGTACCAGCATTCGAGTCGATGCTTTCCGAACCTACTTGTCCATCTACGGAGAACGCAAGAATATCGTTGGCCGTTGATTGCGGAAGAGAAATCGTTATCGTCTGCAAACAGGTGTCGGTGTTGCCCGAGGCATCGGTGGCGGTCCATTGAATCGTTGTGATGCCCTGAATGAAGGGGTCATTCAGTCCCAAATTTTCATTATCGCTTCTCAAGAAGGATATTGCTGGCGGATTATCACAATTATCCGTAGCCGTGGCAGCGATAATTTCCAAGACCTGCGAACTGCTGCTTAACATTTCGATATTCGCCGGACAGGTAATAATTGGATCAATATCGTCTTGCACGGTTACTGTAGCTATACAATTGCTGCTGTTCCCATTATTATCCATTACGGTCAGGGTCACCTGATTTGCTCCGAGATTGGAACAAGTGAAAGTACTTTCGCTCAATGATAGACTGGCTATCCCGGAGGTATCGTTCGAACCGTTATCGATGTCCGCTGCCGTAATGCTTCCATTACCTGTTTCATCCAATTTCACGGATATATTCTGGCAGATAGCTTGCGGTGGGTTATTATCGCTCTCTTCAATGACTATGATACCTATTGAAGTTCCCTCACATCCGTTCGCTTCTGTAACCGTAACCGAATAGGTACCGGCCAAGGCTGTAATAGTCTGTGCAGTTTCGCCACCTGGAGACCAAAGATAGGAGGCATAACCTGCTCCTGCATCCAAGGTAACTCCACCTGAACCCTGCAAATACGTTGTAGGCCCTGTTATAATAGGTGTAGTTCCTAGAGAATCTTCCAAGGTAACGGTAGTGATTGCCGTACAACTAGTGGCGTCAGCTTCGCGCACAACGATATCATAGCTACCTGCCGCAAGACCTGTAAACGTATTCGCTATCTGGAAGGTATCTCCGTTATTAATACTGTATTCAAGATTGGTTCCCGATGCGGTGATCTCAATCTGGCCATCCTCTAGAGTACAGTCCGTGAGATCGGTAGAAACCACTTCCGTTATCGATGGCGTTTCGGGTCCTGTAAGTGTCACGGTATCCGTAGCGGAACATGTGATGGCACCACCCAACGGCCTTACGACGATGTCGTAGATGCCTGCGGCAAGATCGGTAAAGTTATTATCCGCCTGAAAGTTTTGACCGTTGTCGATACTATATTCATAGATTATGGCAGATGGTTCCGCTACAATCAGTAATTCACCATCGGCCAATTCACAATCTGTGGGATTGTTAGCCGTAATACTGGTTATAGCAGTAGAACAGACTGTAAAGTTCACGATGTCCTTCGCTTCGGGATTACTGAACTCAGTGTGCAGGCTTTCCGCAGCTACGATGACCACCGTATTCTCGCCCTCCACAATACCGTCAGTGATACCGAGCTCCCAAAATAACTGTCTAATTTCGCTGGCTGTCGATATTCTATCGTTTGAATCAAGATTATCAGGGTCGGCGGGATTAACGTAAAGATGGAAATGCTCGCCAAAGGATTCGGTCAGAAGCATATTCAAGGCCGTCCATTCAAATCGGATTTCCGGACTGTCCAAAACCGCGCCTTCCGCAGGTGAGGTGAAGGCCACTTCCGGACCGGGTACGGTAACTGTTATGCTTTCCGATACCGTATTATTATCGCTATCTGTAACAGTTGCCTGGAGCACATGTGTGCCCGGCGCTAAAAGTACATCGGAGAAGGTACCGCCCGTACCCGAAAAACTGGGATCGGTGGCCGAGTTCCAGGTCAAGACCGATGTCAACAAGGCATCATCGTCCTCAACATCGGTAACAAAACCGGTAAAGGTAGTGGCTACATTACGGTCGATAATCGCTCCGTCAGCGGGTTCGGTGATGGTAACTACGGGATCGCTATCCGATACGGGGGCTACAAAACAGATATCGAAGCCTTTTACGGCCGGGTTCTGCGTTCCCTTCAAGAAATTGATGTTCAGAACACCATCGGTTACCGTGGCTTGATAGGTTTCTACCTTTGCCACGTTTACGTCGGCCCCGGTAGAACCTGAAGGACGATAATCGTCTAAAGCAATTTCGCCTTCAATTTCAACGTCGAAGACACGGGGATTATTGATTTCCCCCGTCCAGTTTTCATTGAACAGTATTTTTACGTCATAAATGCCATCTCCCGTAGGGAAAGACCACTGCATATTGTTCGGGTTGGCCGCATCGCTATAACGTTCTGTTTGAAAGAGCGCATCCGGGTAACCCGTTGTATTGGTGACCAAGGGGGCCGTCGCCCCAAAAGTCTTATCGACAGCCGGCGCCGTTAGGTTCAAGTATGGTGACGGGGTACCCGATTGCGCCGTTCCGTTAACAGTGGCTGCCGTTTGATCTTCTTCAAAATCGCCCGTCGAACTGGCGAACATAGCGCCGCCTGCATTCACCCTAAAACGCACGTCACAGGCCGGTGCGGTCTGATTGATTGATACGGTAATTGAAGCCGAACCGGTCAGCGGCACGGTAGGGTCGTTGTCGGTCGCGGTGGCCGTAATAGTATGTGTACCCGTACTTAAAGCAGATGTATTTACGTTGGCACCTGTTCCGAAATCCCCATCGATATCGGAATTCCAGACCAAACTTGCCGCAACATCGCTATCTTGTGTATCTTCGGCCGTGGCGGTAAATTTGATTGCGCTGCCTTGGTCGACGGTCAATCCGTCACTTGGTGTATCTATTGTAACAATTGGTGCGGTATTGCTAGTAGATGGTGTAAACTGAAACTCTGTTGTGTTCACTCCGCCATTAAAAGCCAAGCGTAACATTTGTACTCCGCTACTGGCAAAAGTTACGGTTTTGGTGTAGTTATTGTAATCAGTCCAGATGGTTTTAGGAACCGTTATAGTTCCTATGGGGATAGCGTTACCTTCCTCGAATAACTCAATGTCTGTTGAACTACCATTCGCCCCGCTTCCGTTTGCAGAATTGAACCTAACATCATAGTCCCCTGACGATGGAACATTAATGAGGTATTCGACGTAATCGTTAGCCTCAATATATCCAATATTACCATTGGTCTCTATAGCTACTGAAAAATCTTCCCCAGCAGCACCAGATTGCCCTCCACCGTAAAAAGGTAAAGGATTATTAAAAGTTCGCGCCAAAATAGGGCCAGATAATTGTTGTGTAACATCTATCTTAAATTCTTCGACAACCACAAGGTTAATACCATCATCGGCTGTAACCCGTGCCAAATATGAACGACCCGCGCCTACAGCAGGTGTCCAGTCAAAAGTGTAATTTCCAGCTGATCCGTTTAATACCCCAACGACGACTTCTGTCGTAGGACTGAATGGATCATTCGTACCGCCAGCACTTACATCGAATATTTTAATAGTGGCAGATGGGTCGTTATCATCAGTTACTATTATAGGAATTGACAGGGCCTCGCCTTCATCAACAGCAACATCCGCAATTGGATCGATGGTCGGCGGAGCGTCTCCGACAGGTGGGTTTATCACCAGCTCAAATTCTTCCGTGACCGGAGAGCTAGTCCCATCTGAAATTATAGCATTAACAGTATGAATTCCGACTTCAGCAACCGTTGGTGTACCCTCCAATTGATTGGTTGTGGCGTTGTAGGTAAGGGAAGTTGGCATTCCGTTAAATGTTATCGTAAACTGATCATTATCGGCGTCCGTAATGTTCAAAGGAGCAACAACAGCCGTCATGGCATCAAAATTAAGGTCGCCTATATTAGTTATTGGGTGTACGTTAGCGCTAGCCACAGATGTGACACAGATACCAGAAAGTTTTCCGTTATCAGCGGAGGCCGGACCAATTCCCAATTGAAGTGAACCGTCTTGAACGTTTACGTAGTATGTACGGGTAATTGCCGTTTTAAATGTAGAGATACCATCTTTTACAGGATCGACAATCTCATATTCATCCAGAATCAAATTACCTTCCAATAGTACATCGAAAACGCGATTGCCTGCTGTAGCATGATAGATCTCGGCAAAATAAAGATCTACCTGATAAAAGCCGTCTAACACTGGTATGTCATACATAAAATTAGGGTTGTTACCCCCACCCCCATAAATTTCCTTTTGAAACAAAAGCTCTTCTCCGCTACCCAGAGCAGTACCTAGAATTGGGTCATTGTAACCAGCATACTTTTTACCGTTAGTTCGAGTTGGATGTGCAGTAGGACCGGTATCAGAATTATCCTGCTCAAAAGTTCTTCCAAACGCTGTTAATCCTGAAGAGCCTGATGCTATGCAAAGTTGAAAAGGTGGAATTTCTGTAAAAGTTGCACTTATAGTCGCATCGGCCTGAACGTTCACAAAGTCGTAGCTAGCTACTGCCCCAACAGAAGTAGTACCTACTACAACATCGGCAATCTCATAGCCAAATTCAGGAGTAATTGTAAAATTTTGGCTTCCGCCTTCATCTACCGTTACGGACTCTGGCTCGATTGATCCGTTCGGTCCGGCACTGGCCGTAAGCGAATAACTCGGAATCGTGATTCCGTTTACCGTTATGTTCTGTGTCGCCGTGGCCGTTTCGCCCTCATCATCGGTAACGGTCAAAGTAATGGTATAGATGTTAGACTGGGTGTAATTATTGTCCGCTGTAACACCCGTTGCCGTGTTTGTATCCCCAAAATCCCACTCGTAACTGACAATATTGCCTCCATCGGGATCGGAAGAACTACTGGCATCGACACTTACCAACAAATCAGCCGTACCCGAGGTCGGACTTGCCGTAAAGCTAGCTATGGGGTCTTCGGTCTGTGCCGCTATCGTAACGGGAATGGATTCAGGCGTAGCCAAAATACTGAAGCCGCCAGAAACCATATTAGTCCTTCTTGGAAGGACCCTATTGTAAGAAATAGTCGTAGTACCAGTACCTATTACCTGAAAATCGACTTCAAAAAAGTCAAAGTCCTCCGATGTGCCGGCGCCGGCGCCAAAAGCACCTCTGATGACAGATAGCTGTCCCTGCCCGTTATCGATTATATCCGAACCTGCACCGATAGGTATCGGCAACTCGGTAGTGAGTACATTTACATTGGCCACCCGTAAGACAGTGGGGTCAAAGTTAAGATGTACCTCGGCTCCATTGACCAGGGAACCGCCCGTCTGAGCTTCGATAAGAACCGTGAAGCTACCCCCGGGTTCAACCATTACAGAAGAAGGTATGTTTACAAAACTGCCTTCCTGGGCCAAGGTAAAGACCGGTAGTGCAAATAAAAAACACAAGAAAACAAGGAGTTTGGCCTTAAAGCGAGGAGTAGAATTTCTCATAGTACAGATGGGTATTTAATATTAGAGTTGGAGATTATCGAACAGGGTATGGCCAATAAAGGCATATGGGGATTACCGGTCAGAATGACGGTATCCCGAAAAAAATATTTGATATCAATTGGATGATTGCCCGCGAACAGGGACAGATTGCCTAAATACGGCATAAAATAGCAATTCGCTTTTTTGGTAACGTAAAAGTTCTTCATTTATGGTCGGTTTGGTGAATATCCATGACGAAAACTAACCGTCATGCATATTTAAATAGCAGAAGCAGAGAAAATAAAATGTAAGAATTTGGGAATTCTGGTAATTTACATTGATAATAGTAGAACCTTTTAGCGGAAATCAAATACTAAATCTGCTCATTCACAGTATTTTTTCGATGAACGGCACACCCTACTTAACAATTCCTTAACTAACTGTTAAGTAATATTAACTTTCATGGAGATATTTCTTAGAAAATTTGTAGGGGAAGCTTTTTATCCCTTTCGATGTGAACCGAAGAGCTCTTAAATCAGGGTTTTAAAACTTACTTACGAGGAACTTTGCCTTTCACCCCTTTGAAGAACGCTTCGTAGACTGCAAAATCCGATGGCTTATCCTCGGTCGTATAGTGGGGTTCGGAAACCTTGATTTGCTTTTTGCCAAAATCGAAGGCTACCATCACGATAGGTACTTCGGCCGTCTTGGCGATAAAGTAGAAGCCCGTTTTCCATTGGTCTACTTTCTTTCGAGTGCCCTCGGGAGACAAGGCCAAGCGGAATTTATTTCTACTCTTAAAAATTTTGGCCGTGGCGGTAACCGTATCACTACTTTTGCTTCGGTCGATCGGAGCACCGCCCGTCCATTGAAAAAACCATCCGAAAGGAGAATCGAAGAGGCTTTTTTTACCGATAAAATTGATCTGCTCGTTCCAGACTTTCCGAATCAGAAGGGCCAGAAAAAAATCGATCCAACTGGTGTGGGGCACTACTATGACAACGAATTTATCCAAATGACCGGGAAAAGTACCGACCAGCTTCCAGCCCAACAATTTGAAGTAGATGAAGCGGGCCAGTTTTTGCACTAGGAATCGTTAATGGGTTCTAGACGTCTTTAAAATAGCCACCTAAATACTCTTTACAGAAGAGAGCAGCCGCAATTACTAAAAAACTATATCTTGCGATAAATAGCTTCCAATTTCTCGGGTGTAATAACTTTGCGCCAATCCTTACCTAGGGCATTTTCCCAGAGAGGGACCATGCCCATAGCGACCGAGATCATGGTATCAAACTCGTTATCGTCAAGGTTGGCACAGATTCCCGTAGGTAGTTCAATATCATGCTTTTGGCGCATCTTCTCAAACAACGCTACACCTTCGGGATAGAATTCCCCCAAATGTTGGAATACGAGGCAATTGCCGATACCGTGCCTTACGCCCAGTAGAAAACCAAGGCCATAGCTCATGGCATGCGCTACCCCTACTTGGGAATAGGCGATGCTCATACCGCCGTGCCAAGAGGCCATCATCAGTTTATCGCGGGATTCCTCTGGTTCGAGCTCCCCTAAAAAGACTTCCTTACAGAGTTCCAGCGCTTTTTCGCCATAACTTTGGCTGAAGGCGTTGAGAAAGGTACCCTTAAGGGATTCGATACAGTGAATAAAACAATCCATACCCGTGTAGAACCACTGCGATTGGCAGACACCATTTGTTAAATCTGGGTCGAGTACTACTTGGTCGAATGTTGTATAGTCAGAATTAATGCCCAATTTCTTTTCTGGTCCCAACAGCACCGTAGTCCTTGATACTTCAGCTCCTGTGCCGCTGATGGTCGGAATACCGGCGTGATACAGGGAAGGTTTATTCACCAAGTCCCAGCCCTGATATTCGTCAGCCCTTCCGGTATTGGTCAACATGATGGAGACGGCTTTGGACAAATCAAGCAAAGTACCGCCACCAATACCCACGATACCAGACGGAAGTTCACTAAAATCGTTTTGGATTTTTTCAACAAGCGCATCGACCTGTGCCGTTCGAGGTTCACGATCGGCAGAGATAAAAATAAGCTGGTCGTTAAAAATCCGGGGAATTCTTGCGGCCAATTCCTTTCCCTCGAAAACGTCATCCACCAAAAAAATAAAGGGAGCATCGGAATGTTTTCGTCGGGAAATCAGAATGTCTCCCAACTGATCGAAACATCCCCTACCGAACACCACCCGAGGCACCATAGGGAAGTTTCTAAATTCTTTTTTGGCGCTATTGACAGCTTTTGGTCTTGCGGCAATATCTCTTTTTAACTCCATATATTTACTTCAAATAGGCCAGCACATCCTGCAATCTACTTATCTTTAGGTAATTGTAGCCATTTTCCTTTATCGATACTTCTTCATGCTTCCAAGTGGTATGAAAGGGAACGTGTACCGCCTGCGCCCCGATACCAAGCAGGGGCAGAACATCGGATTTCAGGGAATTCCCGATCATCAAAAACTCCCCTACATCGATTTGCAAATGGTTTAGCAAATGTAGGTAGTTTTCTTCTTTCTTATCGCTTAAAACCTCGACATGATGAAAATATTCGGAAAGCCCTGAACGCTCCAATTTCCGTTCCTGATCTAATAAATCTCCTTTGGTTAAAACGATCAACCGATATTTATCTTTCAATGTACTCAAAACGTCGGGTACCCCTTGCAATAATTCCACAGGATGCTCCAACATTTTTTTACCCAGATCTAATATTTCAGAGATGGTTACCTGTGAAACCTGATTGTTCGAAATTTCGAGGGCCGATTCTACCATGGACAGCATAAATCCTTTTACCCCATAGCCATAGATTTCTAAATTTTTGATTTCCTTCTTGAACAGTTCCTGATCGATCTTGTTCTTGGTTTCGTAGTCTTCCAAAAGGGCTGCGAAAGCTTCCTCGGTGTCCCTGAAATAGGTTTCGTTGACCCAAAGGGTATCGTCTGCATCGAATCCGATGACCTTTATCGTGCTGAAATCTACCTCCATGCCTGTTGTGCTCTTTTAAGGTCCTCGGGTGTATCGATTTCTATACCGGATACGTTAGTTTGAACCATTTTTATCTTTTTGCCGTATTCGAGATAGCGGATGGCCTCGATTTTTTCGGTGGCTTCCAACGGAAGCATGGGTAAACGCTGAAAATCCATCAACGCCCTTTTGCGGAAAGCGTAGATTCCCTTATGCTTATAATAGGTAGCGTCAATTTCTTTATTTCTGGGATAGGGAATCGGGGAGCGTGAAAAATAAAGCGCAAAATTCCGGTTGTCGACGATGACCTTTACGGTATTGGGGTTTTCGATTTCTTCCGTATCGGTAATCTTAACCATAAGGGAGGCTAAATCGATTTCCTGATCAGAATCGCTGCGGAACACCTCTAAAACACCGGCCAGGCTCTCTCGATCGGTAAAAGGCTCGTCGCCCTGTACGTTGACGATGATGTCAACCTCCATATCCGCCACGGCCTCGGCGATACGGTCGCTGCCGCATTCATGTTCCTTTTGACTCATCAGTGCTTTACCCCCGGCTTCTGTAATCGTATCGAAGATAACCGAACTGTCCGTGACTACGTAGACTGCGTCGAAAAGTCGTGTTGTAACTGCAGCTTCATAGGTACGTAAAATTACGGGTTTTCCGGAAAGGTCTTGCATCAACTTGGCAGGAAAGCGGGATGCCGCGTAGCGTGCGGGAATCATGGCGATTATCTTCACTGAGGAAATTATTTACTATTGAACGTCAGTCGTTACCTGTTAGTTATTGATTGCAGGTTAAAGCTATATTTTGAACTCAAGATACTGCCAACTGCAACTGCCTACTCCTTTCTCGCCCTTGGTCTGATCCTCCTATATATTCTAAAAATGATAAAAAGGATGATAATGACCAATACAACAGCCACTATGGGCGCAAAAATCGAGGCTGCTGTGATCACCATGGCCGTACCGGTCTCCACGGTCGAAACTATGGGGTTGGCCAATCCCCCCGTTGTGGCGGTCGAGGCTACCCGACCTGCGGCGTTGGCACCTTTTATCGCGGTCGCGGTGCCGCCGCCTGCGATAATCGCTAGCGACCAAGTGACCACCGGATCGAGGTTGGCCACCGTCGATACCATGACCGCGGTACCGGCAATGGCCGCCAAAGGCACTGCAAAGCTATCCAAAAGATGGTCTACCCAAGGAATAAAATAGGCGAAAATTTCTACTACCGTTGCAACGCCTAGAGCAATGACCGCAGCAAGGCTACCGATCCATTGCCAGCTATGGTTCAAATCCCACAATCCGGAATACGATGCCAAGCTCAGCGCGAAAAGGGGTAGGAAAACTCGGAAGCCTACCGAGGCGGCGAGACCTATGCCCAAGAAGATACTGATGATGCTTTCGGAAGTCATGCTACGAATTTAAATCATTCCGCGCCAACAAAAAAATCACTCTTGAATCCGATCAGGTATAACTGTTTTTTGGCGCGGGTGACGGCGGTATAGAGCCACCGTAGATATTCTTTGTCCACACCGTTGGGCAGGTAGGGCTGTTCTACGAAAACCGTATCCCACTGGCCACCTTGAGATTTATGGCAAGTTATGGCATACGAGAATTTTACCTGCAAAGCATTAAAGTATTTATTGTTCTTTACGGATTGGAATTTTTTGTATTTGGATGTCTCATCGGCGTAGTCCATCATCACCTCTTGGTACAATCGGTTGCCGTCTTCGTAGGATAATGAAGCGGTGACAGCCATTACTGTATCCAATAAAAGAACGGTCTCCAAGGGTTTTTGGTTGGGATAATCGACCATTTTCACCAGCACCTCGGCAAAACGGAATCCGTATAAATTCTTGATGGCGAAAATTTCGAGGACCTCGATAATATCCCCATTGGCGATAAATCCGGCTTCGGATTTGGGTTCGAGCCAAAAATAATTATTCTTGACCACCATCATGTAGTCTCCTACGGCCAGTTCGTTTTCCAGAAATAGTATCCGGCTGCGGATGCTCTCATTGTAAAGGTTCGCCCTTTTGTTCGAACGGACGATAAAA
>RCMY010002989.1_pt1 | contig 15153 bp, 7 predicted proteins | sample 2041341 | NCBI WGS metagenome assembly RCMY01 (sample SAMN09708234, study PRJNA481090) | Marine sediment metagenome, whole genome shotgun sequencing project.
TTTGCGCTTCTGCTTTTTCTAGATCACGAAAACGAGTATATGTAAGGTCAAAAACTTTTCCGAAGCGCGCAAGAATATCAATATTTTTATCTGTAAGAGCTTCGGCACCTACAGTTTGTAGTCCACCAAAATTGCTAAATGTAAACGAACACACATATTTACTTACAGCTCTAAATTCTTTTTGATCCTTTTTAGGAAACTTTTTAAATTCTGTCTCACCAAATAAATAGTCATCATAAGTTGACTTTTCTTCACCTTCAATGGTATAAACGTATTTTGTTTTTTGTTCTTTATAGGCCTTCATCATAGCGTGATGAAAGGGATAGTCTTCAAACTTCATATAATACGAATTTGGAACTTCTTCGATAGAATTAGCAGCCCAAACCATGTTTGAATGATCTTCTTCATTAATAATATTGATAATGCACATTTGTAATGAAAAATCAAGTTTAGTCAATTCATTCATCACAGTTCCTACCAAATCTGATAACTCATCGGACTTTTGCATTGCCATTGCTCTAGCTCTAACGCGTTCCAGACCTAATTCAATTTGCGCTTCTCTTGCTTGGGCTTCAGATTTTTGTAGATCGAGGAAACGTGTGTAAGTTTGTTCAAATACTTTGGCGAAACGAGGTAAAATTTTGGCTTCCTCAAATGGTTGAAGCGAAGAAACTAATAGATAACCATGCTTAAATGATGCACCATAATCTATTTCCCAAGGTGGTGCGCCAGGCATTGGTGTATTTTGGTCTTCAAATTCCTTCAACACTTTTTGTGCAGAAGGCAGATTAAAGATGTCCTGAAAATGTTGCTCGATAACATCTGATGGGATTTCAATGGAGAACAAATCGGTTTCCTTTTTCCATTGGTCGTATCTGTATTGGTGGATATAATCTAAATCTACAGGAACAATAAAAGGACTCATCATTCCTGCTTCTGGAATGCTATGCCATTGTTCTACATGACCTTTGTGCTTATCACAAAAAACAATTCCTGTTGCAAATAAGTCGCAACCTAATAATCTCAATTGTTCAAACATTGCATTAGTCACATGACTTAAATCTTCAGAAGTCTGCATTCCCATAGATTGGGATCGTACTCTTTCTAAAGCTGTTTCAATTTGAGCTTCTCTAGCTTGTGCTTCGGCTTTTTGTAAGTCTAGGAAACGTGTGTACGCTTGTTCGAATACTTTTGCAAAGCGTTTAAAGATGTCTTCATTTTCATACGATTCTGTAGTAATTGCTAACAAGTAACCATATTTAAAATAAGCGGCATGCCACTTTTGCCATTTTGGAAACGTTATACCATTATCCAACATGCCCTGAAAAATAGGTTGTACATCAGGAACAGTGAGCATGTATTTATAATGATCTTTGAGTGCTTTGCCATCTTGTGCGATTGATAATGACTCTAGATTTTTCTTCCAGCCTTGGTACATTTGTTTATGCGCTGGGTCTTTGGTGTTTGGAATTTTTAGCTGTGGCATAATGCCTTTTTCATTGGCAAACCAGAACTCATCAACATTTGAGTTATGGTTACAGAAACCGAATCCTGTTCCCCAAATTTTACCACCTAAACTTCTTAATTGTTCAAAAAGTACAAAAGCAACATCTCCAATTTCATTACTGTTGTGCATTGCCATGCTTCTTGAGCGAACTCGTTCCAACGCTGCTTCAATTTGTGCTTCTCTGGCTTGTGCTTCGGCTTGTTTTAAATCAAGGTGTCGCGTAAAGGAAAGGTGAAATACTTCTCCAAAACGTTTCATTAATAGCTTTTTATTTGAGGTAAATTCGGTATCACTGAAAGCAAAAAGTCCGCCTGCTGGAAAATTAACTACATGATAGTACTGAGTTGTTAATTTTTCGTTATCAGGTCCTGAGACTGGAAGGTTCGAATCTGAAACAACCTTATAATAATTAACAAGATCTTCACCTTTTAATGTATATGAAAAATCAACTTGCTTTTTCCATGCTTTGTAAATTCCTTCTAGTAGTGGATGTCCTTCAAGTATTTCATCACCAGATAAATGCGCTGTGTCTTTCTTGCTTTTAGATGAGGTGGTCCAAACATTTACTTTACTTGATTGGTCGTTAAAAATGCCAATTCCACAACGAACTGTATTAAATCCTAGTTGTTTTAATTCTGAAAAAACTGTGTTTACAGCAGTTGTAAGATCTTCACTTTTATGCATAGCCATAGCACTTGCACGCACACGTTCAAGCGAAGCTTCAATTTGTGCTTCTCTTGCTTGCGCTTCTGCTTTTTGAAGGTCGAGGAATCGTGTATAGGTTTGTTCGAATACTTTGGCGAAACGTTTAAAAATATCGTGTGCTTCAGGAACATGTTCTTTAGTAATAAATAACAAATAACCATATTTAAAGTAGACAGCATGATCTATTTGATAGGTTGGATACCCATTATTTGTTTTCTTTAAATTCTTTAATACCTCACCTATAACAGGAAGTGAGCTCATATATTCGTAATGAGCCACACATGCGTTACCAGAAAATTCCTTGATGGTCAGTTTTTCACCTTTTTGACCTTTTTGGTAATATTCCTTAAAAATCCCTTTATGTGGAACTGTATAAGTTGGAAGCACACCAGCTTCATTTCCAAACCATTCAGTCGATTCTTTTTCTCCATAAATATTAAAGGCACAGCCCCAAGTTTTAATGCCTAAGGCTCTAACTTGTTGGTCTAATATGAACGATGCTTCTTGCAACTCGTCACTATGCTGCATAGCCATTGTCCGGCTTCTTACTTTTTCAAGAGCGAGTTCAATTTGGACTTCTCTAGATTGCTTTTCTGATTTTTGAAGGTCTAAAAATCTGGTATACGTTTGTTCGAATACTTTAGCGAATCGTTTAAAAATATCGTGTGCATCAGGAACAGGCTCATGTGTAATAAACATGAGGTAACCTTTTGAAAAATAGGAGCAATGTATAATTTGAAAAGTTGGAAAAGAGAGGCCAGCGTTTGCCAATGCTTTCACTTCTGGAATAGATACCAAATACTTATAATGATCTTCAAGTTCCTTACCTTTCTGTTCTAAAACAAATAAAGCGTCTCCTCTTTTTTGTGCTTCGTAAAAAAGACGATAAACATCTTCACTTGAATCTGTTTTAAATGGAGGTTGAAGTCTATCTTTACTTGCCATCCACGCAGTAGCAGCTTTCTTGTCCTCATCCCAAATATTAAAGCCACAGGCAAAGGAATTTATCCCTAATTCCTCAACTTGTTGAAATAAAAGCATAGAAGTGTCTCTTAATTCATCACTTCTTTGCATGCCCATAGTTCGTGCACGAACCCGTTCTAAAGCTAATTCAATTTCTGACTCTCTAGCTTGTGCTTCAGCTTTTTTAAGGTCGAGGAAGCGTGTATAAGTTTGCTGAAACACTTTTGTAAAGCGTTGTAAAATTTTATATTCTTCTTTGGAAGCTTCCTTCCACATGCCCAATCCTAAAAAACCGTGCTCATGCCATAGTTGGTGTAAGTGAAACTGGCAATCTTCCTTTGGTAACGATAGATTTATCTTAAAAAATTCCTTTAATGTATTTTTGGCTATTTTTTTTGGCATTTTGATGAGTATCAATTCCTGCTTGTTTTTCCAAGCTTCAATTTCTTCTTGAAAATTCTCAAAATCTGCACCTTTTACTACTACTGGAGTTATTTTTGTTTCACCATGACTTACCCATATCTCAATGGTGTTTTTTTCAACATTGACAAGTGATACCCAACTGGAAATTACTTTAAGTTCTAGTTCTTTCAGTTGATAAAATAGATTTTCTATGACTGCTGCTAAATCTTTACTTTTGTGCATTGCCATAGTACGACTTCGCACTTTTTCAAGCGCTAATTCTATCTTAGTTTCTCGTGCTTGAGTTTCTGCTTTCTGAAGGTCTAAAAATCTGCGATGCGCTAGGTCAAAAGCGCCTGCAAACTTTACTAAAATATCAATATCTTCTTTTGGTGGATTTTTGACTACTCCAGGTAAGCTATATCCAATTTCTCCATGAGATGTTCTAGCCATGATAAAGGTTAATCCGCCAATATGCCTAATGTCATCTTCAGTAGGTGCTTGCGGATCTATATTTTGAAAATTACCCAATGTGACCATCTTATCAACATAGTCTAAAGCTTCGTCAACCGCCATGGCATAGACCATGGTTGGCCTCTTGCTTATTTCCCATTTTGCCAGTAATGGAATGTCGCCATGGATATGTCTTGGCAGTTCCATGACAAAACCAATTTTGGTGCCATCACCAGAAGTCATCGCTTTTTCGTACTTATTTGGTAGCCACATCATGTGCCAGAAATAATGCGCTTCATGACCCAATTTAATAAACTCGTTGCGCATGGTTACAACAATATCTAACAAATCTGAAGATTCTTTCATAGCGACTGCTTGTGCACGAATTCGCTCTAAAGCTGTTTCAATTTCTAATTCTCGATTTTTTATTTCCAGCTCTGCCGTACGTCTTTTTATAGCGTCTCTTAGTTCTTGATTTTCTTTAGAAATCTGCTCTGCACCTAATGTTTCTCCTTTCTGAGCTTTTGAATCGGGCATAGAAAAATGCTGATAGATAAAACGCCAACCCTCTTTTTTATTGGATAAAACAGATGTAAAACGGAATCTGCCGTAATAAGTCCAGTCGGATTGCATCAAGAAATAAGCATCAAATACTTCCGTAATAAAAACAAGACCTTCGAAATATTCAATTGTTCTGATTTTATTTTTTAAATCGGTCTTTCCTGCAAGTTGATTGGCTGTTTTTTTAAAAAATGCCGTGGTGTCCTTTTTATTTAAAAACTCTTCATTATCCGTAGAGCCGATAAAATGATAGGTATCATCTAAAAATGAATTATATGTTTTTACATCACCATTTAAGTAACTATTTAGCCATTTGTCGTAAACGTGTATAACTTCTTCTTCTATCTTTTTGGTCGGTTTCATATAATAGTATTTATTGGTAATGATATGGTGAAGGCTGTTCCTTCTCCCTCTTTGGTTTCTACTTTTAATTCTCCACCATGTGCTTTTACAATATCATAACTTAATGATAAGCCAAGCCCGGTGCCAGAACCTGTTGGTTTGGTAGTGAAAAAAGGTTGAAATATTTTGTCTAATACTTTATTTGGGATACCGTTTCCATTATCTTTTACGCTAATAATTACCTCACTGCCATCCTCAGAATAAGAATGATATTTGGTACGAATACTCACTGTTGGTTCGTAATCGGAGGAATCGTTTTCAAGGTCTGTAGAATCCTTTTTTCTTTCATTCGTTGCGTAAAAAGCGTTGGTAATTAAATTCAAAAGAACCCTGCCAATATCTTGCGGGATTACATTTATTTTACCCATGGAATCATCGAAATCGGTTACTAAATTAGCGTTGAACGATTTGTCTTTTGCGCGTAAACCGTGATATGCCAAGCGCAAATATTCATCCGCTAAAGCGTTGATATTTGTTGGTTCTTTTATGTTATTGCTACTTCGGCTGTGATGTAACATTCCTTTTACAATGCCATCGGCTCTTTTTCCGTGGTGATTTATTTTGCCTTGATTATCTTTAATATCTTTTGAAATAGCAATTGCTTCTTCGTTGTTCCCAGCGATTAACTCTTCGAGCATTTCATCAATTAATTCTAAATTGACTTCCGAAAAGTTATTTACAAAATTCAACGGATTCTGAATTTCATGTGCAATTCCGGCAGTGAGTTCTCCTAAACTCGCCATTTTTTCTGACTGAATTAACTGTTGTTGTGCAGATTTCAATTCGCTGAGTGCTTCTTGTAATTTTTGATAGGCCTCCGCATTTTGAATGGCAATGCCGAGATTTGCTGCAATGGTTGTTAACAGTCTTTGGTCGTACTCATTAAATCTATTTTCAGCTTCGGTGCTTTGAACGCTAACTACTCCGATCGCTTTTGAGCCGGCAATAATTGGCACTCCTAAAAATGATTGTACCATAATACCTCTCACTTCTGCTTTGATCTTAGAATAGGCTTCATCTACTTTTTGATTGATGAGAAGAGGTTCTTGTTTGAGTATGATTTTTTCTGTAATTCCGTTGGCGAAAGGTCTGGATTCTGCGGTTTCTCCAAAAATATATGGAAAATGTAGCATATCCGTTTTTCGATCATGAAGCGCGAGATAAACGATATCCGCTTTAAAAGTTTCATGCATTTGTTCTCCTACCAACTTAATAAGTGCGTTGAAATCAAGTTTAGAAACCATCGCCTTACTTATATTATTCACGGTTTGAAGTTCGGTTGCTCGCTGCTCGGTTTCTGCTAAAAGTCGCGTGGTTTCATTAAAAAGCCTTGCATTTTCAAGAGCTACACTCATGCTATTGGTTATCGTACTTAGCAAACGCACATCGGATTCGGTAAACGCTTTTTCTTTTTCGACATTTTGCAAGCTCACAGATCCCATTACAGTATCGCTGACAATCATGGGAACAAAAATGGCTGATTTTGGTTGTAATCCTGTACTTATACCTTTATTTTTGTCGCCAAATTTTTGAGCAGTTTCTACAAAGTTTTCATTGATTAACCAAGATTCTTTTGATTTTATGAGTTCTTTATTTGCCCAAATAATCGGTCTTGGTTCGCTAACCAAAGGCTCTCCATTTTCAATGGCATATTCCCAGTTTTCTATGCCTGTAGTATGGTTAAAGGTGCGAATTATTAAAGTTTGTGTATTTAAAACTTCACAAATTCTCTTACCAACCAATTCATAAATAGCTTGCATATCCATTTCACGAACCAATCCTTCTTGTACGCTGTTGATTACGGCAAATTCAGCATTGCGCTGTTCGGTTTCATTGAATAGACGTGCATTTTCTAAGGCAACACTCATACTGTTAGCCAGCGTGCTCAACAAACGAATATCGGAATCACTAAAGGCATTTTCTTTATCTAAATTTTGCAGACTTACATAACCCCGAACTTCATTACCTACTGACATTGGTACGTAAAGAGCGCTTTTTGTTAGTTTCGTTCCGGGAAGAACGGTTGGTTCTTCGCCTGTGATTTCGGTCCAAACTTGATCGGCATTTTCGTTGATACAGAGTAATTCGTTGGTATCAATAATTTGTTGTCGAATTTTATCGATTGGTCTCGATTCCATCGCAAAACGTTCTCCATCTTCAAAAATATAATGGAATTCTTCGGTATTATTCTCAAAATTAAAGGTTGCCATAGCAACTACTTGTGCATTGAAAAGAGAGCGTACGCGATCGCCCACCAAATCGTAAATTCCTTGCATATCCATTTCGGCGGCTAAACCTTCTTGCACGCTGTTAATTACAGCCAGTTCGGCATTTCTTTGTTCGGTTTCATTAAACAATCTCGCATTTTCTAAGGAGACACTCATCGTATTAGTTAGGGTACCAAGCAAACGAATTTCTGAGGCAGAAAAAGCTTGTTCAATGTCTAAGTTTTGCAAACTCAAATAGCCATTTACTTTTCCGCGAACCATCATTGGTACAAACAATATGGATTTTGGCAGTTTTGTTCCCGGAACAGCTATTGCAGGAGCACCAGATATTTCCGCTATTTTTTGAGGTAAGTCTTTGTCGATAAGAATCATCTCTTTGGTTTCTACCAATAAGGTTCTTATTTTGTCTAATGGTCGTGGTTTGGGCCAAATACGTTCTCCATCTTCAAAAAGATAGTTAAAATACTCCATTTTTTTTTCGGAGTCAATAGAGTAAATTCCAACTACTTGTGCATTGAAGAGATCACGAATTTTATCTCCGACTAAATCGTAAATAGCCTGTAATTCCATTTCGGCCACGATGCCTTGTTGTACACTGTTGATTAGCGAAAGCTCCGCATTACTTTGCTCTAAAAGTAAAAGAGCTTCTTCTAAGCCAATTGAACTGTTTTTTTCTTCTGGTTTACTTTTCACTGCTTCTTATTTTTTTAGATTTGACTTGCGCTTGTTTGGTTTCATAAAAATTTAGGGTTTCATTAATTCTGAAAACAAATCCACATTAGCCTATTTGTTAAGAGTCCTGATTTTTATTTAAAATGTTTTGGTATCAACATCTTTAATGAATTTTATCAATCCGTTGAAATAGGTTTTTTGATCATCATATTGTGAACAATGACTTCCCATAGTGGTTAAACTACGTCCATTTTGTACCTCGGTACTCATCCATTCCATATATTTTGGATCCATGGTGTCGTATTTAGCACCAATCATCAAAGTTGGAACAGTGAGGGTTTTCAGTTTATCGGAAACATCCCAACCTTTTAAAGAAGCATTTCCGGTAACACCAAATTCACTATACCCTTGCATGTAGATATAAATGTTCGGATTGAGATGAGAAAATGCGCGATTGATAGACTCAGGCCATTGATCTAACGGCATTCTTAAAACATGTTCTGTGTAATAATACTGCGTAACTAACTCCGTATATCTCGGATTTGTAAAATCTTCTTTGGCTTCTAAATCCATGATTTCTTTATAAACTTCCGGAGGCATTTGAGGGCCTAAAACTTCTTTAGCATATTTTTCATATTCAGGTATGCTTGCCATCATGTTTGAAATAATCAAGCCTTTTAAGTTGTCTTGGTATTTTAAGGCATATTCCATAGCGAGCATGCCACCCCAAGATTGACCTAGTAAGTAAAAGTTGTCTTTCGTCAGATGTAAAGCTTTTCGAACTTGCTCGACTTCTTCCACAAAATGTGTAGTAGTCCATAAAGTAGAATCATTTGGTTTATCGCTATAATAAGATTCTAATTGATCATAATAAATGTATTCAATCTCTTCATTTGGGAAATATCCATCAAAACATTCAAAAAATTCATGTGTTCCACCCGGGCCACCATGAAGCAATAACACTTTTATAGTTGGGTTGTTACCAACACGTTTTGTCCAAACTTTGAAAGTCCCTTTTGGTGTTTCGATAGGAATCATTTTAATACCACCGGTAAATTGATCCTCGCTATTCGAATAATCAAAATAGCCTGATTTAGGACCGATTATGGTATCGACTATAGTTTCATTTTTTTCTGCACATCCATAAAGAAGGATAGCGGAAATCAGTAGAATGTGAATTTTAGAGTTCATACGTCTTGTTTTTATTTAGTAAAATATACTTTTTTGATTTTATTGTTTTCGATGTGATAAATAGCATCTCCTTCGATGATTTTATCTCCAAATTGAACACGCTCTTTATCGATTATGATGTTGTTCTGAATAATTCGTCTCACTAATTCACAATACAGATTCGGTGTGTTTTCGAACATTTTTGTATAGTTTATTCTCATGGTTTCTATCCCTTTAAACAGTAATTTATCCGGATAGTCGTATACTTCAACATCTATTGCATAAGGTTCTAAAAAGGCATCTATATTTCTGAAATTATACCCGTTTAATTGGCGTTGTGCTAAATCTTCCGGACTGTCTTTAAGAAATTCATCTGGATTAATTACAATACCATTATTGATGACCCGATTGATTTTGGTAACATTTTCAATATCGTCCAGCGGATTGGCATCCAAAACAATAAGATTGGCTTTTTTACCAATACTAACCGTTCCGAATTCATTTTCTTTACCTAAAACCTTTGCTCCGTTAATCGTAGAAGCTTCCAAAATTTGCCAATTGCTCATGCCACTTTTTCGCATTGCTTGCAATTCAGTGAGATAGGAGGAAGCGTGCAAAGTGCCAATATTGCCAGCATCTGTTCCGGTTGCAATCAAAACACCGGCCTCAGAGAGTATTTTAAGATTTGCGCTACAAATGGAATCGGTCGTTTTTAACTTTGCAATACTTTCTTTAGAATTGGCTCTGTTTTTATATTTGTTGATCAATAAGGTGTCTGGCAGATGTTTTACATCTAATAAGCTACCCAACTGATAGGGATCAGCTGTTTTTAATTCATACGTACTAAAATTTAAATTTTGACCAAACGTATTCATATAACCACCGTGAACAATCAAAGTTGGACAAAGCACCGTTTTGTTTTTCTTTAATAATTGAACAAAATCCGGTTTAACAATTTCATCATCAACACTGTGCACCAAAAAATCAGCGCCATTTTCAACAGCTAATTGTGCGGTAATCCGCTGTGTAGCGTGAACAGCTACTTTTAAATTGTTTTTATGGGCTTCTTCTATGATAGCCTTGACAATCGGTATATTTTTTTCTGCACTTTCTTGAATGGGTAATCCGTCAGCACCAACGATATACCATATCTTGATGAAATCAGGTTTTAACGGCAATTGATTTTGCACCATTTTGATACCGTCGTCTACCGTATTTACCAAATTAAAAGGTTCATCCTCCTGTAAGTTTTCATAAACTTTTGGTTCATAAGTTGTCGCCAATGGACCCGTAATAAAAATGGATGGTAAAGAATCATTGTGCCTAAAATTTTCACGCTGTTTTAAATAACTATAATTAGCACCAACATCGATTACGTTGGTTATGCCGTTTTTTAAATACAATTTCAGCTTGTGTTCCATATCATCTTTAGCCAGCTGAATTTCTTCTTGATAAGGCATGAATTTTTGTAAATCAATAGCATCCGGACGAGCATATAAGCCTCCGTTTTGAAAGAAGTGTATATGCGAATCGGTTAAGCCGGGTAAAACATATTTCCCAGTGCCATCAATAATTTTTGCTTTTTCAGGAATTTTTACGTTTTTGCTCGTTTGAATATTTGAAATCAAATCATTGGTAATCACAATGGTTTGATTCGAAATCATTTTCTGGTTTTCCACATCAGCTATACTAACATTCGTAATATAAGTTTGAGAAAAAACTGCGAAAGTGGATACTAAAGTGAAAAGTGTAAAAAAGGTTTTCATCATTGTTTTGATCTATTTTCAAAGGTTTACAAATTGATGTCTTCTGTTTTGAATTGCTTCATAAATAATTTTCTAAGGCGAACTCTTATCTGGCATTTAAACCAAAATCTTGTTCTACAGCTTTATACCAATTTTCATCGCTGGTTGCATTCCAATCTATCCATTCTTCATCAGTCATTGAAGCACGCCATTGAAGAAATGGTTCCGCATCCGGACCAACGGGATGTCTTAATTTCCAAGTTCCGTTTTCTGAAATTTCAAGAATCTTTTCAGCAACAAGAGTTGGTGGCGTTGGTGTTTTTAAGGATGCTGAAAACAAACCAGCCAAGCGTTTGGAGTGTGGATAAATCGATGTATCATTCACACTTATGTCGCTTGCCATTTGGGTATTAATAATTCCCGGTTCTACAATTGCCACTCTAATATTAAAAGGTTTTACCTCTTGAGCCAGAGCTTCACTCACAGCTTCTAGCGCAAATTTACTTGCGGCATATGCACCTAACGGACTATTAGCTATATGACCAGAAACGGACGCAATATTGATAATACAGCCCTTGCGGTTTTTGCGCATAGAAGGCAGTAAGGCCTTTGTACATCGAAGAACTCCGAAATAGTTTGTTTCCATAACATCTTTGAAATCGGTAATATTTAATTCTTCAATCGAACCATGCCTTTCGATTCCGGCGTTATTTACGAGAACATCAATAGTTTCGTGTTTGTCTAAAATAGATTCTAAACATTTTTTAACAGAAGCATTTGAATCCACATCCATTTCTAAAATGGAGATATCTAAAGACTCTTCTTTTATTTTATTTTTCAATTCCGAAGTTGCATTCGGATTTCGCATGGTAGCAAAAACTTTGTAGCCTGTTCTTGCAAAGGTAAGAGCGGTTTCAAGACCAATTCCTTTGCTGGTTCCTGTAATTAGTACTGTTTTCATTTCGAGGGGTTTTTATATTTGATAATGTATTGATTTTAAGATTTCTTTTTTTGAAGTGTCTTAATTATTAAAGGCTTCTTCTAATTTTTTTGTATCCGTATATTGTTGAAAGGCAGTTATTTTACCATCTTTTAATGTCCAAAGATGGGCAGCTTGCGCGTTATATGTTTTTCCATTTTCTTTGAGTTTTGCATCATATCGCAGCGTTGCCAAAACTTGGTTATTACTCATTTCTAGTAAGTTAATATCGGTAAGTTTAAAATATTCATGATCTGCTCCAATTCGAGCGAAAACACCTTCCAAAACAACACCCGGTCCAATGTACGGATTGCCATCTGCATAAGCATTTCCTTCAGCTTCATTCCAAACTATCTTCGGATCCATATCGGCAAGTGCTACGGGAATATCTCCGGTGGAAAAGGCTTTGTACAAATTGTCAATTACGGTTAAATTATTAGGGTCTGAGAGCAATCCCAACTGCCCAAGAAATACCATATTGTCATAAAAATCTTGTTCTTGTGCAATTTTCCCGTTTTTCATTTTAACAAGAGTTACGCCATCTAAATCCACTGAGTTTCCTGTTGCTGGAATACCAAAGAATTCACCAATATGTTTGCCTTTAAAATTCCAATGTTTTACGATTTTATTACCTTGCCCGAACACATCTGTAATAGTAAATTTGATATCTGAAAATCCGGTAAGGAAGTTTTGATAAAAAGCCTTAAAATTTTCAATTCCTACAACATTTTCCGGACTTGCAATAGCAACTATATTGGCATCAAAATAAGTGATATTGATTTTGTCGATTTGACCTTTATTCATGATATCATCCCAAACTTGGGTGTACATTTTGACATCTTTTTCAATGCTGCTTTTTTGTGCATAAGAAACTGAAATCATAAAGAAAATTAGGACTATTTGAATTGTGTGTTTTGTTTTCATTTTTTTGTTTTAAAAGTTGATTTTTCTTTATATTAAGTTGGTTTAATTTTAATAGGAAATTCCTAAATAAGTTTTTGTGTAAATTCTTTTTTAGGAAGTATCGAAATTTTAATATTTGGCATATTTTATTGGCTTACTTTTTTAATAGTTGTTTTTGTAATTATTTGAAATTTATTGAGATTCTTCTTGCATATTGAATTGAAATAAAGGAACCTGAGCCGGTTTAAAATGCATTCCTAAATCTTGTATTGCTAAGGAATTACTATAGATAATTTTTGGCTCATTTACTGGTTTTTCATTGTTTAACATTGAAGAAATATCACTAACAGCATACGTTTCACTAGTCAATAAATAATTCTTACCATGTAAATTTGTCTTTGTTGCTGCTCGATAAATGGCATCGGCAACATCTTTTACATCTACTATGGCAAACTCGACGTCATTATCGAACAACATTTGCATGAAATCGTCGGGAGCAATTTTGTTTTTGATTAAGAATTGAAGACCCGTAGAAGTGGAATCTTCTCTGTTGGATAATGATTTGCCCATCACTGCAACAGGAGAAACACTTGTAATTTCATAATCGATATTGGGATGTGTTTTAATGAAATCATTCACAGTTTGATTGGCAATAAATTTTGCCTGTGCATATGGATGACTTTCTTCACTCATAAAAGGCGTGTCATTTTCGCTAAAAGTATCCGTCAAGGTTTTTCCACCGGCAGGCATGGGAAAATTAGTATTATATGCAGCTACAGATGCAATAAATACCACTTTTTTTATGGCTGGAGCTTTGTTAATTACCGCGAGAAAATTCTTTGTTCCTTTAATGGTTGGGTCAAATAGTTCTGTTTTTGGGTCTTTCACATCTAGTAAAAACGGAGTTCCGCCATGAATAACGATATCGCAATCTTTAACAAATTCGGTGAGTAACGTTTCGTCCGCAACATCTAATTCACTAATATATAGATGATCCGCATCGTTCAAATTCATTAAATGCTCGTATTTTTCTTTTTTTGAAATATCGGTGGTTGAAACTTTAACGTCAAAACCATGGTCTAAAAATTGTTTAGTAACATGGCTTCCAATAAATCCGGAACCGCCTATAATGCCTACTTTTTTCATATTTTTTTGTTTTGAATGAATTAAAACTGTCGGTTTTTAGGTAGAGGGATTTGCCCCAAAACCCGACAGTTTTTTTTGAGATAATTATATCTTATTGCGGTGGGCTAAGTGTATACCCTAATTGTTGAAAAAAATTATCGCTAAAAGCATTTTCTTGAATAGCTTTTCCTTCGCTGTTGAAAGTCCATTCACTAAATCCGGGAAGTTTTATTTTTTTATTCGTTGCCGGATTTCCATTAAATGAGCCAGTATTTGTACCGGTAACGACCCAATTTATATAGGCTTTATTGCCTTTAACCATGGAATTTGTAAGCACTACGGTAAAGTCAGAAAACGCATCAAAGTTTGAATTCATAAATTTTCCATAATCTTCAGGGTTACTTCCAGTTTTAATTCCATTCGAATTTCGAATCATAGAACTTGCCATATTGTCTTTCATCAAGTCTTGATTATTTGTGTTCCAAGCTTTGGTAATATTTTGAATTGTCTTTTGAATTGCTTGTTCTTCAACCGGCATGTTTTTAATTGCCTCTATTTCTTGTAAACCTAAAACTACTTCTGTAGGATCCCACATGCCAACTTCATGAACTATTTTAGCGTCAATAAATCGATAGGTAAGGTGAACAGGCATATTGATTTCTTTACCATTACCTGCTAAAACTCCTTTCCAATCGAGCCAGCAGTTTACCCAAGTTTGTCCGTCATCGGTTAACACCATTTCATATTCTTGATCTTTATCTAAAAAACTTCTAGAAGAATAGGCGGCATCGTTTGCTTGATGGTAGGCTAAAGTTTGGGCTGGCGTCATCGCATTGACTTTCGTATTATAATAGGTTTTTGAAGTATCTGCATAGATGGTCATATCGTATGCTTTATTTGTGTAATTAGTCACTAATTTTTTAACGGTTTCAATCTCAGAAGAATTCTGAGTATAACGTTTCTCTTGTTTTTCACATGCTATAAAAAAAAGAATTGCAAGTACTAATAAGCCAAGTTTTTTCATGATTTTTAATTTTAAGATTGATTTAATTGTTTTTTAAAATCCTCGTGGTATTAAAGAAAAATGGGCTTGCCTATCGCCTTATTTCTACGTTTTAACCACGAGGTAATTGTTGTTTCATATTTTAGTTAGTTTTAGAGATAGTTTCATTCGACTATGGGTAATTTCATGGTATAACCTAATTGTTGTAATAAATCGAGTTCATTGTAAAAAACATCTTCGCGAAGAATTTTCCCTTCTTTATTAAAAAGGACTGAAGAGAAACCCAATATTTTCACCTTTTTACCAGTAGCCGGAGATTCTCCAAAAATCCCGGT
>RCMY010002990.1_pt1 | contig 15138 bp, 13 predicted proteins | sample 2041341 | NCBI WGS metagenome assembly RCMY01 (sample SAMN09708234, study PRJNA481090) | Marine sediment metagenome, whole genome shotgun sequencing project.
ACCCGAATGATCGACGGCATCGAACACGCGTCAATCGTTCAGGTGTTGATCGACTGCCTCACAGGGAACGCCCGCATGCCATCCGAAGGCGAAGCGCTCATCAAGTGGATGAAGAAGAATGAACGGGTCTGGCGCTCACCCGCGTTGCGGCTCAAGTCACGGAGGTGAGGCACGGTGGATCAAGGAATGGGCGTTGCGCATCAGCTACAGCTGAGGGGCCAGCGGCTTGCACAGGCCTCGATGAGCGACCTCTGCAAGAACTGGCCCCTGGAATTCGCGATCCACGCCGGCGCAACCATCGAATATCTCGCGAAAGCGGTAGTTGCTCAGGACAATTTCCTCTGGGTCTTCCGCAATCCACTTCAACTGACCAGAGTCGAGCTTGCAGTACTGAGCGGACCAGGCGCCAGGCCGAAGTACGGAGTTGCCAATTCGAACGATCTGGAGAAGGCGCGACGATTAGTCTGGAACCGCCAGACGATCGGAGCGAAGTCAGCAGTTCGGTTTGCGGCCCCCCTCGTCCGTGACGGCGGTCGGAAGCTCGACGTCGCAGCGGCCAATTCAACGATCGATTTACGGAACCAGGCGATCCACCTCGGTGATCTCCATTCGGAGTTGGAACACGCGGCAGCCCGATCCGCTGTCGAAGTAGCGGAAGCTCTCTGGAGCGGCCTCCCATCAGTGCTTTGGGGACACTTCACGCACGCTGTTGAGATCTTGGGTCGGCCAGACCCCCTGGGACTCCGCTGGGCAACAGCACGAAGAATCGCGCTGGCGCATGAGAGGCATGCTCTGCAAGGCATCGTCTCGAACAGCGACCGCCGCAAACTGGTCGATGCTGAGCCAACGGCTGACTGCCCCGTGTGTCGGGGACGGGCTCATCTCGCGCACCGGAACGGGCCGGGACCGATCGATACCGCCGCCTGGGCCTCACACGCGAGGATTCTGGTCTTCACTTGCCTGGGATGCGGGCTCGAACTCTACGGCGAAGAACAGATCGAACATGGAGGGATCTCGCTACACGGAGTGGGCCGCTCAGGTCCATGATGTGCGAACCGAGATCGCTGCAATTGCGCTCGGGTAAGCCGGTCGGTCGGCATACCACCGCGGCCAGGTCAATCCCGCCCTCGCCGAGCTGCTGCGACTACTGAGGAAATGGAGGCACGAGGCAGGAGACCTGGATCTTGTTGCCGTCCTCGTCGAAATGGACTGCCAGAGCGTCACCCTGACCTCGGATCTGGTAGTCGACGGAGTTTCCTCCGTTTCCGTTACCGCCGCCGTTACCGTTATTGCCGCCCATCGGTGTGATTGATGGCGTAGCACCGTTGGCCTCGATGTACTTGACTCGCACGCCGGATGGGAACGGCCCGAAGATTGTGCCGGTGCCGTCGTCTTCGATCCAAACCTCCGCTGGGCCGCTCAGGGTCTTGGCGCCGAAGGTGTAGAACCCATCCTGATTCTGACCCTGGCCACCGTTTCCGGGAGCAGCTGGCGTGTTGTTGCCAGACGGGTTGACCGTCTCCATGCAGAAGGGCACGGTCCAATCGTCTGTGATCACTCCTGGTTCGTCAACGGCGTGGGGCTCATCCGGCGACACGTCGGCTTCGAAGTGGAACGGATGCAGCATCATCCCGTTCGTGCAGACGATATCCCAGTTGAAGGTGACCGTCTGCGGCACGCCGATCGCGAGCACGACGGGGAAGCTTTGCGTCGGGAGTGGTGAGACTGCGCAGTCGGCCTGTCCAGCGATCGAGGCCGTGACGAGAGCGATGACGTCGGGCGCTGGGCCGGCGTTGTTGACTGTGACGTCGGCGGAGCAGCTGAAGTTCGGGTCACTCAGCGTTTCATTGCAGAACAGCGCAATGTTGTCGGCGGTGAGGACTGCGTCGTGGAAGACTTCGAATTCACTCGATCCGGCAGAAACGTCGTTGGCGGGGTTGGTGTCGATGACGTGAATGTCGTCGGCGGCCACAGTTCCCGAGGCCGTGATTTGATGATCCGAGCGGTAGCCACAGGTGACGGTGACCGTGCTCTCGAAGGAGCGGGTTTCGTCATCGTCCAGTCCCGTCGCGGCGTATTGCAGGGATGCCGGTTCAATGGTGCAGTCGCCGAGTTCGAAGGTCTGTTCCAGCTCGACGTCGACGGTCGCGTCGATCGGCCCGTACCCGTTGTTGGAGGCGTCCACGACGACGGCGCAATTCGTCGCGACACCGACTTCGGTGTTGGGTGGGCACGTCACCGATGTCGACGTGCTGAGGTCGGTGAATGCGAGCACTGGCCGGGTTCTTGTTCTGCTGGCCGTGTTGTTCGAAGGGTCGGTGTCCATGAGCCGAGGGTCATCGATGGTGAGAAGATCGTCGAATTGGAACTCGTGGAAACTCGGTCGGTCGCAGTTGACGGAGAAGACAAAGGATCGAGACGTTGACTGGTTGACCCGAAGCACAGCGGAGAATTCACGACGCGTCGGGCTGATGACGCAGTCGCTGGGCCCCGTGACAACGACTTCATCGGTGACGGGGACATGATCGGCAGGGCCGTTGTTCGTAATGGTGACGTCAACGGTGACATCGCCATCGGTGCGGGCCTCGAAATTGTCGGGCAGCGTTACGTCGAATTGGGTCTTTGCGACGTCGACGAACTTCGGCGCGTTGCCGAAACGTTGAACGGGGAATCGGTGAGCACCAATGCCGGGGTCGACCTGGACGGTCCGCACGGCGGGCGTGGTAGCCATTGAGCCGCCCGGGACGATCTCGCGGATCTCGTATGTGCCCGGACCGTGACCGTCAAGGATGAACTCGGCATCGCCACTGGAGTTGGTGGAGAGAGTCGTGACATAACCCAGCGGATCATCGACCCATCCCGGCTTGGCCACCCGCCAGATCTCGAAGTCGACGTCGTTGACCTGTGGCCCGCTTGTCACGTCGCCGGCATCGACGACGCCGTTGCGGTTCTGGTCGATGAACTTCTCAATCGGGATCGTCGGGATCGGCGTACCGGATCCGTTCCTTACGAGGTTGTTGCCGCACACGAGCGCGATCCAGTCGTCTTGCCACCGCAGGACGGTGAGGACGGGGTTGGCCGCCAGATTGAAGTCTGCTCCGAGGTTGGATGTGTTGAGGCTTGTGCAGAGTTGGAGTGCTCCGGCAGGGATGTGGTTGCATCCGGTCCATGAACGGGTCGCGTAGTCGGCCACCCGGACCTGTTCTTGCGGGGCGAACCAGATGAAGTTCTGGTCGTACCCCTGGCTGTCGTAGTGCGTCCTGAAACCATCGACTTCCGGACGCGTCATCAGGTGGCCAGCACCTGGCCACACCACAGGACGCCAGCAGTCCTTCCCGTTCGGCGAGACGAAGGGGAGCAGGCTCAGCTGGGTCTCAGACTCCCACGGAAAGGGCAGACATGTGTTGGTCTGCTGCGCGTGATCAGCCCCCGCCGGCGCGCCGACGAGCACCGAGAGCAGCAACACCATAGCCGTGGCAATTGCCAGACGAATCGTCGCAGCGCCCGTCTTGAACCCATTCGGGGAATCCGTCAACCTCTTCGCGTGCGACATGCCGCATCCTTTCATTGGAGCTTGCGGCCATATTGCACCATCCTCTGTTGCGCGTCACTAGCAGGAATGTTGCACGGCCTGCAACGATGGTCGATATGGCGAGCTCCGCGGCCGATCAGGAACTTCGCTCAGTCATCGCCGAGGGTCTACACCGACTCAATAGATCGAGAGGTGGTCGCTTTCTCTCCCGAGTTGCCGATGAGGTCGGCGTCGCCAGGTCCACCGTCAGCCGGTGGGAGAATCTGGCCACGACACCGAGCGCCCGCCACTGCGATGCGCTCGTCGACGCCTTCCCGGAGTTCTTCGACAAGTCGCAAATCTCGGAGTTGCTCTACCGGTCAATCGACGGAATTGGCAGCCGGGCACCTCTCACCGTTGGAGTGGAGACTCTCAGCAGTACTGCCGCGACCTACCGCGCCGTACGTCTCGCTCTCGACGAAGAGCCCGACTCCGAGCACGATCGCACGTATCGGCATGCAGCGCTTCATTTGGACAGGCTCGGTACCGATCCGGTCGAGACAGACCCACTGTTCGATTCGGCGGCAACTGCCGAGACTCTCGCGTACCGTGAGTCGCTCGCTGCAAGAGCGCGCGAAGGTTGGGAAATCCGGATGGTCGTTTCAACCGGCCGACTCGAGCGCATTCCATCTCTGCTCGGCATGGCGACTTCGCTCGATGGCCCCAACGTCGAGGTGTTCGCCTATCCGTTGGAGTTGCCTCTCGTACTTGCACCGGTCGTCGTAGCCAATCAGTTCGTCCTCTTCGCTCACGACCATCGCCGGTGGGAGCGACCCGGATCCGCCCTCTCAGTGCGATCACGTTCGATCGCAACGTGGGCAAACCGATACTTCTCCGATCTGATTGCAGACGCCCCGTTCCGTTTGCGGGGTCCGTCAGGGCTACAACACGACGAGATCGAACGATTCGAAACGAGACTGCGCTCGGGGACGGCCCGCTGACTACGCGGACCCTGTCATCGACGACGAAGCCAAGAGCGTTGGAGCGGTCTGTGGCCGCTGTCGACGTACTCGATGAGCCTGTCGACGTGCGGCGTCGGTGCGAAGATTCTTGCGAGGAGGCCGTAGCCGAAGTCTGTCGTGACTCGCTTGCTAGTCGGACATTTGTGCGCCATACTAGATGACAGAGGCGCGACAGATCGCAGCCGCGTCACCTGACATGAGGAGTGAATCACGATGCCGCAAGTTGTCGACGTTCTCGATGAAGTCCTGGCCGACGACATCGTCGACACCGCTGACGTTGCCAGAGTCCTCGGCTCGACCGTCAGAAGCGTCGCCCGCTGGCAAGCCGCCGAGGTCGCACCTCGGCGCGAATCAGAAGAGCGACTGCTCGAACTGAAGGCCGTCGTCGACCTTGCCCGCAAACATCTACGACCTGAGTCCGCACGACTCTGGCTACGAAGCCCGAATCCGGAGTTGAGTTACAACAAGCCGGTCGACCTCATCGCCGACGGGGAGTACCGTCAAGTTGTCGGCGCTCTGCTCGCCATGGCCGAAGGCGTCACTGCGTAAAACGGTGGCCGATCTCGTCGAACTGGTCAGCACGGCCCCTCGCCGGGCCTTGGACGGCATTGGCTTTCGCCAGCAATCACCTGCGTACGACCCGCTCAGCGGTGAAGGTGCCCGGATGCACGGCGGTCGCTTCAACCCGCCGAACGGCTTCCCAGTCCTGTATCTCTGCTCGACGGCGGGATGCGCAGCAGCGGAGTTCACCAGGTTCGCCAGCAACCATCCGATCGGGCTTTCGGGCTTCCTCCCGCGAACGCTCTGGCGCTACGAGATCAGGCTGACCAATGTGCTCGATCTCACCGAGGCGGAAACCTTGGACCACCTCGACCTTGCAGCATCCGAGCTCGTCGACGAGGACCGCACCGTGACTCACCAACTCGGCGAGGTTGCGCACCAGTTCGGATATCAGGCCATCCGCAACGCATCGGCGGCTGGAGTGGACGACGTGATCGCCGTGTTCATCGAGAACCTCCGAAGCGGAGTCTTGAGTCCGTCCGAGGATGCGACATGGAACGAGGTTGCGGACATTCCGGTCTTCTGACCGCGAGCGAGGCAGGGACTACCCCCAGAAGATGCAGGTCGGGTCTCGTTTGACCTCTTCAATCAGTTCGTCGATGTGGGGCGTCGGGTCGACGAGGTCGTATTCGCGGAACTTCAGGTTGCGGTCGCGCCAGTACAGCGACCACTGCTTGCGGGCCTTCGTGTAGCGGAATCGGCAGATCGGGAAGCGAGTCCACTCCGGGCCGAAGTCCTCGCGCCACGGTGGCCGGCATTCGAGCACCGTGATCGTGCGGTCGGTGACGTCGATCTCGAAGCGAAGCTGGTCGTGCACGTGAGGCGGCATTTCACCGTTCCGCTGGTCGATCCACTTGCGGACACGGGCGAGGTCGAGATCAGGTATCACGACTCGCCCCGGCCGCTCGGCAGGTGCGCCCGCAGCACGCTCACGAGTTCTCGACCGATCTGACCCAAGTTGCTGCATCTACACACGCAGACACACCCACACCGAGCGTCGCTGCGTCCACGCTGCGGACGTCGACTTCGGAAGGCCGGAGCGGTGGATGAACGACGCGGCGAAACAACAGATTGCCCTTCGAGTCGTGGTCAGCGCTGAAACCATCCGGTCCGGCGTCTCGGTCGTGGACGGCTCTTTGGCGAGCTTCGTCGTCAGGCCAAACGTCGCGAAGATAGATGTCCACGAAGCCGTGCTCGATCTTGTAGATCAGTCCAGCCGGGGTGTTGAAGTAGAGCCACGTCGTATTGATCGTCCTCATGGAATTCACCTGCGGGTCGATCAGCTCATCTGCCGCCGCGAGCCGGTCGACAAGCCAGTCACGCGTCGCAATAGTCGGCAGGTTGTCCGGGGCAGCTACACGCGCAGCGGCCTTGAAGGTGATGAGGCGCTTTGCGCGCCACCGCAACCGAGTGGCAACGTCTGGGTGCTCACGTTCCGCCTCCCGTTCGAACTCCTCGACGATCTCCTCGATCGCAACCGCGCCCAGACCAGCCAGGTGCTGATCGTTCACGGTCAGATAGCTGCGAGGCGCGATGGCCACCGCGCCAACTACGTCGACGTCTCCCCGATACACCTCCGCTCGCAGCGCGTACCGCTCGAACTGGCGCGGTTGAAGAACTGCGTCGAGCTTGTCCTCGATCAGAAGGCGGCCGACCGTCCCGTCTTCCCATCGGAGCTCGGCGAGCAGATCGTCCTCACCTGCCGCATCAGGATCAATCGTCGCGTCGACGTTGCTGACGGTGACCACGCACTTCACCGGGTCCGTTTCCGGAGGGCGGCCGTGCAGTAGGCCGCGACTGAGCAACCACCCTGCGAACGACGGCCGACACTCCAGTTCCTCGGCAAGCAGGAGGTCGAGATGTCGCTCGTAGACCCGCCGGGACCACTCGCTGGAATCAGTCATGGTTGGGTGCTCCCTCTGGCCTGCCGCGGCGGTCGGCGCTCACGGCAAACGGACGATCGCCGGGACGCACGGTCAGCTCGATTCGTAGCTCGACACGAGTAGGTCCTTCGCTCGTTCGAGATCCTCGCGGGATGTGATCGTCACCTCGAGGTCACCGGTGCCGAAGTGACCGATGTTGCGAACGTCTCGTGTGAAGCCGGCTTCGAGCTCGATGGAGTCCGGGTCGACCTTAAGGTAGACGAGCAGCTTCCGTGACTGTGGGTGCACCTCGACGCACGCGAAGTTCTTGATCCTCCGAAAGGCGATGTAGACCTGGGTGATCTTCTTGGTGACGTCGTCGCCAAGCGCGACCAGGAAGTCCTCGACCGCCTGGTACAGGTCCTTCAGATCGCTCGGAGCCTGATCGAGGTACTCGGTCACAGTCTTGGTCTTCGACTTCGGTGCCGCTGCGCTGTCGTCGATCGGCGTCCCCACCACCGAGTTGACGAGCTCGAGAACGATGAACTCATCGCCGTAGTTGCGGTATCGCATCAGCTCAATGCTGCGGTTGATCTGAGCGACGGCGTGTTCGTCGTACTTGGTGAAGTCCCCGGCGATACAGATGAGCCGCGGTGACGACCAGTCGATCTTGTCCTCGACTTCGACGCCGACGTGCTTCATGGCGAGCAGGGTGAATTCGGCTCGGTGGTCGAGCAGCCAGTCGAGGTAGAAGAGCCCTTGGTTGATGACGTTCTCGTTTAGCGACCGCTTGTACTCGATGATGACGGGCGAGTTGTTCTCGTCGATGCCCAGCGAGTCGATGCGTCCGCCATGGGTCTTGCCGGTCGAGTACTCCGACGCGAGGAACCGCACGCCGAGGAAGGTTTCGAGGTGGCGTTCCATGAGCGTCTGAAGACTTCGTTCGAGACCCACGGAGGCACCTGTGAGCTCTCTTACGTCGCCGCCGGCGGTGCGGAACAGCTTGATGTCACTCATCGAGTACTCCGTTCTCGTCGACATTGACGCCGACTTCGGCGAGGCTTTCGGCGAGGGCTCGGAACTCTTCGAGGGCGGCTTCGAGGTCTTCGACGATCTCCGCAGCGATGACGCCGGGAGCGGGAAGGTTGTCGGTGTCTTCGAGGCTCTCGTCGCGGAGCCAGAAGATGTCGAGGCTGGCCTTGTCGCGGGCGACCAACTCGTCGTAGCTGAACCGCTTGAAACGTTCGGTCTCCTCACGCTTGCCGATCGCGCCGGGCTTGTAGCTGGTGACGAAGTCGTCTAGGTCAGCTCGGGTCAGCGGGTTCTGCTTGAGCGTGAAGTGCTGGTTGGTTCGCAGGTCGTAGATCCACAGGTCCTTGGTCCATGGAGTCTCCGAGCCCGGCTTGCGCTCGAAGAACAGCACGTTGGCCTTCACGCCCTGGGCGTAGAAGATCCCGGTCGGCAGGCGCAGCAGAGTGTGGACGTTGCATTCGTGGAGCAGCTTGCGGCGGATCGTCTCACCGGCACCACCCTCGAACAGCACGTTGTCGGGCACCACGACAGCGCACTGGCCGCCGATCTTCAACAGAGTGCGCATGTGCTGCACGAAGTTGAGCTGCTTGTTCGACGTCGACGCCCAGAAGTCGTCACGCACCACGGTCATGTTCTGCTTGTCGGCCTTGCCCTCGGCGTTCACGATCGTCACCGACGACTTCTTCCCGAACGGCGGGTTGGCCAGCACCAGGTCGAACCGCTCGCCCGGATCGTCGCGCAACGCATCATCGAGCCGGATCGGACTGTCGCTCTCTGGAGTCTCGATGCCGTGCAGCAGCATGTTCATCGCACAGAGCCGGGCCGTGTTCTCGACGATCTCCCACCCGGTGAACGCACCCGAGCGGAGATGCTGTTTTTGCGCCCGATCGAGGTGCGGGTTGTGCTTGATGATGTAGTCGTAGGCGGCGAGGAAGAACCCGCCGGTGCCGCACGCCGGGTCACAGATGCGCATGTCGGGCGTGGGCTGCATCACATCGACCATCGCCGAGATCAGCGCCCGCGGGGTGAAGTACTGCCCGGCGCCCGACTTGGTGTCAGCGGCGTTGCGTTCGAGGAGGCCTTCGTAGGCGTCGCCCTTGATGTCGACGTCGAGGCCCATCCACGTCTCACCGTTGATCAGGTCGTGGATGAGCCGCTGGAGCTTGGCAGGGTCCTGGATACGGTTTTGCGCCTTGCGGAAGATCACGCCCAACATGTCGTCGGTGGTGCCGAGCTCATTGAGGATGTGGATGTAGTGCGCCTCCAGCGACTCGCCCGACAACTTCAGCAGCGATGGCCAGTCGAGCCCCTCCGGGACGATGTTCGGTAGCCCGAGCTGGTGCTGCTCCTCGGACATCTTGAGGAATAGCAGGTACGTGAGCTGCTCGACGTAGTCCCCGTACGACAACCCATCGTCACGCAGAACATTGCAGTAATTCCACAGCTTGTCGACGAGCGTCTTCGAGTCTGTCATTTTGGCTTTCGGTTGCGGTTTGGTCGGGTGTTTGATCGCATCGTGTCAGGCCCAAATGTAGAGCGCTAGCGCCACTAAGCTCGCCAGCGACCCAAGGAATCCGACCACTGGAACTACGGAAGCAACAATGAATCGGCGGACCGATTGTCGCGCCGGGAAGGGAACGACTATCACTCTGCCCTCGCCGCGATCGTAAAGAGGGCCGCCCGTCAAGAACTTTCGGTCCTTCTGGCGGACCGTGTACTTCTCGTTCAGTGCATACTTTCTTGAGTAGCCAGGTATCGGCATCTCGTCGTGCTCAATTGGGAAGTGAAAGGGCATGTACTCGCTGATTTCGTCGCCGTGAAAGAGGCGTTTCGTGTACCAATACATGCCGAACAGACTCTGGCGCCGATTCACCAGCAGTTGGAAACCCCGAATAAGCTTCCCCTCCGACTTGCGCCGATACTCGCTGTTTTTCATGTCGAGCGTCCAGTAGCGGCTAAACACATCAGCGGCATGGTCTCGCTGACGAACCTGTTTCGCCGATGGAACGAAACTTTCGCCCATCGGATCGTGCGAGGCGGTATCCGCTTGCATGACAGCTGTCTCAGGCCCGCAGAACAAGAGGAGTCGGATCGTGCGGTGCGAGCCCGGCGGGGCCATGGGTGCCGTTCTGCGCCTTGCGGAAAATCACGCCGAGCATGTCGTCGGTCGTGCCGAGCTCGTTGAGGATCTTGATGTAGTGCGCCTCCAACGCCTCGCCCGACAGCTTTAGTAGTGACGGCCAGTCAAGCCCCTCGGGGACAATGCTCGGCAGCCCGAGCTGACGCTGCTCCTCCGACATCTTCAGGAACAGCAGGTACGTGAGCTTCTCGACGTAGTCGCCATACGACGGCCCGTCGTCACGCAGGACGTTGCAGTAGTTGCAGAGCTTGTCGACAAGTGCCTTCGAGTCGGTCACGATGCCGCCTTCTTCTTGGGAGGTGATTTCGACGCCGCCCGCTCGACAGCGATGCGTTCGAGAAGTCGGGCCGCGGGTTCGTCAGCCGGATCCTGCGACACAAGCCGGCCGGAGAATGCCGCGGCGAGGATCGAGCGACGGAGGGCTGCCGAGCGCCGTTCGGCTTGAACTACTGATTCGTTGAGCCGCTCGATTAGGTCGGCGAAGGTGGCTGCCGATTCGACCAGTTGCCGCTGAGTCGCGACCTCCGGAAGCGGAATTCGCATCTCTCGGATGAGTCCCAGATTGAGATTCGGCTGCACACCACCAGACGCGAGTTTCCGGTTCTGCTCGTACTGAGAGGTCAGCACCATTCGTAGGTACTCGGCCTCGACGTCATCGCTCGACACGATCGCCGCGCACGCCTGATTGCAAGTCGCCTCGATCTCAAGAACTGCCGCCTTTCCGCGAGTCTTGCCCTCGCCGTACATCGCAACGAGCACAGTTCCAGGCGGCCATAGCTTCACGCTGGTCTCAGCGAGCGCGTCGTCGGTGATCAACGCGGACGGCTCGGTGATTCGGTGGCGGTTCACGGCAGCACTCGATACCCATGGAATACGGCCACCCTCCCAGTAACGGCTCTCGGATCTGGAGGGTGTCGAACCGCTCCCGACTTTTGCTACCTCACCGATTGCCGCGGTCGGCCAGTCGTCATCAACCAGCGCCTCGAACGCTGAGTCATTCAACGCCGTTGTCAGAGCTCTTGACCTCCGCAGCCCGACCTCGGCGGCGTCGAGGCGGGAGAAGTGCTCTTCGATGGCGGCGACGATCCGGCGCTGCTCGGGAAGCGGGGGCACTGGGATGAGGACTTGTCGAAGTGCCTGCTGGGGCAGGTGAGAGATCGTGCTACCAGTGACCAACGGGGCGAAGCGATCGGTGTCTGCGGACCACCGCATTGCGTACTCCAGAAACTTGGGCTCGGCCCCGCCCAATGGCCGGACGCGATGCAGCGCCTTTTGGAAGTGGACGTCCGCCCTTCCGCCACGCCAAGTCGCGGTCCTTCCAACTTCGCCTCCTTCGCAGACGAGAAGATCGCCGGGCACGAGGTCGTACTTCGTCGATTCCGCCTCAGTGAAGTCCATCTCAGGGACATCGTCCAGATCGATTCGGTGCCACTGGACGTTGATGTTCCGGAGGTATGGACGAGAGCGGACACCCGTCTTCGACTTCTTGCTGAGCATCTTGCCGAGCTGCGTATCCGCGATAGTGCCCAACGTCGCCCACTCCCAATTCTCTGGCAGCTCGCTCATGCGGCGAGCGCGTCGGTGAGATCGGTGAGCAACAAGTCAAGGTCCGGGCCGAAGAGTTCCCGCGCCTTGAAGAGGCCGCCGTGTTGGCTGAATGGTGGGTCTTGCAGTTCGGCGAGGTCGATGGTGAGGCTGGCCGCGAGGTGGTCGCGGATCAGTGAGAGCCAGGCGGCTTGGTCGGCGGTGAAGGTTCGGCCGGACTGTTGCTGTTGCAGCGTCCAGGCGTCGAAGCGTTCGGCAACTCGTTGGGGCCAGGGTTCGAGCTCGTCGTCGAGCCCGAGGGTGAATCGGACGAGCGACACGAGGTTGGTGAGCACGGTGCCCGCCGAACCACGGACCTTCGACTCATCGAGCGTCTCATATGCTGCCCAGAGCTTGTCGGCAGTCCACCGATGTGGGGGCTTGCCGATGGCATCGGCAAGCGCCTTGATGTCGGAGTACGTGGGGCGTTTGGCGTAGGGCTTGGAGTAGTACACCTGCAGGGCGGTGATTTCGTCTTGGTGGTCGTCGAGGAATTGGCGGAACGACTCGACGGTCTCCTTTGCCCGTGACTCGGCGTCGACGACGAAGTCGGCGCGGGTGATCGTGTCCTGGCTGATCTCGTCGATGACCTGCTCGACACTGCGCTGGACGTTCTCAAGTTCCTCGCACAGCTGCGGATTCGATGCAATCGGAAGCAGCGCCTTCTCGAACATCTCCCGTCGAGTGACGGCCACGGTGTCGGCGCCAGGATCGATCTGCCCGCTGTTCTGCTGGGCAATGGCGATCTGACGGTCGGGGTCGATCGCCTCCACCAACTGGTGGGAGAGATCGCGGAGCGAGACGCCCGCGATCTCTTCGAGCCGCTGACGGTCGTCGGCAGCGATGCGACCATCGAGTCTGGACAGCCGCGACGCGAGCGACGAGACGAGGTCTTCGTTGACGTGGCCGAGCCGAGCCTGGTGCAGGAGCTTGGCAAGCGATACGCCGCGCTTGCGCTCCAGCGGCGTGGAGTCGATCAGCTTGGTTTCGGTGACGCCGACCGCGTCGATGAGCACGAACCGGTCTTTCGACGCGGCGTCCGGTGTGACGCCCTGGAGGGTGGCGTCGTCGATGGTGCGGACGCCGCGGCCCTTCATCTGCTCGAAGAAGTTGCGGGACCGAACCATCCGCATGAACAGCACCGCTTCGATCGGCTTCACGTCGGTGCCGGTAGCGATCATGTCGACGGTGACGACGATGCGCGGGTTGTAGCTGGTGCGAAACGCCTGCAGGAGGTCCTCGGGTTTGTTGCCGTCGGAGGACTTGTAGGTGATCTTGGCGATCACGTCGTTGCCCTTGCCGAACTCCTCGCGCACGATGCGGGTGATGTCTTCGGCGTGGGAGTCGTCCTTGGCGAAGATCAGCGTCTTTGGGATGTTGACGAGGCGGCCGTGCTCGTCGACCTCTCGGTCGGGGAACATCGCCGGAAGGTTGTCGCGGAACGCGCGGACGATCGTGCGAATCTGATCTTTGGCGACGACCTTTCGGTCGAGGGCTCGGGCGTCGTACGCGAGGTCCTCGTCGACGGCTTCAAGGCGTTCCTGGCGGGTCTCGCGGTTGCGGAACGTGGTGACGTAACCCTGGCCGCCTTCGATGGTCGAACCGTCTTCGGTGATCGCCGTGGAGAGACGGAACACGTCGAAGTCGACGTTGACGCCATCGGCGACAGCCTGCGGAAAGCCGTACTCCATCACCAGGTTCTGGTTGAAGAACCCGAACGTCTGCTTGCCCGGGGTGGCGGTAAGGCCAATGAGGAAGGCGTCGAAGTATTCGAGGACCTGGCGCCACACCCCGTAGATTGAGCGGTGGCATTCGTCGACGATGATCACGTCGAATGCCTCGATCGGCAGGTGTTCGTTGTAGTCGACCTCGACGGTGCGCTCGGGCTCGTGGTCGAAGGTGGAGTGCTCGTCGAGTTCGTCGTCGAATGTGTCGTCGCCGCGCAGGATCGAATACACGCGCTGGATCGTCGAGATGCAGACCTTGGCGACCGGGTCGACGTGATTCGAGCCGAGCCGCTGCACGTTGTAGAGCTCGCTGAACTTCCGGCCCGTGCCGGGCACATCGAAGCCCTGAAACTCCTTGAGTGTCTGCTTGCCGAGGTTCGCCCGGTCGACCAGGAACAGGACGCGCAGCGACCCGGCCTGGGTGATCAGCCGCTCGGCGATGTTGGCAGCGGCGAACGTCTTGCCCGAACCGGTCGCCATCTGGATCAGGGCGCGAGGCTTGTTGTCCTGGAGTGACTGCTCAAGGTTGGTGATTGCAGCGTGCTGGGCGTCTCGCAGCCACGGCGTCTGGTCCATCGCTGGCAGCGGTTCGATATCGTGGACTCGAGCGCGCAACGATGCGCCACGGCCCTCGATGTGATCTTCGATCTGGTCGGTGAGCGTCCTCGGTTGGTGGAACCAGAACAGCCGACGAGCGGTCGGCTCAGGGTCGAAGCGGCACGTGAACCAGGTCTCGTCGCCGGTCGACTCGTACCCGAACGGGAGGCGGCCATCCGCCGTCCGGACCGCCGGCAGCTCATCGGGGACGTTCGACTGGTACTTGACCGTCTGCCACTCGACCCCGGCGAGCGTGGTGCCCTGCTTCTTCGCCTCGATCACGCCGACGGCCTGGCGGTTGACGAACAGTACGTAGTCGGCCGGCCCGGCGGCGGTGACCAGTTCCCGGACGGCGACGCCCTCACCTGCGTACAGGTTGACGCTCTTGTAGTCCTGGACGACCCATCCGGCGCGGGCCAACATGTCGTCGATTCGGGCGCGAGCCTTGTTCTCTGGGGCAATGTAGTCGCCAAGCTCGTCCACCGTCATCAGGCGCAACTGTACGAGGTCTCGCTGCCGACGACCGGAAAGTACAAGGGCGGCAACCCGACGCTGCACTTAGCAACGAACCTCGATCGCGGAGTATCGCCTCGCCGAAACAATCTCGCTAGCGGGCTCGAACGAACACGCGGGATCGGAACGCACCCTTTGCGTCACCGATGATCCGGCCGTCGTCGATCAGTGTTTGGAGCGCGCTCCGAAGGTGCGTCTCGCGAGCACGGCCGAGCAGATCGCCATAAGTCGCTTCAATGTCGTTAACGGGTACGAGATCCCGTTCGCCGATCACCCGCGCCAGATGTCCCGGGAGGTAGTTACGCGCGACCGCCTTCACTGCCTCCTGAATCTCTGAAACGTCGGGCGGGGGTTCCTCTCCGAACAGCGACATGACCCCCTTTCTGGCCATTGCCTCGACATTCGCCTCGTAGTCCTGCTGATTGCAGTGGTGCAACCAGTCGACGTGAGCGTTGCCGGCCACGTCTGCGAAGTCCCATAGTGCTCGCCCCACGGGATCCTTGGTGAACAGCGTGAGCAAATACTTCGGGACGTGATCTGGCCGCGGTCGCACGGGAATCCCAAGGGAGGGGACACAGGTGCGGTCTGC
>RCMY010002992.1_pt1 | contig 15128 bp, 13 predicted proteins | sample 2041341 | NCBI WGS metagenome assembly RCMY01 (sample SAMN09708234, study PRJNA481090) | Marine sediment metagenome, whole genome shotgun sequencing project.
AAACAGCCATGAACCTGAGCCGCCATCGAAGAGGTCGGAAAGATCAGAGCTGATCACCCCGGCACTGGCTGTCAGGCTAATGGTCGGAAAAAAGGCGGCTCTGGCAGCTCCGATATTGGCATTGGCCCCTATTAATTCATGCTCCGCAGCCATGATGTCGGGCCGTTCCAGCAATACTGTGGAAGAAAGTGTTGCTGGCATAACAGAAAGCGGTTCCAGATCACTTAATGATCCTGTATTATTCAACAATAATCCAGGTAACGATGTGCCCGCGAGCAGTGTCAGGTAATGAAGATCCTGGGCGACCTGCCTCCGGTACAAGGCCAGATTGGCTTTCACAGTCTCCAGGCTGGTACGGGCCTGAGCCAGATCAAGTTCGTTTGCTATCCCAGCTTCTGCGCGCTGTTTAATGAGCAAATACGATTCTTCTTCGGTTTTTCTGGTATCCTCTGAAATCTCCAGGAGTTCCCGGTCTGTGCGCCAGGTAAAATACGATTTGGCGACCTCTGCAACGAGGCTGATAGTGGCGCTTCTATGGGTCTCCTGCATGGCCAGATACTGTTCGAGTGCCTGGTCTTTGAGGTTTCGGATACGACCGTAAAGATCGAGCTCATATGCCGTTGTACCAATTTCGAGTGAATATGCCTCGCTGGTATAACGGGTTGTTCCGCTGAGACTGCGTTGCTTTAACCCATAACCGTTTCCGGCAATGGTTGGCAGCAATGCTGAGCGCTGGATACGGTATTGGGCCTGGTACGCTTCGACATTGAGGACTGTCTCGCGTAAATCACGGTTATTGGTAAGTGCCGTTTCAATGAGCTGCTGAAGCAGAGGATCGGTAAAAACGTTGCGCCACCCGAGTTCAGATACTTTTGAGGTGTCCTGAGTTCCTCTGGAAGATTCCAGCTGCTCAGCACGTAAGCCTGGTATGGTTTCGGCCACAGGCATTGACGGCCGCAGGTAATCCGGCGCCATACTGCACCCGTTTAAAACGAGTAACAACACCCCTGCTGTGAATATTTTTGCTTGGATATTCATACCATCAACCCTCCTGAACCGAAGCAACAACATTTTGTTTTGCCTGACGTTTTCTAAAAAGTTTCATAACGATAATAAAAAAGAGAGGGATGAAAACGACGGCCAGGAGTGTTGCCGACAACATACCGCCAAAAACACCTGTGCCAATGGCATGTCTGCTGTTGGCACCTGCGCCCGTACTGATTACCAGGGGAAAAACCCCAAGCATAAAGGCAAATGATGTCATAAGGATAGGGCGGAGTCGCATCTTGCATGCCTCTACCGTCGCCTTGACCAGCTCCATTCCTTCGTCATGGAGCGACTTGGCAAACTCAACAATCAGGATAGCGTTTTTTGCCGAAAGGCCGATGGTCGTTAAGAGCCCTACCTGAAAATAGACGTCGTTTTCCATACCACGTAAATATGCGGCCGCCAGGGCCCCCAGTACACCGAGAGGTACCGCCAGCATAACTGAAAACGGCACAGTCCAGCTTTCGTACAAGGCGGCAAGGCAGAGAAAAACAACGAGTAGGGATATTGCATAGAGAGCTGGCGCTTGAGAACCTGACTGTTGCTCCTGATATGACGTCCCGGTCCATTCATAGCCAATACCGCTGGGGAGCTGGGACACAAGTTGATCTATCGCCGCCATGGCCTCGCCACTTGACTTACCTGGCGCGGCCTCGCCCATGACCTCAACAGCCGGGTTGCCGTTAAACCGTTCCAGTCGTGGCGAACCAAAACTCCAATGACCGCTGGTAAAGGTTGAAAACGGTACCATTCCACCACTGCTGTTACGAACATACCACTGCTTGATGTCCTCGGGCTGCATACGGTATGGCGCATCGGCCTGGAGATATACTTTTTTTATGCGACCTTCATGAACAAAGTCGTTCACGTAGTTTGATCCCCAGGCGGTGGACAGGGTTGTGTTGATATTACTCACCGTAATTCCCAGAGCCATGGCTTTCTCATAGTCGATGTCCACGTTATATTGTGGGGTGTCCTCCATACCGTTGGGCCGGACACGGGTGATATGAGGATTTTGCGCTGCCATGCCAAGGAGCTGATTTCTCGCTTCGATCAGTTTTTCATGGCCCAGTCCGGCACGATCCTGCAGATAAAAATCAAAGCCGGTTGACGAGCCGAGTCCCTGGATGGCGGGAAGATTGAAGGCATATATCTGTGCCTCTTTGATCGTGGGGAAATAGTGCATGGCTCGGCCGAGTATCGCGTCAACAGACTGCTCCTTGCCTTTGCGCTCGCTCCAGTCTTTCATCTGGGCAAAAACCAGCCCCATGTTCTGTCCGGTACCGGCAAAACTAAAACCGGCTACGGTAAAAGCCGAGACAACATTACCGTTTTCTTTGGTGAGGTAGTAGTTACGTACTTTGTCAAGCACATCCTGCGTCCTCTGCTGCGTTGCACCTGTTGGCAGCTGCACCATGGTGAGGAAAACGCCCTGATCCTCACTGGGAAGAAAGGATGTCGGCAACTTGGTGAAGAGAAAAACCATTCCGCCAATAAGGAGAACATAAATCAGGCCGAACCTGCCTGATCGTTTAATAACGTATGAGACACTGGTGGTATAACGTTCGGTATTGCGGGTGAACATCCGGTTGAACCAGCCGAAAAAGCCGGTCTTTTTTTCATGATGGCCGGGTTGTATCGGTTTCAGCATGCTCGCGCAGAGCGCGGGGGTGAGGGTCAGAGCGACAAAAACCGAAAGGGCCATCGCCGAAACAATGGTCAAGGAAAACTGTCGGTAGATTGCCCCGGTGGAACCACCAAAAAATGCCATGGGAACGAAGACTGCGGATAGTACCAGAGCAATACCGATCAAAGCGCTGGTGATCTGATCCATCGATTTCTGAGTTGCCTCCCGTGGCGACAACCCTTCCTCTGCCATAATCCGCTCCACGTTTTCAACGACAACAATGGCATCGTCGACCAGCAGACCAATGGCCAAAACCAGGCCGAACATGGTTAAGGTATTTATGGAAAAGCCAAACGCCGCCATAATCCCAAAGGTACCGAGCAGAACGATCGGTACGGCGATGGTCGGGATGAGGGTCGCTCGGAAATTCTGCAGGAAGAGAAACATCACCAGAAAAACCAGGATAATCGCTTCCACCAGGGTGTGGGCGACTTCTTCGATCGATATTTTAATAAAAGTCGTGGTATCATAGGGATAGACGATTTCGACCCCAGCCGGAAAATACGGTTGCAACGCGCCGAGCTTATCACGAACCGCCTGCGCAGTATCCAGAGCATTGGCGCCGGTGGCCAGCATTATGGCCATACCGGCGGCCGGCTGACCATTGAAACTTGTTACCGAATCGTAACTTTCCCCTCCGATCTCAACCCGGGCAATGTCCTTTAAACGGATCTGTGAACCGTCGTTGTTTACCTTGAGCAGGATATTGGCAAATTGTTCGGGCGAACTCATTTTGGTTTGCGCTATCATGCTGGCACTTACCTGCTGTCCGGCAACAGAAGGAGTTCCGCCTAAATCGCCCACCGCAACCTGATTATTCTGGGCTGAGATTGCCGCACTGACATCGCCGGGTGTCAACTGAAAACTATTGAGCTTGTGTGGGTCAAGCCAAATACGCATCGCGTATTGGCCACCGAAGATGCGGATGCTGCCAACTCCAGAGGTACGGCTCAGGGGATCTTTGAGGCTAGAAACCATATAATCCGTAAGATCATTTTTATCCATACCGCCGTCTGCCGAAATAAGTCCGATGATCATCAAAAAAGTCGAATTTGCTTTCGCTACCTGTAATCCCTGTTGCTGGACTTCCTGTGGGAGCAGGCTGGTTGCCTGCTGCAGCTTATTCTGCACCTGCACCTGAGCGATATCCGGGTCTGTGCCTGCTTGAAAGGTCAGTGTAACTGTGACCGATCCTGCCGACGAACTCTGCGAACTCATATAAAGAAGGTTATCCAGGCCGTTCATATTCTGCTCGATTAGCTGGGTTACGCTGTCTTCGATGGTTTTGGCTGAAGCGCCGGGGTATTTTGCAGTAATGGTTACTGCCGGGGGTGCTATTTCAGGATACTGCGATATGGGCAGGCGCAGGATGGACAATGCGCCTGCCAGCATAATAACAATAGCTATAACCCACGCAAAAATGGGTCTATCTATGAAAAATCTGGCCATGATTTACTCCGCTTGTTTGACTGGGGCTGTGGATTCTGTCTTCTGGGCAACCTGTCCTGACAAGGAATTGTTCTGTTCGATACCCTTGACAGGAACGCCTGGTCTGATTTTCTGAAGTCCTGCTACAATCAATTGATCTCCAGCCACCAGTCCTTCCTTGACCAAAACTTTATCGCCAATATTCTGCCCGCTCTCTATGATGCGACTTTCAACAGTTGACTGGCTATTCACCAGCATGACAACCGCCTGGCCTTTACTGGTTCGGCTGATGCTTTCGGCAGGCACAAGAAGAGCTTCTTGCCTCGTACCTGTGGCAATTCGGGCTCGTACAAACATCCCAGGCAACAATTCTTCGTCAGGATTGGCGACAAGGGCCCGCAGGGTCACGCTTCCAGTGGATTGATCCACCGTTACATCAGAAAATTCGAGAGAGCCGGGTTGTCCGTATGCTGAACCATCTTCGAGCAGAATAGTCACATTAGAACGCGTCGATTCGTTGTTTTGCATCAATCCAGAAGACAAGTTTTTTTTCAACATGAGCATTTCCGTGCTCGACTGGGTGACATCAACATAGAGCGGATCGAGCTGCTGAATAGTAGCCAAGGGGGAAATTTGTTGGGCTGTGACCAGAGCTCCCTCAGAGATCATCGACTTGCCGATTCGCCCGCTGATCGGGGCCGTCACCCGGGTGTAGTCGAGATCGATACGGGCGCTGTTGACTGCCGCTTCTGCTAAGGCCACTTCGGCAACGGCTTCTTGCCAACTGGCCTCAATGTCGACTTGATCCATTTCACTCACAGCATTGGTGCGAACAAGTTTCTTATATCTTGCCGCCTTCAATCGAGTTGAATGCTCATTGGCTTTCGCCTTGGCCAGGCTTGCCTTCGCACTGGCAAGTTTTGTCTCATAGAGAGCCGGATCTATTTGGTAGAGGACGTCTCCGGCCTTGATTTTACTACCTTCGGTAAACAGCCGCTGTTTGACGATACCATTTACTTGTGGACGAACTTCAGCCATTCGATACGCTGCGGTACGTCCGGGCAATTCCGCTTCAAGCTTCACTGGCTGTGGTTTGAGAGTGACTATGTCGACCTCAACGGGAGGTTGTTTGGCCATGGTTTTCGGGGCCTCTTCCCTGCAGCCATTCAGCAGGGCCACTGCCAGGAGGACAGCTGGGAAAATGAAAGTTTTACTTTTGAATTTGAACATGATCGTCCTATTGGTATTTGATGGTGGATGCGATGAAAACAGATACGCTTTTATCCCATGCAGGGAAAGGAGGCAACTCTATATACATTCATGGCTGTATGCAAGATTTTTTTTGTTTTTTTTTTACGATAAAAAGAGAAGTGAGTGATCCGGATGCGGGCAGCCCTCTGTTGAAATAATAAATGCCTGGTGAGCAAATATATTTATCATAAAAACAATACGTTAATTTTTCTGCAGGGTCATGGGCAGAAAATTCTCTATGAGATCGAAGTGCAGATTATGGTTATAAATTTTTTTGGCACCTCTTACACAGAGAGGGATTCCTTACGAACGGAGCGTGTAGAATGATGTGAGGTCCCATTATGACAGATGCTTATGGGGAAGAGGAAGTCATAGCAGAAATCTCGCATACTTAAGGCTCAAGAGCTCTCCTACTACTCTTGAACAAGGGTTTGTTCGACCCTTCACTTTTAAACCTGTCTCTCTCTTGTTGTGGAACCTCTGTTCTGGGTACAGTTCTTGAGCTTCTCCATGGCACGTTGCTCGTTCGTGCCTGTCCATAAATGGTGAGCAGATTATCTCATACTCTGTCACGCCCAGTTCAGATTATATGCCTTTCAAGGCGGTCTATGCGTTGAAAAGCAGGGTTTTTCCAGACCCGAATTACTGACAGCCTGTGAGCGCAGCAGCTTGAATCTCTAGCGTTTTCTGGTAGCATACGCAGCTATCGGCAGGATCATTGAACATAAAGGGGAGGGTAAAAAATGGAAACCAAAGCAATAAAAACGGTAGTGCTCCTGCGGGGTAATCTGGTTGGGACGGCTCATCAATTACCGCTGAAACTCTGGTCAATTGGCGAATTGCTGTGGAAACCAGCAAGTTAAAGAAACGTCTGAAAATCCACAGCGAAGAGAAAATTCTCACTCGGCGTAAGATAGGTGCCGCTTTGCCGGAAAAATGGCAAAGCGCATCGCACGGAGGCTTTGATAACAATATAGAAATCATCAGCCAAACGCTGGAGCGCATTACCGGGAAACCGGTTGTTTTTCCGGTTGATGATCTCGTTGGTTTTTAAAGATCGTTGCCTTAACTAAGCGTCCAAAATTACGATACGTATCTGAGCTGGGCTTTCTGTCCACCGCTAACCGATGATGGCTTTTAAGACCGCCGAAAAGTCTTCATCGGCTCCGCCTGCTTGCCTTGTCTTAATATACAAGTTGTTGGCAGCACCGGCGGTGAAGAGCGGCTGGCCATATTCATCTGCCATTTGCAGAGCGAGTCGCATATCTTTTTGCATATGTTTGAGCGGAAATGCGGTTGCAAAATTGTTTTGCGCCATCTGCGGCCCCTTCATGCGAAACATCGGATTATCAATGGCTCCTAGGGTCAAAACATCGAGAATGTCGGTCATCGTGAGACCAGCTTTATCGCCAAGAGCGAGCCCTTCGCCGAATGCAGTCATCATCGTGCCCATTATCATATTGACCACAAGTTTCATCTGCGCACCCTGGCCGATCTGCTTAAAGTAAAAAGATTTTTTGCCCATAATCTCGAGAGCAGGGGCGGCATCATGGTATAACGATTCATCACCGCTGCACAGAAATACCAGGGTACCATCTTCGGCAGGCTTCTTGCTGCCGGAAACCGGTGCTTCCAGAAAACGTCCGCCTTTGGTCTTTACTGCTTCAGCTATGCGTAGAGAGGTTGTCGGGTCGACCGTTGAAATATCGACATATGCTTTCCCAGGTCCCATGCCGTCTATAACCCCGCCTGCATCAAAGAAAAGAGCTGTCGCGGCAGCCGGGTCCGAAACCATGGCGAAAGTGATATCACACTGAGCCGTCACTTCGCCGGGGCTGGTGCCGAGACTCGCCCCTTGCTCAACCAGCGGCATGCATTTTGCCTTTGTCCTGTTCCAGACCGTTACATCAAAATCGGCGCCAATGAGGTTGGCAGCCATGGCATTGCCCATGATCCCGAGTCCTAGAAATCCATATTTAATCATCAGATTATCCTCCTGGAAAAAATCAACATATCCACTCTTCAACTTCACTTTGTTTTGGGGCACGGCCAACACATTTAACCTGGCCGTCAACCACTACGGCCGGGGTAGAAAAAATACCCAGCTGGGCTATTTCCTGAAAATCAGTAACCTTAACAACCACAGCCTGGATGCCTTTTGCGGCAACTGCAGCCTCGACTGTTTTCTGCGCTTTTTCACAAGCAGCACATCCCGGTCCACATATTTTTATTTCCATATTGTTCCTCATTTTTCGTGTTGAAATTCTGGTTTGCTGCACATGCGTCTCTTGGTAAGACCTGGAAATATGTCCAGATAGAGCAGATTCAAATAATCAAATTGAACAGATAACCGGTGCATAAAATTCCGCAACCGACGACTCCGATAAAGACCGCTATCAACTTAGTTTTAAGTACCTTGCGGAGAATGACCATTTCCGGCAGTGACAAAGCGATAACACTCATCATAAAGGCCAGGACGGTGCCAAGTGCGGCCCCTTTGCCAAGAAGCGCTTCCACCACCGGTACAATACCGGCGGCATTGGAGTACATGGGGATGCCAACCACAACCGCAGCAGGCACTGACCACCAGGCATCCTTACCCATGATAGAGGCCATAAAGGTCTCAGGCACATAGCCATGAATAGCAGCACCAACACCAATTCCGGCAATGACGTAGATCCAGACTTTGCCAACGATATCTCGCACAGCTTCCCGACCACGAACAATGCGCTCACTCCAGTTCAATTTTTCTTCTATGACCACGGCTTCACCCGCCCGAAGCGCCTGTACCCAGTCTTCAATCCAGTGCTCCAGTTTGAAGCGGCCAATGACCCAGCCGGAAACTATGGCGATCATGAGACCCGTTGTAAGATAGATGGCGGCAACCTTCCAGCCAAGCAGGCCATAGAGCAGGACAACGGCAATCTCGTTGACCATCGGGGCTGCAATGAGAAAAGAGAAGGTTACACCTAAGGGAATTCCGGCTTGCACAAAACCGATAAAGAGTGGTACTGCGGAGCAAGAACAAAATGGCGTGACAATACCGAGCATGGCCGCCATCACGTTGCCTGCCGTCTCGCGTTTTCCTGCCAGATATTTACGGGTTCGCTCCTGGGTAAAAAACGAACGAATCATGCCAATCACAAAGACAATGAGCGTCAGCAGCATCATCACCTTTGGCGTGTCATAGACAAAAAACTGGATGGCTTCGCCGAGATGACTGCCCTTTTCCAGACCGAGCAAAGAGTAGGCGAAATAATACGAGAAGGGTTCGAGTTGTTGGTAAACTACATACCAGCCGGCAAGCCCGAGCAGTCCTAGGAGGATGGCTTTGGTTATGCTGCTTTTTCGAGTTGCTGGTGTTTGCTCGACAGTTGTCTTTTGACTGTCACACCCGCAATCAGTGTGAACGGGTTGTATTGCTTTCATGAGTCTGTCCTTTAATTCTTTGTGGTGCTATAACGTTGCACTGCAGCAGCCGGCAGGGCCTTGCACATCCTGTCCAGTTCGCTGTCATCATCGTGCCAATCACGAAGCGCAGTCAGCATTGTTTTTGCAAACACCGACTCGCTGCCATCTGCCAGACTGTAAATTATCCAGGTTCCCTGTCGTTTCCTTTCCACCAGGCCCGCATCCTCCAGGATTTTCATATGCTTGGAGACCGTCGACTGCGCCAGTCCCAGGACTTCCTGGAGTTCACAGACACAGAGTTCTTCTGCCTGGAGGAGTTTTACCACCCGTACCCTGTTCGGGTCGGACAGAGCTTTCATGACTCGTATAAATATTTTCATCGATCCTCCTCTTGTATTCACATATCGCCATTTGACGATAATTATAACTCTCGTCTGCCGGCTGTCAATAATAAAATAGAAATTGTCATCTGTAATTGCTGGGAGTTGGCAGTACTGGGTTTTACCACAAACTTGCCATAATCCTGTCGATCGTCCTCGGTGCACACCCCTCGAAATGGTTGTTGACATAAATAAAGCAATGTACCCCTCTCGACTGTAAATCTGTTACCATTGCTGCAAGTGACACAATGTCGCCATCCTTTGGGGCTACGATCTTATCCCACTCTTTACCGGTCTGTTGCTCGATTCCCTTGCGATCAGGCCCATGCAATCTGATGACTACCTTATCCTTTATCAATTCCCGGTACTTCTGGTACACGTCATAAATAGACGGCATGTAATACCCTTGCAGAAAAACATGAGAGAGGTTTTGGCTAGCAAGGAACCGAAAGTAGGCCTGACTGAGGTAGTTCGGATTTCTCGTTTCGATACAATAATTTTGCCCAGCAGGTAATTGCTCGGCAAATACACCAAACAGGTCAGTGAACTCTATTAAACCTCCACGCATCTTCTGTTTGTTGAGGTACTCGAACTGGAAATTGAGAGAACCGATATTTTTAGACAAGGGGTCTATACTCTTTAAAAATGTGTTCATGAGATCGACCGACAGAAAGTGTGGGTTTGGTTCCAGAGGGTCGTTTTTTTTCTTTAGGTAGTGGTGGGAGAGGGTAATACTATTGGGGACTTTTATGCTAAAGAGGAAATCATCGGGGATTGCAGCAGCATAGTCCTGGACAACCGATGGCTTGGGCAGTACTACCTTATTCCCAGCGAAAAGTGACCAAAACCATTGATCGACTTCAACAGTTCTGTAGTGTCGACTATACTCTGTGAGATAGTTAAATGGCTTTTTTCCCGGGTAAATCACGCCTTTCCAGGAGTCGTATTTCCAGGAACATGTGCCGATGGAGAGGTGATGATTCTGCATGCGTGAAAAAGTAAGGCCGTTTCAGAAGAATTCAAATAAAACCAAGCGACTCTTTTGTCTAGATTATCTGGAATCTCTTGTGTTGCGTGATTATGCCTTCGTATCTGTGCACGTCTGAAGCTTGATGGGCAATTTGATATTTCCTCTGGAAGTGTCAATAAGCTAATGATATTGCGTGACTTGCCGGTGCTTTCATGTTCAAATATATTGCTGAAACGGAAGACTTAATCCATGAAATAAAGGAGAATATATGAAACCCAGACGTTCCAATTTATCCGTCCCAGGACATGTTGAAAAGATGCACGGCAAGGCTTCTCTTAGTAATGCTGATGTGATAATGCTGGATTTGGAGGACAGTGTCCCCGTAGATGCGAAAGAAAAGGCCCGTGCTCAGGTTATCCAGTCCTTGCTTGACCGTGACTGGACCCAAAAAACGGTCACCGTTCGCATCAATTCTCTCGATACCCCCTTTGCCTACCGGGACCTTCTTGAGGTTGTAGAAAATGCTGGCCATATACTCGACGCCATTGTCATTCCGAAGGTCAATTTTCCAGGCGATATATCCTTTGTCGATCGTATGCTGAACGGGATTGAGATGAACAAAAGGGTATCCTCTTGTCTCGGCATTGAGGCTTCCATCGAAACAGCCGAAGGTTTACTCAGGTCTGCTGATATCGCCCGGGAGAGTCATCGGTTGAAGACCTTAGTCTTCGGTATCGCTGATTACTCTGCCTCAGTCGGAGCCCGACTGGTGTCAATTTCCGGGCATGGGGAAAAGGAAGAGGAGCTGTATCCCGGACATCGATGGCATTTTGCCCTGAGTCAAATGATAATGGTTTCCAAGGCCAACAGCTGTCTTGCCATTGATGCCCCCTACGGGAATTTCAAGGATCTGGAAGGATTGCGGCGTTCTGCTATCATGTCCTGTGCTCTGGGTTGTGATGGTAAATGGGCCATACACCCTGACCAGATCGATATTATTAACGAGGTCTTCACACCTTCGCAAAAAGATATTGACCTGGCGGCTAAAGTGCTCGAGGCAAATAAGAAAGCGGCAGCAGAAGGCAGGGGTGCTGTGGCAGTGGAGGGTCGTATGGTTGACCAGGCTACTGTACGCATGGCTGAACAACTATGGGAACAGGCACGATATCTCAAATTAATCTGAGCTCAAGTTCTGAGACTTGCGCCATGAGTTTTCCTTTACGGCGTTGGCGTTTGTCGGCCCTTTTCCAAAGCGTCGTTTTGCAAACGCTTTGGAAAAGGGAGTCCTTTCGTGAACAAGCTAAAGGTGTCCAATCTAGAGTGAATGAACCTTAGGAGAATAATGCAATGACACCGGAAATACTTCTGGTCCTCGGAATCCTCGTCGTGGTGATCGGTGTACTTGTGAGCGATGCAATTCCGCTGGAAGTGCTGGCTCTGCTGGTTCTCGGTATACTTGCAGTTACCGGTCTGGTGAGTTCGACAGAAGCGCTGGCTGGTTTCAGTAATCCTGCAGTGGTGACAATCTGGGCCGTGTTTATTCTGAGTGGTGGCTTGACCCGTACAGGGATCGCCAATATTCTCGGCAGACATCTCTTGAAGGTGGGAGGAACCGGTGACTCCAGGATGATACTGCTCATTATGGCCATTGCCGGTGGACTCTCCGCGTTTATGAACAACGTGGCGGTGGCAGCGCTGATGCTGCCGGTGGTGATGGACATTGCTCGAAAGACCAACAGGTCTCCCTCAATTCTGCTCATGCCTCTGGCTTACGGTTCTCTTTTAGGCGGACTTACCACCATGATTGGTACTCCGCCCAATATCCTGGTCAGTGAGGCGCTGCGCACGAACGGGTTGATCCCTTTCGGACTGTTCGATTTTACCCCGGTGGGGGTGATTATCATGGTTGTTGGTATGCTGTTTATGACCTTTGTCGGTACTCGGTTTCTGCCGAAACAGAATACCTTTGCGACTGATGAGAAGAACGAAAAGCAGGTCATGAACCAGTACCGCATAAAGGAACGACTGTTCAGGATACGTATCCCCTCTAAGTCAGCGCTTATAGATCATACTCTGGCATCGAGTCATCTGGGGTCCCGGCTTGGTCTCAACGTTATCGGCATTAATCGGGGAAGATTGACTTCTCTTGCGCCTGATGCTCATGAAAAGATACAGCCTGATGACGAATTGATTGTGGAGGGCCGTCTTGATCGTATTCAGGAGATGAATAACTGGGGACAGCTCTTGTCTGAAAGCGTCCGTTCAGCAAAGAATGTGCTACTGGAGTTTGGCATGCAGGTGGCCGAGGTCCAGCTTTCCGGCAACAGTCCGTGGCTTGGCAGTACTCTTTCCAGCCTGGGATTTCGCAACCGTTATGGGTTGAACGTTCTGGAGATTGTCCGTTTTGATCAAAAAATCAGTCATAACGTCAAGTCCCAGCAGTTGCGTGCCGGTGATGTGCTGGTGGTGCATGGACCGGCAGCCAATATTACTGATCTGGCCGGTGAAGAGGGCATCCTTCCGCCGGTTGTCCTTGATGATGAAGAAGTAACCGGCCACTATGAACAAGGCAAGGAAGTACGTCTTTTCGGCATACCCAATGGTTCTCGCCTTCTTGGTATGTCCGTTTCTGAGAGTTGCCTTGGTGATGCTCTCGATGTGCAGATTCTGGCCATCATCCGCGAAAATGATACAGCAATCGTTCCCGCCTCGGATGTGATTTTTGAGCCGGGCGATCGGCTGCTCGTTTCGGGAATGTCGGATCTTGTTGCGGTGCTGCTCCTGCAGGGAATTGAAGCTGTGTTCGACCGGGATCAAGCAGGAATTGAGGATATCTCCATTCTGGAAAACGATAAGGTAGGCCTGATAGAAGTCGTCCTCTCTCCTCACTCTGTTCTGAGTGGTCAGACTTTGCAGGAGATCAGTTTTCGGGAAAAATTTGGGCTTTCAGTATTGGCGGTATGGCGAAAGGGAACTGCCATTAGAACGGGCCTCAGGGATCTGCAGCTGCAACTGGGTGATGCCTTGCTGCTGTTCGGAAGCTGGAAAAGACTGGAGGTTCTCGGTCGTGAGCCGGATTTTGTTGTCCTTGCAGGGAATATGCAGGAAGCCGCCCGCGAGGAAAAAGCGACAACGGCACTTGCCATAATGGCAGCGGTGCTGCTGCCGGTCATTATGGGTTGGGTGCCAATTTATATCGCTGTGGTGATAGGGGCTGCCTGTATGGTTTTGACCAAATGTCTGACGATGGAGGAAGCCTACCGCTATATTGAATGGAAGGCGGTGTTTCTCATTGCCGGAATGTTACCGCTCGGAGTGGCTCTCGACCAGACCGGTGCTGCTTCTCTGGTTGCCGAAAAGGTTATTGCCATCCTCGGGCCTTTTGGCCCCTATGGGGTGTTATTCGGGCTGCTCAGTATTACTTTTCTTGCCACCAGTATAATTCCGACTGCCGCTTTGGTCGTGCTGATGGTCCCCATCGCTCTCAAGACGTCTGCCGGGTTGGGCATTTCTCCTTATCCGTTGATGATGGGGATTGCCATGGCTGCCTCGGCAAGTTTTACCTCGCCTATATCACACCCGGCCAACGTCTTAGTTATGGGTCCGGGGGGTTATAAATTTATCGACTATATCAAAGTCGGCTTACCGCTCACCTTGGTGATACTGGCGTTACTGATGGTGATAATCCCAATTTTCTGGCCCCTGACTGCATAGCAACCACGGTCCATAAGCTTCACGCTTTTTGTCCGCTATTGCTAGTTTAGTATTTGATGTGTTTCAATGTAGGTGTTTTCCCGTGTTGTATACGCTTGCATCAATGACAAAACTACCGGGTTCTTTGCAGAATTAAAGCTGATATCGTCCACTTTACAAACGGGTAAAATACCAATTGATGTTCCTGTTAAAAAAACAGCTTCCGCCTGCGTTAAATTTATTTTGGCAAATGCTGATTCCTCAAAATCATACTGTGCTCTTGCTAAATCAGCAACATGCTGTCGAGTGATTCCGCCTAATACTCTATGGGGCTCAGCGGTGATTACTTGACCGCCTTGTACGAAGAAGACATTGGTTTTTGTACCTTCTAAAATGAGACCTTTCTGATCCACTAATAAATATTCATAAACACTATCAAGCTGCAGTTGTCCTCTAATCGTTTGCATTGCATTGCTCAGCTGTTTAATTTCTGGGTTTTCTCTTTCAAAGAATTGCGTTTTTACCGGGACACCTTCTTTGTAGGTGTCCTCTTGTAAATACATTGATTCAACATAATAGAGCGCACAGGTCAAGCACCCATCCTGGACATTCACAGAAAGTTTCACATTTTGATTTTTAATGCCATCCGCTTCAAAAAGTTTGGCAAAGTATGATTTTACTGCATTGATTTCAATAGTTTTGTCAATATTCGCCATTTTTAGCGAATGATTTACCCGTGTAATATGATCTTCCAAAAACAGCAACGCCCGGTCTTTTACGCGAATGACTTCGTAAAATCCTTTTGAAATTTCTGTATATTTTTGCCGCTTAATAATAGTCCCATTCAGTATGATAGATTTGAGAGACATGGGATCCTCCTTTTTCGTAAACTATATCGTGCAGTACACGAAAGGCAATAACCGTTCACCGGAAAACAACGTAATCCTGCATAACGTCAGTATAGTAATCATTTATCAGACCGACATCAATAAGTGGGGCGGTCTGAAGCCATTCATCTCCCGCCAAAGCATGGAAATGCGGGTGCCGGCGAGCGCAGTCGTCAAATGTTTGAATCGCTGTCGCCGCATCGGAAATTGTAATGGCCATTACTTTTTGCATAGGAATTTCCAGTTGGACTTGTCGTGATAATCTCTTTTATATAGCCTGGCATTCTGGACAGCTACGTGTTTTCTGGAACGTGTCATGAAATTATTGGGTCAAAGGCGTTTTTTGCTGTAGACACCTTTGCAATGCGAAAAAA
>RCMY010002993.1_pt1 | contig 15125 bp, 11 predicted proteins | sample 2041341 | NCBI WGS metagenome assembly RCMY01 (sample SAMN09708234, study PRJNA481090) | Marine sediment metagenome, whole genome shotgun sequencing project.
ACCCTTTGCAGCGTTGTCGGGCCGGCGTACTGGACCTCCTCCTGCGAAGAACCCGGGGGGTCGACGGGGGGACCGCTCTCGCTGCCGACGCGGATCTCTGTCTGACTCATTCGGTGGTACCTCGGCGGCGCGGCACATGTTCCACCGGGCCGAGTGGTGTGAGTTGATCGACATGCCAACCACTACGCCGATCCTCGAGGCGATCTTCGTTCGCTCAATTACATCGTCTACGGTGCCGGCGGCGACCTGGCGTTGCCCGGAGCGATCGAGTACCAGGGTTTGCACTCTCACAACGTGTGGGCCGAGTTGCATGACCCGATTGGGGGAGTATCGATGGGGGACCTGCCCGTGCCGTCGGGGCATATCAACTTTCCAGTGATCGATCTCACCCTGAGAACCGAGCGAGGTGGGAGGTGCCTTGCCAGGACTCCCTGCAAGCGACGGCATACTCCGATTGTGCGGTTCACGTTGGTCCTCGTCCTTGCAGTGGTGGGCGGTGCTTGCAGCCAACAGCACCCGGTCGAAGACAACGTGGCCACTCGGCCCGATCCGGTGCCATCGTCGGCCACTGCGACGACTAGTTCAGAGGGCGAGCAGTCGCTGTCCGATTCGGTCGTAGCCGGTGACCTGTCCCTTGCCAGCGCACTGCTGGCGAGCGGCGCCGAGGTCGACGAGCCCCGGGTGAACGGATTCACTCCTTTAATGCGAGCCGCCATCAGAGACGACGCTGCAATGGTCCGGCTGCTCGTGGGGCACGGCGCGGATCTGGCGGCGACAACGCCTGGCGGCCTGACCGTGGCCCACGTGGCAGCAGAGGCAAATGCAGCCAAGGCCATGCGTGTGCTTATCGAAGCGGGCGTCGACCTGTCGTATCGGTCGGGCAACGGCATGAACACGCTCCACCACGCTGCAGCGGCTGATGGATACGAGGTGGTCCCGGTTCTCGCCGCAGCGGGCATGGATCTCGACGAGCGATCAGCCGTAGTCACGCCGGGGCACGGCTATCCGCCGGATATTGGTTTGACCGCCCTTGGTATAGCAGCGCGTGCGGGGAACCTGCGATCTATCGAGGAGCTGTTGAGGCTCGGCGCCGACGTCAACAGGCAGTCGGAGCGAGGCCAGACGCCGCTAGTCAACGCGGTTGTCGCCCGAAGGCCACCCGCCGTCGTCCAGACCCTGCTCGACGCCGGAGCGGACCCTACTATCAGGGTAGGCTGCGTCACCCGGTGCAGCCTGGAGGAGACCGATGTCTTGGGCTGGGCCCAGCGGCTCGGTGACCCGGGTGTCATTCCGCTGCTCGACGGTGCTCTGGCCGGTTGGGCAGGCGAGTGAGCCTAAGCGTCACTTGACGGCCGCAGATCGCGTCGATGTATCGCTCGGGTTACTGTTTGGCCAAGAAAACCAAACGGGTTCACATCCGGGGGTTCACCTGCACTACGCTAACGGCGTTAGAGCAACCGGTTACGGCTGCCCGCAATCGCGGGTTCCGTGCTCCAGTCCGGTGCATACCGAGAGGAAACCAAATGAAGAGAAGTACAACGATCGCCATGCTCCTCGCGCTGGCGTTGTTTGCCGCTGCGTGCGGTTCCGACAGCGACAGCGACGGCGCAGCTACCGATGACGGCACTGCAGCTACCGATGACGGCACTGCAGCTACCGACGATGGTGGCGCTGCGGCGTCAACCGCTTCGTTCACGCTGTTCGGTGCACCGACCGGCGTCGAAGGTGACGCCCTCGCCGGTTTCATCGACGTCTACAACGAAGAGACCGGTGCCGACATCACCTACACCGGCTCCGATTCGTTTGAGGAACAACTCCGGATCCGTGTCGACGGCGGCGATCCACCTGCTGTTGCATTCACCCCCCAGCCGTCTTCGATCTGCTCCTTCGCAGACGAGGGAGTGCTGACCTCGCTCGAGGACATGGGCTTCGACATCGCCGAGATGGAGGCAAACCACTCGAGCTACTGGATGAATCTGGGTCTGTGCGACGACGGAAAGCACTACGGCATTCCGTGGTTCCCGAACTTCAAGTCGATCGTGTTCTACCACCAGCCCACCTTTGAGGAGAAGGGCTACGAGATCCCTGAGACCTACGAGGAGCTGATTTCCCTTTCTGCTCAAGCGGTCAGTGACGGCCTCACCCCGTGGTGCTTCGGCTTCGAATCTGGCGGGGCCACCGGTTGGCCCGGTACCGACTGGATCGAAGACATCCTCGTACGCCAAGTCGGCGCCGACAAGTACGCCCAGTGGTACAACCACGAGATCCCGTTCAACGATCCCGACATTACTGCCGCCTTCGACACCTTCGGCGAGATCATGTTCGCTGACGGCTTCGTGCTCGGTGGTGCTGAAAACGTGGCCGGAATCAACTTCAACGACTCTCCCGGGCCGCTGTTCAACGATCCTGAGCCAGGCTGTCTCATGCTGAAGCAGGGCTCGTTCATCTCCAACGTATTCAAGGATCAGCCTGGCTACGAAGACGGTGAAGAGTCCGAAATCGGCGTCTTCTCGTTCCCCACCATTGATGGCAACACTGGCGCCCTCGGTGGCGGCGACACGCTCATGGTGTTCGATGGTTCGGCCGAGAACGCCAAGGTCGTCAGCGACTGGATCAGCGCTGACTGGCAGTGCACCTTGGCGTCGGCCTCCGGTGGCGGCATTGCCCCCTACGGCGGTCACGGTGTCGAGGGTGTTGAACGTCTCCCAGGTAACAAGAACGTCGATCCAAATTGTTACGAGAGTGACTCGGCCAAGGCGTTCGCCGAAACGATCACAGGCGCGCTGGCGTCAAACACCTTTGTGTTCGACGGCTCAGACCTGATGGACCCAGCAGTGGGTCAGGGCACGTTCTGGACCGCCATGGTCGACTGGACTCGTGGCGCTTCGTCCCAAGAGGTCACAGACGACGTAGAGAACAGCTGGCCATAGCCAGAACAGACTTGCACCATGTGATGGCAGCGGCCCCTAGGGCCGTTGCCATCACATAGCGATTCCATAGTTACATATGATCGAATGTATGGTCGGGGGTCCAGGCACTTTCGACCACCGCTAACGAAGTAATGAGGGGGAGAGGCATGACCAACACGCCACCGGTAGGAGGCGACAGCGACTTGCTTGAAGCCCAGCCGACCGACCTGGCTCGCCTAGAGCCCGTGGTTGGTGACGGTAAGACAGACCCGAGAATGCTGGCGTTCGCAATCGGTGCGATGATCGCAATTTTGGTTGTCGGAGTGTTTTCTTTCGGCTACCTCAAGGACGAAGACGGCAGCAAGATCTTGCAGGTCATCGTGGCCGTCGCGATCGGTGGAGGCGGCGTCTGGGGGCTGTACTGGTCAGCCGACCGCATCGTGACGGCGTTGCCGAAGCGCCTCGGCAATATCATTCAACCCATCGTGTTCGTTGGCCCCGCCATGGCGCTGCTGGCCTTTTACCTGGTCTATCCAGCCATCGAAACGCTCGTGAAGTCGTTTCAAGGCCCGGACAGTGAGAGGTGGGTCGGCCTCGACAATTATGACCGCATCTTCACCGAGAGCGAATACCTGATCGGTTTGCGCAACTCGGCAATCTGGGTGATTCTGGTTCCCGCGGCCGCAGTGGCGGTCGGGCTCGCCTTCGCCACCCTGGCAGACAAGCTCGGGCGCCGAACCGAGTCCGCAGTGAAATCGTTGTTGTTTCTGCCCATGGCGATCTCGTTCGTTGGCGCCACGGTCGTGTTCACCTTCATCTACGCCTTCCGGCCCGAGGGCTTCGGTAGCCAAATCGGGGTGCTCAACTCGCTTTGGTCATCGGTTGGTGACCCGGTTGATTGGCTTGCCCAGAAACCCTGGAACAACCTGTATCTGATGGTCATCCTCATCTGGCTCCAAGTTGGCTTCTCGATGGTGATTCTGTCTTCAGCGATCAAGGGTGTGCCCGACGAGCTGATCGAAGCCGCCCGAATCGACGGCGCAACCGAATGGCAAGCCTTCTGGCGGATCGTATTACCCACCATTGCTTCAACGATTGTTGTGGTTTGGACAACTGTCGTGATCACCGTCTGGAAGATCTTCGACATCGTGGCGGTCACTACCAACGGCCGCGACGAGACCCAGGTGGTCGCCCAGCAGATGGTCCGTGAGTTCTTCACCAATCGCAACAATGGCCAAGGCGCGGCGCTCGCCGTCGTACTCTTCATCGCCGTCGTGCCCATTCTGTTACTTAATGTCCGACGCTTCCAAGCCGAGGAGGCGATGCGATGACAACCGCCAGCACATCTACGCAATCGGCCAGCATGATCTTGCCGTCTGGCTTCGATCCAACCAAAGTCACAGAGACTCATAAGCGGCCGCCGCTTCCCGTAGTCCTGACCGTCTCGTTGATCGTCTTCCTGTGGACTATTCCCACCGTCGGGTTGTTGATCAACTCGTTTCGAGATCCGCGTGACATCAGGTCCAATGGCTGGTGGAATGCACTCACTAATCCGTTCTCGTCGGGCACTTGGACACTCGACAACTATAAGACTGTGCTCGACGAGGGTTTCCGCGACGCATTCTTCAACACCTTGGCCGTGAGCATCCCATCGGTGATCATCCCCATCACCATCGCAGCGTTCGCCGCGTACGCTTTTGCGTGGATGGAGTTCCCTGGTCGCAACGTACTCCTGGTGACCGTCGTCGGCCTCATGGTTGTGCCCTTGCAGATGGCCCTCATCCCGATCCTACGCATCTATACCAGTCTCGATCTCACCGGCACCTACCCCGCGGTGTGGCTTGCCCACGCCGGCTTCGGACTACCGCTGGCGGTCTACCTGTTGCGAAACTACATGGGTTCGTTGCCATCGTCGATGGTCGAGTCGGCCAAGATCGACGGTGCGGGCCACTACCAGATCTTCACCAAGCTGATGTTGCCGCTCTCGGTTCCGGTGTTGGCATCGTTCGCCATCTTCCAATTCCTGTGGACCTGGAACGATTACCTCGTCGCCTTCGTGTTCCTGGGTATTGAGCCTGAGCGAACCGTGCTGACCGTGCAACTCGCAACCCTGGCGGGCCGCGGCGAAGGTGCATTGAACCTGCTGCCGGCGGCCGCGTTCGTGACTATGGTGCTGCCTATGATCGTGTTCTTCAGCCTTCAGAGGTTCTTTGTCCGAGGGCTCACGGCAGGCTCGGTCAAGGGCTAGATCCGCCCTACATGTTGACGGATCGGCGAACCGCTGCAGCTCGGCGCCGAAACTGGTGGGCGATCGCCGCGGCCACCGTTGTAATGATGTTCAGCTACTTCACGTACGCGGCAGCCTTCGCCACCGGATCTGATGGATCCGGATCGATCGAGCCAAGACTGGTTGCCGTTGGTCTCGCGATCGCACCCTTCGTGTTTATCGTGCTGGCATTCGTGTCCCAGAACCCGCTAGCGCCTCGCGATGTGCTCCGCTCGATGGGTCTGCTGATCGTCGTCGGCCTGAGCTTCGGACTCTTGGATCCACTTGCGGGCGCTGCGGCCGGCTTCGCGGCAGGCGGAGCGGGCGCCCTCAACCGGATTGCCATCGATGCGCTGGTGCGCTGGCGGGTGGCCGCTGTCGTCTTCAGCGCCGTCTACTGCCTGGTGTTGCTCATCGTCATCACGCCAGCCGGCGTGTTCGCCGGAGCGGTTACCCCGCTGCTCATGATCGGCTTCGCGGATGAATATGCGACCTGGTCAGAGACAGCTCGCGAAGCAAGAGCCGCAGCCGTCTCTGAGTAAGGCTGCGGCACGTCTCACGATGCTGTCGGCTCGTCTGTCACGGCTAACCGATCGCGCGTGCGTTCTTGAAGCTACGGGCCCTTGAACTGGAGTTCGTATTGGATGCCGGGACTGCTTCAATCCCAGATTTTCGTCGCCAAACCCACCGACTCGCTCCCATCTCTGAAGAGTTTCGCCGGCGGAATTACGCTTACGAGATGGTTGACCGGTGGTCTAGAGCAAGGGTCCGTTTTTGGACTTTCCGGCCTTCTTGTCTTTCTTCGACTGTCGCTTTTCTTTTGCGGATTTGGCGGCGGGAGTCTTGGCACTCCGCCCACCTTTGTCTTTGCCGGCCATGTTGGCCTCTCTCTGACCGGACTGAACGCCGACCAGACTCCACTCTCCCACACCTGCGTCGCGATATCAGTCCGCCAAGGGCAGTTTGAACCCGAAGTGGGGACCTGTGGGCGTCAGGGAACCGCTACGTCCCGAACAACGCCTCCTGGCCTGACTAGCATCGCCAGATGGGTGAACGATCGATCAGCGATGGAATGCACCGACTGACGCCGCACATGGTGGTTGCCGGCGCTGCAGAGGCGATCGACTTCTACACAGCGGCGTTCGGTGCAGAGGAGATCAGGAGAACGCCTGGACCCGACGGCAAGCTTCTGCACGCCGCCCTCAGCATCAACGGATCCTCGGTCATGCTGGTTGATGAAAACCTCGAGTTCGGGATGTTTTCGCCGAAAGCACTCGACGGCAGCCCGGTCACCATTCACTTGATCGTTGATGACGCTGACGCATGGATGCAGCGCGCTGTGGCCGCCGGCGGTGTGGAAGCCATGGCCGTTCAAGAGGTCTTCTGGGGGGACCGCTACGGCGTTGTGGTGGATCCGTTCGGCCACTCGTGGGCGCTGGCCACACCGCAGCCGGTGGGTTCTCCCTAATGTGAGTTTGGCGACGAGTTAGGGACCTTTTCCCCTGTCGGTTGCGGCGTCGAGTCTTGATAGTCACATTCAGTGAAATATGTACTCAGGGAGTCAAGGAAAAAAGCGAGTGGTCGCCCAGCTGGGCTCGGTCCGCTTCTGTTGATTGCAGCGAGTTTTGCCATTGCCTTTGTGTTTGCACCCGACGGTGCCCAGGCTCGTGCCCAGGCTGACGACGGGGCTGCCGGATACGCGGCCAATTGCGCATCTTGTCACCAGCCCGACGGGGCCGGAATCCCAGGGGCCTTCCCGCCGCTCGCCGGCAACGATACGGCAGCTGATCCGGCCTATGTCGCCGACGTAATCGCCAACGGCTTGTCCGGGCCCATCCAGGTGGGCGGTGTTGAATACGACAGCGTGATGCCCCCGGTGCCCGCGCTAGAGGGTGCAGAACTCGACGCGGTGGTCGCCTACGTTGTCTCGCTGGCTAGCGGGTCCGAAGGTACCGGGACCGACGAACCACCGACCGAAACCACGCTTCCGGCGGAACCAACCGTTGGCGATCCTGACAACGGGCGAGACCTCTTCCTCGGTTCCAAGGGCCTCCAAAACGGTGGTGCCGCCTGCGCTGCCTGTCACGTCGCTGGTGCCGAAGGCAATCTCGGCGGCAGGAGCCTTGGTCCCGACCTGACCACAGCGTTCGACCGACTCGGTGGCGAAGCAGGATTAACCGGTTGGCTGGCCAACCCACCGAGCGCCACGATGATGCCCATTTTCGCCGATCGTCCGATGACTGAAGGTGAGACCGCTGATCTGGTCGCCTACCTGGCCACCACATCCGGCGCCGAAACCGACGATGGCCCGATCGACGGGCTGTTGCTTGCTGGCCTTGCTGGCCTTGTTGTGCTGTTCGGTGGCATGGCGATCGCCGGATGGGGCGGGAGACAGACCTACGTGGAGCGCTTGAGGAGTGGACGATGAAACAGTGGATCCAGGAGTCGGTTGATCCCGCCGCCCGCAAGTGGGAGGAGTTCTATCGAAATCGGTTCCAGCACGACAAGCGAGTGCGGACGACCCATGGAGTGAACTGCACGGGAAGCTGCTCGTGGGAGGTCTTCGTCAAGGAAGGCATCGTTACGTGGGAGCTTCAGGCGACCGACTACCCCCAGCTCGAAGAGGGACTACCGCCATATGAACCGCGGGGCTGCCAGAGAGGCATCTCCTACTCGTGGTATCTGTATTCGCCCATCCGGGTTAAGTATCCCTACGCCCGAGGCGTACTGGTGGATATGTATCGCCAGGCCCGCAAGGAGTACTTCGGCGGACCGGTTGACGCCTGGGCCTCGATTCAGAACGACCCGGTCAAACGAGCTCGCTATCAGGCAGCTCGAGGCAAAGGCGGTTTCCGTCGGATCAGCTGGGATGAAGCACTTGAGATCGCGGCCGTCTCTGTAATCCACACGATCGCTGAGCACGGCCCCGACCGGGTGGCCGGTTTCTCCCCGATTCCCGCAATGTCGCAGGTCAGCTATGCAGCCGGAAGCCGTTTCATGTCGCTGATCGGCGGCGCGGTCATGAGTTTCTATGACTGGTACTGCGATCTCCCGCCGGCATCCCCTGAAACTTGGGGTGAACAGACCGACGTCCCTGAGTCCGCAGATTGGTACAACGCACGGTTCATTGCCGTCATGGGTGCGAACCTCAACATGACCCGCACCCCTGACACCCACTTCCTGGCCGAGGTGCGCCACGCCGGCGCGAAGCTCACTGTCTTCAGTCCGGACTTCTCCCAGGTCGCCAAGTATGCCGATTGGTGGATTCCCGCCAACCCCGGACAGGACACCGCCTTCTGGTTGGCCGTGGACCACGTGATTCTCAGCGAGGTCTATCGCGATCGTCAGGTCGAATATTTCCAGGAGTACACCAAGCAGTACACCGATCTTCCGTTCCTGGTAGAGGTGACCGATGGCAGGCCCGGCAAGTATCTTCGGGCCGACCGGGTGGCCCGCTACGCCGACACCGAGAACGGTGAGTGGAAGTTGCTCATGTGGGATTCCGAGGCCAACGAGCCGCGCATGCCCAACGGAGCTATCGGCGATCGCTGGGCGCACGACGAGAAGGGTCGTTGGAACCTCGAATTGTTCGACAGTGTGCTCGGCCAACCGATCTCTCCCTCGCTCACGTTCATCGATGATCACGATGGCATCGCCCAGGTAGAACTCGAGATCTTCGAAGCTGGAGACTCTGGTCGGGGCGATGCCACGGTGACCAGGAGCGTCCCGATTCGCACCATTCAAACCACCACCGGTCCGGTACAGGTCACTACCGTGCTTGACCTGTTGATGGCCCGTTTCGGTGTGGACCGTGGCCTGAAGGGCGCCAACGCCAAGACCTATGACGACGCCGATGCGCTCTACACCCCGGCGTGGCAAGAGCAATACACCGGTATCGGCCGCGAAAGCGTCATCAGATTTGCTCGGGAGTGGGCTCGCAACGGCGAACTCACAAAGGGCAAGAACATGATCATCATCGGGGCCGGTGCCAACCACTGGTACCACAACAATTTGCTCTACCGGTCGGGCATCACGGCACTGTTGCTGACAGGCTCAGTCGGCGTGAACGGTGGTGGACTGGCTCACTACGTTGGCCAAGAGAAGCTGGTCTGTCACGCCTCATGGGGTTCGATCGCCTTCGGACAGGACTGGGGCATGGCGCCGCGCCACCAGAACACGCCGTCGTACCACTATGTGCACTCCGACCAATGGCGATACGAGCGGGGCTATCGGGAATACGACACCCTCCCCGAGAGCCACCCCGAGCGCTTCGACCACACGATCGACCACCAGGCTCGAGCGGTTCGGCAGGGTTGGCTGCCGTTCTTCCCTCAGTTCAAGGAGAACCCGCTCAAGGTGGCTCGAACCGCTCGCCGTAGTGGTGCCGAAACCGACGAGGAAATGGTCGCCAGCGTTGTGGAGCGGCTCAAGAGCGGTGATCTCGAGTTCTCGATCGACGATCCCGATGCCCCCGAGAACTGGCCGCGAACATGGTTCATCTGGCGGGGCAATGCCATCGGGACCTCGGCCAAGGGCCACGAGTTCTTCATGAAGCACTACCTGGGAACGCACTCGACGGCCATTGCCGCCGAGCCAGCTGATCACGGAGTCTCCGAGGTTACGGTCCGGCCAGAGGCACCCATCGGAAAGATGGACCTGGTCGTCGATCTCAACTTCCGGATGGATACCTCGGCGCTTTACTCCGACATCGTCCTCCCGGCAGCCACGTGGTACGAGAAGGACGATCTCAACACCACCGACATGCATTCGTTCATCAACCCGATGCAGGCCGCGGTACCCCCGTCATGGGAGTCCCGACCGGACTGGGACATCTTCACCGGCTTGGCGAAGAAGGTCTCGGAATTGGCTGGCGGCCGTCTCGGGCAGGTTGAAGACATCATCATGCAACCGCTGCTGCATGACACACCGGACGAGATTACTCAACCGACCATGGCCGACTGGCGCTCCGGGGAGGTCGAGGCGATTCCCGGCAAGACGATGCCGAAGTTCAAGGTACAGAAGCGTGACTACTCCACGCTGTATGAACAGATGACCTCGCTGGGCGAAGCGATGCGCACCAATGGCGTTGGCGCCCACGGCCTCAACATCCGGGTTGACGACTTCTATGACGAACTGGCACGTAAGCAACCCGACGAGGCTTCACGGGAGGAAGGCGGTGTACTTCGGCCAACGCTGATGAGCGGCCGCCAGGTTGCCGAGGCGATTCTTGCGCTCGACCCGGCGTCAAACGGCGAACTTGCCCACCGGGCCTTCGAGGCGGAAGAGGCCAAGACCGGGCTGAGCCTGACGCACCTGGGCGCAGGACAGCGGGACATCCGCACCAACTTCGCTGACATCGTTGCCCAACCCCGCCGCATTCTCACCACGCCCACGTGGAGCGGCATCGTGAGCAAGGGCCGGGCCTACAACCCGTTTACTCTGAACGTTGAGCATCTGATCCCGTGGCGCACACTCACCGGTCGGCAGCACCTCTACCTCGATCATGAGCAGTATCTCGCCTGGGGTGAGCACCTGCCGGTGTACAAGCCCCGCCCCGATCACACGATGCTGTCCGAGACCGAGGAGTCTCTGGCCGAGGGCCAGGACGGGCGAATGTTCAACTACATCACGCCTCATGGCAAGTGGTCGATCCACTCGACCTACTCCGAGAATGACCGGATGATGACCCTTTCCCGAGGCGGCTACCCGATCTGGATGAACGCCAAGGATGCGGCCAGTCTCGGCATCGGCGATAATGACTGGGTCGAGCTCTACAACGACAACGGCGTATTCGTGCAGCGCTGCGTCACGTCATCTCGAATCCCCCGGGGAACCGTGTTCGTCTACCACGCAACGGAGCGAACGGTGGGAGTGCCGATCTCGCCGAGACGCAAAACCCGAGCGGGCATGAACAATTCGCTGACCCGAACCCGGTTGAAGCCCGTGTTGATGAGCGGTGGGTACGCCCAGTTCTCCTTCGGCTTCAACTATTGGGGCCCCACAGGCGTCAACCGAGACACCTTCGTGTACGTCCATCGCATCGACAAACCGCAGTACTGAAAGGCATACCCATGAGAGTTAGAGCACAGATGAGCATGCTGTTTCATCTCGATAAATGCATCGGGTGCCACACCTGCTCGGTCGCGTGCAAGAACCTGTGGACCGATCGCGAAGGCGCAGAGTACATGTGGTGGAACAACGTGGAGACCCGGCCGGGGACCGGTTACCCAACCGGTTGGGAAGACCAGGACCACTACAAGGGCGGTTGGCGCCGAGACAAGAAGGGGCGCCTCAAGCTCACCCTGCACTCCAGGGGAGGGGGTGTTGCGAAAGCCTTCTACAACCCCTCGCTTCCCGAGCTCGATGACTACTACGATCCGTTCACTTTCAAGTATGGCGACTTGTTCACTTCGCCGCAGTCGACACAGCAGCCAACCGCGGTCCCCATCTCGAAAATCACCGGCGATGAGATGGAGATCACGAGCGGACCCAACTGGGACGACGATCTGGGTGGCTCAGACATCTACGCAGCCAACGATCCGTCCATGGAAGGCATCGACCCTGCCACGCGGGCGCAACTCGAAGAGATCGAACGAGTGGTCTTCAACTACCTGCCGCGAATCTGCAATCACTGCCTCAATCCCTCGTGCGTCGCAGCCTGCCCCAGTGGAGCGATCTACAAGCGAGCCGAGGACGGCATCGTTCTGGTCAACGAAGACAAGTGCCGAGGCTGGCGCATGTGTGTGTCGGCGTGTCCGTACAAGAAGGTCTACTACAACTGGACCAGCGGCAAGTCGGAGAAGTGCATTCTCTGCTTCCCCCGGCTCGAGACCGGCCAATCGCCGGCGTGTGCGCATTCGTGTGTCGGTCGGATCCGCTACATGGGCGTGCTGCTCTATGACGCGGACAAGATAGCCGCGGTGGCGTCGGCACCTGATGACGAACTGCTCGACGCACAGCTGGACACCATCCTGGACCCAAACGACCCCAAGGTTGTCGCTGCCGCGTTGGAGTCCGGTATCGACGAGGGCTGGATCGATTCAGCCCAACGTTCACCGGTGTACAAGTTCGTGAAGGAGTGGGGCATGGCGCTGCCGCTGCACCCCGAGTACCGCACCCTGGCCATGATGTACTACATCCCGCCGCTGTCGCCGATCATGAGCACTGTCGAGAACAACCTCGTCAATCTCGATCTGCCCGCGGAGCGCGAGGACTTCGAGCTCTTCGAACAGCTCGACAAAGCCCGCCTCCCCGTCGGTTACCTGGCCAACCTCTTCTCCAACGGTGACCCCGAACCAATCAGGCGAATCCTCCGCACGATGCTGGCGGTTCGGACCTACAAACGCCGCCAGAGCGTGGACCAATCAATCGACCAAACAACGATTGACATGCTCGACAGCGTTGGGCTCACCGAAGCGAGAACTGAAGCGATTTACAAGCTCACCACGATTCCCACAATCGCTGACCGCTTCGTGCTCCCGCCCTACCACCGGGAGATGTCCATCGAGTCGCTCAACGACCCGCTGTCCGCCAAGGGAGAGACTGGCTTCGGTCCCCGAACGGCACCGGCCAGGGGGCTGTGATGCATCCCGCCATCGTTGTTGCCATGGGCTACCGCTATCCGCACCCATCGGCGGCCGCTGATCTTCACGTCGCCATCGAATCCTGGTTGCGGGGATCGGTCGAGACGCACATGCGCCGGTTCCACGATGCGGTCGCTGAGCTGAGTCTCGGTGAGTGGGAGGAGCTGCACACCGCCACGCTAGACCTCACTCCGCAGTTCATTCCCTACGTCGGCGATGTTGCTTGGGGTGAGAACTATCGGCGAGGTGCCTTCATGGCCGAATTGAAAGTGGCTATGGAGAGCTGCGGCGTTGAACTCGGTGGAGAACTGCCAGATCACATCGAGCCCGTTCTGCGGTATCTGGCGGTTGCCGAGGAACCACTGGCTGATCTGGTGGACGTACTGCCGAGCGTTCTGGCCACCATGAAGCAGGTCCTGCACACCGCATCGCCCAACAATCCTTACCGCCACCTGTTAGCAGCAACCGTTGACCTGGCCGCAGATCTGCGACCCGTGACGATCGGAAAGCGAAGATGAGCCTGAATGATTTCCTTTTTGTCGTGGTGCCCTATGCCGTTGGCGTTCTCGCCATCGTCGTCACGGTCTTGCGCTGGAAACTCCACGAATTCACGGTCAGCTCGCTGTCGTCACAACTTCTCGAGAGCAAACAGCTCTACTGGGGGACACTCTCCTTTCACTGGGGCCTCTCGCTGATCCTCCTCGGGCACCTGACGGCGTTGATCATCCCGCAAGGATTTGAGCTGTGGAATGGCGCACCCCTGCGGCTCTATTTGCTCGAGATCACCGGTCTTGCTCTTGCCCTGTGGGCTGGGATCGGGCTTGTGATCTTGATTCACCGCCGACTCACGAACCACCGAATCCGCAAGGTCACAACCACCATGGATCTTGTTGTTCTGGCAACGATCGCCACGCAGATCGTCACAGGCATCTGGATCGCCATCGGCTACCGCTGGGGTTCGTTCTGGGGAACGGCAGTGTTTGTTCCCTACATCAGGGGTCTGCTCATCTTTCAGCCAGACGCAGACATGGTCAGCCCTTTGCCGCTGGTGCTCAAGGTGCACGTGCTCGCCTTTTTCGTCTTCATTGGTCTGTTTCCTTTCACCCGCTTGGTTCACATCATCACGCTTCCCCTCCAGTACTTCTTCCGGCCCTGGCAGCGGGTCGTGGCGATGCGGCACACCCCGTCTCGCAACTACAAGCCTGGCGGACTCCTCGGTGGTGGCCCGCCAACGGTGGTGGAACGCCCAGAGCGGAAGCGTGTGAAGCAGTGAGGCTCGAGACCACCCACTCCAGACAGTGAAGGAATAACGCATGAGCGACAACGGCGTCAATGCCGCCAGCCAGCCGCCGAGGCTGCTGGATTTCGGGCAGGAGCGCATTCGTGTCCTTCACTTCACGTGGATCGCCTTCTTCATGACCTTCTTCGTGTGGTTCAACCTTGCGCCGCTCGGAACCACGATGCGGGAGAACTCCACCTGGTTGACCAAGGAACACATCAAGATCCTGCTGATCGCCAACGTGGCGCTCACGATTCCCGCACGGATCGTCGTGGGAGCGCTGATCGACAGATTCGGTAGTCGTATCGTGTTCAGCTGGCTGATGATCACCATGGCCGCTCCGACCATTTGGTTCGCCTTCGCCGACTCGTTTGATCAGCTCCTGATCTCCCGCCTGCTCCTCAGTTGTGTCGGCGCTGGCTTCGTGATCGGGATCAAGATGGTCGCCCAATGGTTCCCACCTAAGTTCATCGGGCGGGCCGAGGGGTTCTATGCAGGCTGGGGGAACTTCGGGTCTGCTTTCGCAGCGATGACCTTGCCATGGTTTACCATCACCGTGCTCGACAAGTGGTTGGATGTTGGGCCCGACGCCTGGCGCTGGGCCATGGCCCTGAACGGTGTCGTTCTCGCCGTCTATGGCGTCATGTATTACTTCCTGGTTCGTGACGTTCCGGAGGGACGCACTTTAGTCAAGACCAAAAAGGCCGAGCCGATGCTGCTGTCGTCATACGGCGACCTCGTGCAATACCTGCTCTGGTCCATACCGCTCGTCGCTGCCCTCGGTCTGCTGGCGTGGCGAATCTCGAATGTCGAGGTCGACGGGGACCGTGTCCTTTCCAACTCCGGTCTCTACCTCATCTACGGACTGCTGACCCTGGTGTACTTCGGGCACGCTGTTCGGACACTGCAGGTCAACCTGCCGTACCTGAAGGCGGGCGTCCCGGAAGACGAGAAGTATCATTTCGGCAGTGTCGTCGCTCTGAACTCCACCTACTTCGCCAACTTCGGTGCCGAACTCGCGGTGGTGTCGATGCTGCCCGAGTTCTTCGAGGAGGTGTTCATACCGCTCACCAACGACGCCGGTGCAC
>RCMY010002994.1_pt1 | contig 15120 bp, 12 predicted proteins | sample 2041341 | NCBI WGS metagenome assembly RCMY01 (sample SAMN09708234, study PRJNA481090) | Marine sediment metagenome, whole genome shotgun sequencing project.
ATGCGCATACGGCGAGGGATTGGTTTTTAAAATCGGCCAAAGAGGAAAAATACGTCGCCAAACACTTTGTGGCCCTTTCCACCAATGAAAACGATGTCGAGGCCTTTGGAATAGCTAAAGAAAACATGTTCGGCTTTTGGGATTGGGTCGGCGGCCGCTATAGTCTGTGGAGCAGTATCGGACTTTCTATCGCCCTGACCATCGGTTATGATAATTTTGAACAATTATTAAAGGGAGCTGAGGCTTCTGACGTGCACTTCAGGACTACTCCCTTTGAAAAGAATATCCCCGTAATCATGGGCCTGATCGGACTTTGGTACATCGATTTTTTTGGAGCCCAAACCGAGGCCATATTGCCCTATGATCAATATATGCACCGCTTTCCCGCCTATTTCCAACAGGGGAACATGGAGAGCAACGGCAAGCATGTGGATCGCAACGGCCATCCGGTCTCCTACCCTACCGGCCCCATCGTCTGGGGAGAGCCTGGCACTAACGGACAGCATGCCTTTTATCAACTTATCCATCAAGGTACGCCCCTGATTCCCTGCGATTTTATTGCGCCCGCCATCAGCCATAATCCCATAGGGAAGCACCATCCCATTCTTCTTTCCAACTTCTTTGCCCAGACCGAAGCGCTTATGAACGGCAAGACCAAAGAAGAAGTGGCCGCGGAATTGCAAAGTATGGACGAGCAAGAAAGAAAAAAATTGGTTCCCTTTAAGGAATTCGGGGGCAACCGGCCTACCAATTCATTCCTATTGAAAAAAATTACGCCGTTTTCTTTAGGTTCCCTTATCGCATTGTACGAACATAAGATTTTTACCCAAGGCATTATCTGGAACATTTTCAGCTTTGACCAATGGGGTGTGGAACTCGGAAAACAATTGGCCAAAAAAGTACTTCCGGAACTGGATGGCGACAAGCAGATTGCCTCTCATGATACTTCCACCAACGGATTGATTAACAAGTATAAGGAATGGCGGAAGTAATTGTCTTATTTAAGCGATTACACGCTCGACCGAACGGAGTGTGTATTTTGTATAACCAAACAACAACCAAACTCCAATGAGTAAACCATTAAAAATACCGGTAGTAAGCAAAGAACTATTATTTCCATTTATCATTATTACCTCGCTGTTCGCACTATGGGGTATCGCGAACGACTTGACCAACCCTATGGTATCGGCCTTCAAAAAAGTGATGCCCGAATTGTCGAACGTTCAGGCATCATTGGTACAGTTCGCCTTTTATTTCGGATATTTTTTTATGGCACTTCCCGCAGCCCTGTTCATTCGAAAGTTCAGCTATAAATCCGGTATTATCATGGGATTGGTGCTCTACGCCATCGGTGCGTTCTTGTTCTATCCTGCAGCGGCTTACGAAGAATACAGTTATTTCTTGATTTCGCTGTGGGTGCTGACCTGCGGATTGGCGTTTTTGGAAACCACCGCTAATCCCTTGGTATTGGCCATGGGCGCTCGGGAAACGGCAACCAGGAGACTGAATTTGGCACAGGCATTCAACCCTATGGGATCTCTGACCGGAATGATTATCGCCCAAGTCTTTGTGATTGGCGCCCTACGTTCCGATGATTATGCGCCCGATGCCTATGCGGCACTAACATCCGTAGAACTATCAGCCATTCGCGAAAACGATTTGGGTATTATCAGTATCCCGTACATCGCTCTGGGCATTTTGGTGTTGGTCATTATGGGTATCATTCTTTTCACGAAAATCCCAAAAACACCGGACCAAGAAAAAATGTCCATTTCCAGCTCCTTTAAAAAATTGTTAGCCAACAAGAACTATCTTAAGGGGGTCATGGCCCAGGCCTTTTACATAGGTTCTCAAATCATGTGCTGGACCTATATTTTTCAATATGTCGATAACCTGAATACCGGCCTTCCCGAATCGGAACAATTGACCGCTACTTGGTTCAATGTAGCCGCCATGGTGCTCTTTTTGACCGGAAGATGGATCGGCACCTTACTTATGAAAACCGTCAACCCATCCAAACTTTTAATGTACTTTGGGATTGGAGGTGTCTTTATGTCCGCAGGGGCCATTCTGCTTCCGGGAATATTCGGACTCGTATCTTTAGTAGGGATATCGGTCTTTATGTCCATCATGTTCCCGACCATCTACGGAATCGCATTGGATGATATGGGCGAGGAGGCTAAAATTGGATCTGCAGGTCTGGTCATGGCCATTGTAGGCGGTGCTTTGATGCCCGTGCTGCAGGGAAGCATCCTTGATTGGGGCGGCGATGGTTTCGCCGATGTACAGGTTCTCGGATTTATTCCCGAGGTCAAATTTTCGTTTATCCTGCCTTTGATCTGTTTATCTGTGGTCGCATGGTACGGATACAGCAGCTTTATATTTTCACAAAGCAAAATCAAAGCTTGACCCACGCCATGCTTTTTTCATGAATTGAATATAGATATGGCCAGTACTCATATAAAGTGCTTTATGATGTTACGGGGAAAATCGAAAATACCCTGTACACGTAAAACACCATTCACTTTAAAATTCGAAGCAGCAAATAAAATTTGGGTAAACGACCATAAAATCATATTATTAAACTTATATTTTAAGAAAACATAATATTTTGGGATGATACAAGAATTAACAAGATCACAGGAACTCCTGAATAGAAGAAAGGAGGCTGTAGCAAATGGTGTCGGTGTGTTCAATACCGCAACGGTAAGGGAAGCTAAAGGCGCCATCATTATTGATGCAGATGGCAGGGAGCTTATCGATTTTGCAGGAGGAATAGGCGTTGTCAACGCCGGGCATTGTCCCGAGCCAGTAGTAGCGGCAATTCGTGAACAGGCAGGAAAATACTTGCATACCAGTTTTAATGTAGTAACTTATGAGCCCTACATACAACTTTGTGAGGAATTGGCGGAGATTTTACCCCATGGGGAGAAAACAAAATCGATGTTGGTAAGTACGGGGGCGGAAGCGGTAGAGAATGCCATCAAAATTGCACGTCAAGCTACTAAAAAACAAGCCATACTCTGTTTTACCGGAGCCTACCACGGGCGCACCATGATGGCTATGACCTTGACCAGTAAAGTAAGTTATAAGTATGATTGTGGACCATTCGCCCCGGAAGTGTACCGCCTTCCTTTTCCTAATTTTTATAGGTATCACGGAACGCGTGACATGGATCAGTTTGTTGACGATGAACTTAAAAGACTTCATGAGAGTGCGCTCAACTTGGTAGACATCAAAAGCGTTGCGGCCGTCATTATCGAACCCATTCAAGGGGAAGGCGGTTTTAACCCAGTGCCTCAAAAATATCTGGAAGGACTGAGGGCTTTTTGCGACACCCACGGAATTTTACTGATTATGGACGAGGTGCAGAGCGGATTCTGTCGCACCGGACATTGGGCCAGCTGGCAACATTATGGGGTGCAACCGGATATTAGTACCTATGCTAAATCTATGGGCTCCGGTCTACCCATTGCCGCAGTAGTCGGCAGGGCAGAAATCATGGATGCCGCGGCAATAGGCTCCATCGGCGGCACCTATATTGGCAGTCCCATCTGCTGTGTGGCCGCATCTGCCACCATCAAGTACATGAAAGAAATTAATTTGAATGAAAAAGCCGTCAAAATAGGCAAGGTGATGATGGATAGATTGCAACAATTAATGCAGCAGCATGCCGAAATCGGGGATGTAAGGGGCGTTGGCGCTATGGTGGCCATCGAATTTGTCAAAAACGGAGATCCCACGCATCCAAATTCCGAAATTTGTCCCCATATCGTGAAAGGCTGTGCGGAAAATGGGCTGGTCATATTAAGTGCCGGGACCCATAAAAATATCTTGCGGATTTTATCACCTTTGGTTATTACGGACGAACAATTAGAAAAAGGGCTCTCCATTTTGGAGTCCGAAATTAAAAAAGCCATACATACTATATGAAACCATTTGCAATTGCAGGAATACAAATGAAAGTGTCGGCAGTCGCTTCCAATGTGGAAATGATGAAGCTGAAAATTGATATTACCATGAATCTCTATCCATGGATTGAGATGATCGTGTTCAGTGAACTTTGCGCCTTTGGCCCATTGACCCATACCGCACAACCCATTCCCAATACCTTTGAATCGGAAATGCAGGCCATGGCCAAAAAGTATGGTATCTGGCTGCTTCCCGGTTCTATATTCGAAAAAAGCGAAGGTAATATTTACAATACCGCTACGGTTATAAATCCAAAAGGGGAAATCGTAACGCGATACCGCAAAATGTTTCCTTTTTATCCCTACGAGGTCGGGATAACTCCTGGAGATGCTTACTGTGTTTTTGATGTTCCTGATGTCGCCACTTTCGGGGTATCGATTTGTTATGACATGTGGTTTCCCGAAACTATCAGAACATTGGCAACTATGGGTGCCGAAGTTATCATGCATCCAACTATGACGGGAACCATCGATCGCGATATCGAACTGTCCATTGTAAGGGCCATGGCCTCCATTAATCAATGCTACTTGCTTGATATAAACGGTTTGGATACAGGCGGTTGTGGACGTTCTATTGTATGCGGTCCCGATGGGCGAGTCCTACATCAATCCGAAGGTACGGAAGAAATTATACCGCTTGAATTGAATATTGAAAGGGCAAGAAGAAGCCGCGAGTTGGGCATATTGCGATTGGGACAACCGCTTAAGAGTTTTCGTGACCATATTAAAAACGGTCAATTTGGAATTTATCAACCTAATACCCCCACCCCATACCTAGACTCTTTAGGTCCATTGATCAAGCCTTCCCGTCTTGATAAGATTACAGCATTGAAAATCAAAGAAACAAAGTTAGAGCAAGAAGTCTCAACCGTTCACTATAAAGGGGATGGCATAATCTAAATCAAAAAATATGGGTGGAATTCCACAAAATAAAAAGAAAAAAGATACGGTTATAAAGGATTTTGTGAGTTGGTTTGAAATACCTGCACACGATTTCAATCAAGCGGTGCGATTCTATAACCACATTTTCGGGATTGAAATGGAGCAAAATATAACGGACGTAAATTCAATGGCCTTTTTTCCAGTAACTACGGGTATTGGTGGAGCCGTAATTTCAGGTCCGGGCTCGATACCTTCCCCTATCGGACCATTGATTTATTTAAACGGAGGTAATGATCTTAAGCATGTGCTCAATAAAATAGAAGGCGCGGGAGGACGCATAGTAATGCCAAAAACACTTATTAGTGAAGACGAGGGTTATTTTGCCATTTTTATAGATTGTCAGGGAAACAAGTTGGCATTACACTCAAAAAATTGAAACGTGATCAAAACTAAATCAAAAAGTGCACCTTATTATAACATCGGACAGCTTCGGGTCGATTTCTGGAACAAGCTCAAACTTGAAACATCAGAGCTAACACGTTGTCATACAGGGTCTGCAAATGAAAAGGCGCACAAACAAAAAGTAAAGGAGTTGCTAAAAGACCTAAAAGGGGTAGAATGCTTTTTCGCATCCCCTGGAAAAGAGCGCTTGCGAAAACTTGAAAATGCGTTTATAAGTCAAGAATACGCCTCGTTGTCCCATACAGTATTGGAAACAACAAAACAGCTTGTCGGAGATAGTTCTAAAAGCAATTTGGATTTCCTTGATTTTGATGAACAGAGTATGGATTCCGCAGAGGAACATGACCAGCAAAACGGGGCTAGAAAAAATCATTTCGAGGTCTTGTTCATGGATAATATTTCTGAACAGGAAGAGCACAAATTAAAACAAAGTCTAAGAAGCTTACGGACCCCAAATGACAAGTTTACCTATGGCGTTGTAGTACAACGTACTTTTCAGGATGCCCTGATTACCCTACTATTCAATTACAATATTCAAGCAGTTGTCGTGCGTTATGCGCCACCATATCATTCAAAACTTAGTACTCCGCTTATTAAACCCTATATCGAAGAGCTTTCAAAGCATGATTTTTCCTCCAAACCAGAAACCGATCTCGGCCCAATCTTAGGAGAGTTGATCAATCAACTACGACCTGAGGTGGATACCTATTATGTTACCGATACTTCGTTGGCGCATTTAAAAGATAATACCATCAAGGGTTTTAGGCGTATATTCTATCAAACGGAGGATATTCAAGAACTGCACCTTACCATAATGCGAGGCATTGAAGAACGATATGACACTCCATTTTTTTCTGCCTTGGTAGAATACAGTCAAAAACCGACCGGCGTTTTTCACGCCATGCCCATTTCCCGTGGAAATTCGGTTTTTAAATCAAGATGGATCCACGATTTCGGGGACTTTTATGGCCGTAATATGTTCTTGGCAGAAACATCCGCCACGACAGGTGGATTGGATTCCCTGTTACAGCCGACCGGGCCCCTGAAAAAAGCCCAGGAGATGGCGCGTGATGCCTACGGTTCCCAAAACACCTATTTCGTTACCAACGGAACATCCACCGCCAACAAAATAGTAATGCAAGCCTTGGTAAAGCCCCAAGACGTCGTACTTATTGATCGCGACTGTCATAAATCGCACCATTATGGTCTGGTTTTGGCAGGTGCCTATCCCGTATATCTGGACTCCTACCCCATTGAGGAATACTCCATGTACGGCGCTGTTCCCTTAGAGCAGATAACCACCAAGATGCTACAATTAAAGGATGCGGGACGTTTGGACAATGTGAAAATGCTACTCTTGACCAATTGTACTTTTGATGGCCTGGTCTACAACGTAGAACGAGTCATGGAAGAAGTTCTTGCCATCAAATCGGATATGATTTTTCTTTGGGATGAAGCTTGGTTCGCCTTTGCGGGTTTTGGTTATAGTTATAAGCAACGGACCGGTATGTTCACTGCTAAAAAGCTTTACGAAAAGTACCATAGTGCCGCCTATAGGAAAAAGTATAACGAGTATATAAAAGGATTGGGTAGTGGAGAGCGATCTGTTATGCCCGATCCTGATAAAGTTAAAATCCGGGTCTATGCCACCCAAAGTACCCATAAGACCTTGAGTAGTTTTAGACAGGGTTCGATGATTCATATATGGGACGAGGATTTCCGTAGGAAAACAGAGAACACCTTTCTGGAAGCCTATATGACCCATACATCTACTTCCCCGAACTACCAAATGTTGGCGTCGCTCGATGTAGGAAGGCGACAAGTGCAACTTGAAGGTTTTGAATTGGTTGAAAAGAGTATTGAAATGGCCATGGTACTTCGTGCCAAGGTGAACGATAATCCCCAATTGAGCAAATACTTCGATGTGCTTACCGTTCATGATTTTATTCCCGATAAATTCCGTCAGACCGGCTTAAAGGAATACTACAGCAAACGTGACGGATGGAACCGAATGGACGACGCCTGGCAGAAAGACGAGTTTGTGCTTGACCCCACTAAGATTACCTTATATATAGGAAAAACGGGGGTGGATGGAGACACCTTTAAGAATAAGTATTTAATGGATAAGTTCAATATCCAGATCAACAAGACCTCGCGTAACACGGTTTTGTTCATGACCAACATTGGAACAACGCGAGGTAGTGTCACCTATCTGGTCAATGCGCTTTTAAAAATTGCGGATGAATTGGACGATGAGTTCAAGGCGTTGAACGATAAGGAAATGGAAATACGGGATAAGAGAATCTATTCCTTGACCCAAGAAGTGCCTCCATTGCCTGATTTTAGCTATTTCCATCAATCATTTCAAGCGGTACCCGGAGTTCCGGGAGGTAATTTGAGGGAAGCCTATTTCTTGGCGTATGATGAAGAAAATTATGAATATGTTCCCTTGAACGAATGTTTATCGATTATGGGCGAAAGAAGAAAGCTGGTAGCATCCACTTTTGTAATCCCGTATCCCCCCGGTTTTCCGGTATTGGTCCCGGGACAAGTGGTGAGTGAAGAAATTATCAATTTCATGACGGCATTGGATGTTAGTGAAATACATGGTTATCGCGCTGATCTAGGTCTAAGGGTATTTAAGGAAACTGTGTTGAACAGGCATAACATTGTCACATCGATAGGCGGTATGTCCAAAGGAAAAAAGAAAAAAAAGTAGTATAATTATTGAAAATAAGTAATATGACAGCAAAAAAAGCAGCAGTAAAAAAAACAACGGTAAAAAAGGCAGCAGTAAAAAAAGCCGCAGTCAAAACCACTAGTAAAAAAAAGACGCCCGTAAAAAAGGCAGCTACGGCCGAAGTGCTTAATGGGGTGTCGGATATACGACGTTTCTTCCATAAAAATGAGACCCCTCTATATTTTATAAGTGCCACTAATTTTAATATGCTTGGTGCCGATGAATGGATAAAAGGTTTCAAATTTATCAGTCATATCGAATGTTTTGATGGGCGGCATCCCAATGTGTTTTCCCCCAAGGAAGAAATACCCCATGACGACTTCACCAGCATCGAAGACATCAATAATTATTTACTTCAACATCCTGAGGTACAAGATTATTTGACGACCAGAAAAAAAGGAAAATCTGTCGGGAAGGCAATGTTTCTTATGTTCGATGAGAAAACCGAGAAACTCGCCAAAAAATTAGGACTCCAAATAATGTTCCCACCTGCAAAGATGCGAACCTTAATGGATAATAAGGTAAATACAAACCGAATTGCCGAGAAAGCCGGCGTGGCCTGTGTGCCCTATGTGCTCTCGCCAGTTACGGATTATGAACACTTGAATAAGGTCTCGAAGGCTCTAGGTAATGACCTGGTAATTCAAACCCCATTTGGCGATTCGGGCCACACTACATTTTTTATCTCCAACGAAGAAGAATTCAAGAAATACGAAGCCGAAATCGTAAAGGAGAAAGAAGTCAAGATAATGAAACGCATCAATTGCAAAGGCTCTGCGATTGAAGCCTGTGTAACAAGACATGGCACCATAGTGGCCCCTTTGATGACAGAACTTGTCGGCTTTAAGGAAATGACTCCCTACAAAGGAGGCTGGTGCGGTAATGAAATTTATCCCAACGCCTTTACCCTCGAAATCCGGAAGAAGGCCACGAAATATACCCAACTATTCGGAGACCAATTACGAAAGGAAGGCTATAAAGGCTACTTCGAACTGGATTTTCTTATAGATCAGGACAACGGCGAAGTTTACCTTGGCGAATTGAACCCGAGAGTAACAGGAGCAAGTTCCATAACCAACCATGCAGTTTTTGCATTGGCCGATGCCCCGTTATTCATATTCCACATTATGGAATGGATGGGCGTTGATTATAAACTGAACGTAAAAGAGCTTAACAATCGATGGGCCAGACAAGAAAATATTGATGGGTGGAGCCAACTGATTATTAAACACACCGAGGATACCATAGAGTATGTATCGGAAGCACCACAATCCGGGATTTATAAAATGTTTGATAACGGCCATATCCAATTTGATCGAATGGATACGCACAGAAGGGCCGTGGAGAGTGAAAATGAGGCATTTTTCCTCCATATCGCCAAAGAAGGGAATTATTTGTATGAGGGAGCCGACATGGGCATTTTAGTGTCAAGAGGTCGTATGATGACCGATGATTTCAAGCTTAACGCCCGTGCCAAAAATTGGATAAATGCAATCCGTGGAAAATATACTTCCCAGATTGTGGAAGATAAACGGGAACAAGTGGTACTCACGGGTAGCTTGACCAAATAATCCGCATAAATTAATTAAAATGGTATCTGCGACGAAATAGCTCTCGCAGGTATCGTTCAAAATGCCCATAAATGTTTATGGGCTTAATTTTTAAAATACACTATGCAATTAAATTTTAGTACCGTCTCTGAACCTACGATGGCAGGGGCGAAATGGAAAGGATTATTTGATGCCTATTGGTCAGGATACCGGATCTGGTTTTTGTCACAAGACACAATGAATACACCTGATTTAAAAACTTCGCAGGATGCCCTAAAAAAATATATGCCTAAAATGTGGGCAACGTACGAGCATCTGTGCACTCTGACCAATGCCGACCCCGTTATGGCCCGATTTCTAACCGGATTTCAGCCACCGGCATATATTAGCGCTTGTGCGCAAGCGGTTATTAAAGCAGATGAAATTCAACTGGTCCGTAACTATGATTACCATCCCGATTTGCTCGAAGGCACAATTCTGTTGAGCAAATGGAACGACCATAAAGTAATGGGGATTTCCGATTGTTTGATCGGATTGGTAGATGGCATGAACGATGCCGGACTTTGCATTTCGCTCACCTTTGGTGGTCGTAAGGAAGTAGGGTATGGATTCGGAATCCCTTTCATTTTAAGATATGTCTTGGAGTTTTGTACGAATACTGCTGAGGCCATAAAAACCTTGAAGAGCATTCCTTCGCACATGTCGTACAATGTGACCGTAGTTGACAAAACGGGCGCTTCAAAAACGATTATGTTAGCTCCTGATAAAGCCCCATTGGTCACGAACGATGCATTTGCTACCAATCATCAAGGAATTGTCGATTGGCCAGAAAATGCCCAATTCAATCAAACTATCAAGCGGTATAATTTCATTAAAAACTACTTGAAATCGAAAAATATCAGTGCTGATGAATTGGCGAAAGCCTTCTTGCATTCTCCGTTGTACAATACCAAATTTACGGAAGGGTTCGGGACTTTATATACCTCCGTGTATCAACCGAAAAATTTAATCATGAAAGTCCTTTGGCCCAATGTGGCCATAGAAAGAAGTTTCGATAATTTTGCAGAAGAAAATATCCTCATACAATACAACTCAGCCGGAGAGCTAATTATTCCCGATGAAACTTACCAACCAGCTTCTGCAGAAAGTAACGGGTACAGATGGCAAGAAGCAGTGGTGGACTCACTGGTCAACGGAATGGCCGGGAAAAAAACCAAACAGAAACAAAAGGAACTTCGTGATCGTCTCATGCCTGAAGGTGAAATAGCTTGGGAAGTATTGGTAGACTATTGGAATGAGCCCGTCGAGTATTAATAATTTTTAGGATGGAAATGGAATTTAAAAGTATCAACCCTTATAACGGAAAGCAAGTTGGATTATATACAGCACTTACGCAAGAGGCTTTAGATGAAAAACTAAACCGAAGTCAATCGGCTTTTGAATCATGGAAAAATGTTCCACTTGTCGAACGTTGTCGTCTTCTTAAAAAAGCAGGACAGGTACTGCGGGATAATGTAGAAGACTACGCCAAAATGATTACGTTGGAAATGGGGAAACCGATTTCGGAATCCCGGTCAGAAGTCAATAAGTGCGCTTGGGTTTGCGACTATTATGCTGAAAATGCCCCAGCCTTTCTTGCGGAGGAGTCCATAACCACCGACGCTAATAAAAGTTTTGTACGGCATGACCCCATTGGAGGTGTCTTGGCCATTATGCCATGGAATTTTCCGTTTTGGCAAGTTTTCAGGTATGCAGCCCCGACCTTAACTGCGGGAAATACTGGATTATTGAAGCACGCACCCAACGTTTTTGGTTGTGCTCAGCAAATTGAAGACGTCTTCAAGAAAGCAGGCTACCCCGCTCATATCTTCCAAAATCTGATAGTTCATCACGATCAAACGGAACGCATAATTGAACATAATGGTGTGAAGGCCGTAACATTGACAGGTAGTGAAAAAGCAGGCTCTGCCGTAGCCGAAATAGCAGGTCGACATATCAAAAAAACCGTTTTGGAACTCGGTGGTAACAACGCATTTATCGTTTGGGAGGATGCGGATATCGATCAGGCCGTGAAAACTGCAATAACTGCCCGGATGCTTAATTGTGGGCAAAGTTGTATTGCGGCCAAACGTTTTATTTTAATGGAAGGTATCTACGACGAATTCGTAATGAAATTCACCGAAGCCGTAAAACGATTGAAATCCGGAGACCCATTAGACGACGGCACCAATATTGGACCGCTCGCACGACCTGACCTTGCCGATCAGTTGAACAAACAAGTTAACGATTCAGTAAAAAAGGGTGCCAAGTTATTATTCGGAGGCGAGCAGAATGGCTGCTATCACGAACCGACCATTTTGGGAGATGTAGTACCAGGAATGGCCGCGTTTGACCAAGAAACTTTTGGACCCTTGGCAGCCATGATTAAAGCAAAGGATATAGACCATGCATTTGATCTCTCCGAAAAGTCCAACTACGGTCTTGGGGTAACGGTATGCACCAAAAATATAGAGAAGGCGTTGAAATATGCCGATAGAATTAGTGATGGAGCATACTTCATCAACGAATTGGTAAAGTCTGATCCAAGATTACCCTTCGGAGGCACCAAGAAATCCGGATACGGGCGTGAACTGGCAAAAGATGGGATGATGGAATTTGTAAATCGAAAAACAGTTTATGCTCGCCTTTGCATGCACCACTAGCTGCTTGGTATTTTGGATTTTTTTAGCATTCTGGCAGATAACCCTTCCCTTGGGAACGTCCCAAACATTCGCCGAGGTAAAACGTTTTAGACTAATTTCCGAACGCTTTCCGTCCACGGTAATTCGGGCATAAATAGTAAGTTTTTCGAGATTGTAGGTAATGTCCCGAGTGAAAATGAGTACAATATTTTAGCTCGATCTACATCAATTGCTATTAAATCATATTTTTTTTAAGATTCATTTCCGAAGATAAAATTAATGCTAGCGGTAACCCAAATACTAAAAATCCCATTATCGTAGTTTCACTTTCAGGATGGAGCGCCTTTATTTTAGGAACGAGCGGTGTAAATCGAGGAATAATGCTATCCGCTTTTAAGATGTACGAAAATAAATTTATAGCCACTTAGGGTATTATTGATTAGGATGTCGATTTTAGCCTATCCGTTGTGTATTATCTGAACGGCTATATGCATAAATAAAACCTGCCCCTCGTTTCGCTTCTCTTAGTGGTAAGCGTTTTAGGAACTTGGATTGGAGAGAAAATATTGGAAAGGATAAAGCAGGAAAAGTTATGCAGTTTTTGCTTTCCTTGATTATAGGGATTGGTGTTGTGAGCAATATTTCGGAAATGTGGCAAGTAAGCTAGAATTAAGAGGAAATTACCAAGTAATATGACAAAGGCCACACATTTCCATACCGATTTGTCGATTTTATTAACAATGACTGCATAGCACAGATAAAATATTACGGCATTGTAAAACAGCCAGATGATAGTATAGATGCATTTGATCGCTACTAGGCTACTTTTCGGGTCGTGCTTCGGTTATTATCTGAGCTGGGATACGTTATATTCCACACTTTTCAAATTAAACTTCCCATAAACAAACTCCCCATCAGGATAATGCCATGTGGCTTCGCCATAGGTTGCTAGATTGTACCCATTTATGCTTTTGTAGTCTTTGGCAGGAGTAGAAAACGGATATGCCGTCATTTCATCAATAACGTATCGGTCTTCAGAAATAAAATCCACCAACTGCCCTTTTTTATTGAAGTATAAAATCGCTGAAATGGCAGCCCCCTTATTGGTAAAAGTCGCTTTGACGGAACGATTGTCGATGGTTTCCCAAGTAATCCGATCATCGATCAATGCCGCTGGGGCGAATAGGCACAAATCATTAAAAACAGTTACTGTTTCGGTGCGAAATAGTTCGGGACCCTCTACATCGACAACAGAAAATAACGAGAGTAATTTAATCTGCATCCTCGCCCCTCCATTTTTGTAGCTGTGGTAGCCATGTGTGGGCAATCCCTTAATCTTGGCCTTCATAAAGAACAGTCTCGTAGGTTCATCGAAAAAGTTGTACTGTTCCGAGGTAAATTTAAACCAATCCTTTCCCTTTTCCCGCATTGCGCCTTCGAAGATTATTTTGACATTCCTGACCTTTGGCTTTCCGACTACGCCGACATATTGCAAATAGTTTTTTACCGGTTCTGGAAGTGGTGACAGATCTTTTTCGGTCATGATTTCCTCTCGAAAATTTGTTTTATCCATGGCGGACAAAACATCCGTTTTATAGCTGTTCCCAAATTGGATAGTGGCAAAACCAATAATCGAGGTCATTAGAATAACGATGTTGGCGATGGTTCCGAACTTGGCATCCTTCCAAAAAATGATGAACAGAACTTGGGAAACGACTACGGCGATAATCGCCAGAATAGGCCACCACTCTTTTTTTAAGATGGCAAGGGCAAAGGTAGCAATGAACAATATTCCGGTCAATAACCAGATTAATCCAAGCGGTTTGGAAATCGACATCGAAAGTTGATGTATCTGCGCTAATTGAAATGCCTTGGCAAAGCCCATGAGGTGGATAAGCCCATGGGTCAGAAGAACAAAGCCGAAAATGTATTTTAGGATATTCATTACCGAGTAGCTTGAAAGTTCAGGTCAAAATTAGAATTTGAACATGTGTAAGCCTATGATTTTCGTCATCTTGGCGAACAGTGCCGGATTTTATGTGGTGCGCCCTACCTGTGAACCTACCCACTTTTTTTAGGACCTTTTCCCCGCCTACTTTTGATTATAAATTCTTCATAGATGAAAGCTCTGTTCGTCTCATTGCTATTTTTCCTATTGATGTTCCCCACCTCACGAGCTCATGAGGTGTATTCTGTGGAGGCATGTTTTGATTCGTACGTTCCAGGTTGGTATTGCTTTGTGGACATGGAGGAGTCGACATTTACGTTTCAGGATATGGATCCGACGGCCCACTAAAAATAAGTCCTGACCGATGGAAACTATCAAGGAAGAATGTTTACCGTCGTATATCGTATTAAAACCCCGGTCTATGGGGAAGAAGAATACGAACATGGGGAAGAACAGGATAGTGATTATGGGAGTGAGTTCCAAGAATACATTATCGTCGATCTCGAACTGGTCGGATGACATTTGGTCAAATCAGTATTTTGACCTGTAATAGCCCGATGTACCACAGCATAAATTCGATATCAAAAAAACCGCCTCTTAAAATTAAAGATCATCCTTTCAAATGATTTTCCAATTTCTCATCGTCCATCACATATTCGGTAATCTTGAAAAGCTGTTTCCGGTTTTCCCTGACGTTTTTTATAAATTGCGCGATGTCGTCCTCCAGTTCGCCATGTTCAGCGCGGAATTTTTTGGAATCGTATTCAACGGTTCTATCTATAATATTTGCCAAATGTGATATATGTTTGTCTACCAAGGTCAGCAACTCGTCGCATTGCCTGGTATCTTTCAGTATCGCCTCTCCTACTTTGCGTACACCTTCCAG
>RCMY010002996.1_pt1 | contig 15117 bp, 12 predicted proteins | sample 2041341 | NCBI WGS metagenome assembly RCMY01 (sample SAMN09708234, study PRJNA481090) | Marine sediment metagenome, whole genome shotgun sequencing project.
ATACACCCGCGCCGCAGACCGCACAGCAACAACCGCTGCCTCGATATGGGCAGCAACCACTGTATAATCCGCAGCACGTGGCGCGCGGCGGCGATATGTTCCCTGACATTCAGCGTCAGCAGCAGCCGCAAGCGGCCCCGCTCACGCCGCGCATTGCTCTGGAAGATGCCCTCAAAGGTGCAAGCGCCAATGCATCAGGTTCGTCCAACCCATTGATTTCCGCAGCATCCAATCTGTTGATCCTGCTCGGCCGCCTGCGCACTGGCATGGTCGAGTTGCAATCAGGGCCGCTTATCGATCACGTCACGCGCGAGATTGATCAATACGAGCGAAATTTGCTCGCCAGTGGCGTTAGTCCGCAGGACGCGCAAGACGCAAAGTACACGCTCTCGGCTGCCGCAGATGACATCGTGCAAAACCTGCCGGGTGCTGATCGCGGCACATGGATGCAATACGCTATGGTCCCCCGCTTTTTTGGTGAGCGCGATTCAGGCGTCGGGTTTTTCCGCAAAATGGATCAGGCGATGCAGGCCCCCGCGCAGCGCTTTAACGTGCTGGAACTCATGTTGACCTGCATGTCGCTTGGGTTTGAGGGGCAATACCGTACCAGCACCAATGGCAGCGTTGAATTGTCGCGTGTACGGACCGCGATCTATGAAACCTTGCGCCGCGTTCAACCGCGCCCCGATGATGACATATCAATCGCGTGGACCGCCGTCCCGCAGGGTATCCGCCGGCGCTATGGTGGCACGCCGATATGGGCTGTGGCTGCCTTGGGCGCTTTGATGGTCATCGCACTGTTCGCAACATTATCGACACTAATAGCGCAGCAAGGCGCACAGGTACAAAATCGTATTTTGTCGATGCACGGGGGATTGCCCGCCATCGCGATTGAACGCGCCGTTCCCCTAGTTGACGCCCCATATGTGGCTGCGGCTAGTACGCAGTTGACACGTATCAAAGACGCCCTTTCTGCGCAGATTGCGAATAACGAAGTCGCCGTGGAACAGACCCCCGAGTTCATCATGGTGCGCGTGGGCCAAGTGCTGCAATTCGAGTCAGCCCTCGCAACGTTAAGTACAGATTTCACAGCACTCGCAACCGAGATTTCCCGCGCATTAGAGGCTGAAACCGGCCCTATTCGCATTGTGGGTTACACCGATGATCTTGCGCCATCGGGGCGCGGTTTTTACAAGACCAATGAAGATTTATCGCTTGCGCGCGCGCAAACCGTCAGTGGGATCATCGCCCCGCTACTCAGCGATCAGACGCGCATTCAAACCGAAGGGTTAGGCCCCGTCAATCCGGTTGACACCAACGACACTGCTGAGGGGCGTGCCCTTAACCGGCGTGTGGAAATCATGATCCAGCGCGAGGACCTCCCATGAGAATTCTAGGCATCATTCAGGTCCCAAGCCTTAGCCGTATGTTGAAGTTTGGGTTCTTCCGAAAATTGATGATGTTTATCGGTCTCATGGCGCTCTTTGCTGCTATCTGGATCGGCTTCCCGATGACAGGTGTCGCGCTTTTGGCGACGGTATGGCTACGCGCGACTTTGATCGGGCTGATCATGTTCGCCATTTTGCTGCGTTGGATTATCAAGTGGCGCATACGTCGCAAGGCTGCGCAATCGCTTGAAGAAGAACTCATGTCGGAACCTGTTGGTGATGGCGTGGTCTTGACCGAGCGAATGCACGAAGCACTTGCGAAACTCAAGAAACATGGTGGCAAAACCTATCTCTATGATCTGCCGTGGTATGTGATTATTGGCCCGCCGGGTGCAGGGAAAACAACAGCTCTGCGCAATTCTGGCATTGAATTTCCGGGATCGGACGCCGCCATTGAGGGGTTCGGCGGCACGCGCAATTGCGACTGGTGGTTTGCCGAAGACGCGGTGCTGATCGACACGGCAGGGCGCTATACGACCCAGGATAGTGACGCGGTTGCCGACGAGGCAAGCTGGAAATCGTTCCTCGAAATCCTCAAGCGCGGGCGCACGAACCAACCGATCAACGGGGTGATCTTGGCATTTTCCGCCGAAGACATGATGACCAGCACCGAGGAAGCCCTTGCCACCCATGCAGAAACCGTGCGCAAGAGATTGTCGGAAATTCACGAGGTCCTGAAAATCGACTTCCCCGTCTATGTGATGTTCACCAAGGCCGATCTGATCTCGGGCTTTCGCGAGTATTTCAGCTCGTTCACACAGGCGCGACGCAAGGCCGTTTGGGGGGCGACTTTCCAGACCCGTGACAAGGAACTGGAGACCTTCAAAGAGGTTCCACGCGAATTTGACAAACTGCTTGGGCGTCTTAGCGACGAGGTCGTGGACCGGATGGCGGAGGAACCTGACGGGATCAGCCGCGTGGCGATTTTTGGATTGCCCGGTCAGATGGGGCAATTGCGCGACAACGTGGCCGACTTTTTGCGTCGCGTATTCGAGCCCACACGATATAAATCAAACGCGATTTTGCGCGGGTTCTATTTCACCTCCGGCACCCAAGAAGGCACGCCAATTGATCAGGTCTTGGGCGCTATGGCGCGCACTGACGGGGCTGATGCCGCCGCATTCAAACCTTCGTTTATGTCCGGCAAAGGCAAAAGCTTTTTCCTGCACGACCTGCTAAAAACCGTGATTTTTGCAGAACGCGATTGGGTCTCGCATGATGCAAAAGCTGTGCGCCGCTCGCGTATGTGGCGTAGCCTTGGATATGGCACTGTCACGACTTTAACCGTGGGTGCGATGGCGCTGCTTGGGTGGAGTTTTTGGCGCAATGCCGCGCTTTTGGATGATGCCGACGGTCATGCGCAAGCCTATTTCCAAGACGCGCAATCGGAGTTGAATCGTAATATTATTACCACGGACGATGTGAACCCGATCTTGGTGCCGCTCGAAAACCTGCGCAGTTTGCGCGCGGGATATGACGAACCAGAAGTGCCGTCCTATGATGAGCGTATGGGGCTAAGCCAGCATTCGCGCGTCCACAACGCAGCGCGTCAGGCGTACAGTCAAGCGCTGGAACGGATGCTGCGCCCGCGCATGATGTTGCATCTTGAAACAGCCCTGCGCGCGCAAATTCAGTCAGGCGATGCAGAGGCGATTTACGGGTCTTTGAAGGTCTATATCCTTGTTGGTGGCGAGCAAGGTGGCGCGCCGGATGACAATGCGATCAAGACCTATTTTGCCAATGTTTGGGCGCGACAATTCCCCAGCACAGGCCAGTTGGATGAACGCGATGAACTTGAAGCGCATCTTGAAGCGATGCTGGATTTGGATGCCACCGTTTCAAGTAAAGAGCGCATTGGGATCGATTCCGAACTGGTGCGCCGCGCACAAGAAGAAATCGTAAACTTGCCCTTGGCCGAGCAAGCCTATGCCGCAATCAAGGACCAAGCGCTCACGTCAGGTGCGCGCGACTTTAACCTTGTTGAGGCGGTCGGCGGGCGGGTCGAGCAGGTCTTTGTCACGACAGATGGATCAGCTTTAAATGATGTATCTGTGTCTGGCGTTTTCACGTTTGAGGGCTATTGGGGGTTTTTTCTTGAGGAGGTCACCAGCGCACGCGACCGTCTTGATGCAGATAAATGGATTCTCGGCGACGCTGCGGTCCGTGTGAATTACAACAGTCAGTTGGCGGGACTGGAAGCGGATATTCACGCGCTTTATCAACGTGACTTTGTGGCCGCGTGGAACGCTATGTTTACCAAAATCGGGATCGGGTCATTGACCAACGATCCGCCATCTTACTCCGGCCTCGATGCGCTCTCGTCGTCAACGGGCTCTCCATTCCTAGATCTGGTCGAGGCTGTTGACGCCGAAACCAGACTGTCGCGGTTGTATGATGCAATCGCTGCTATTAGCCCCGAAGACATCGCCACGGGCGGCGTTGGTAACGCGCTTGGCGATGCGATGTTTAGCCGACTATATAGCCAATCGGGCATGTTTAGCCGCGTGATCCTCGATCAGGTTGGTGACGGACGCGATCAGCAACAGGCAGGCGGGTTGTCCGAGGATAGCCAGCAGCGGCAAGTCGAGCGCATCGACAAAGAATTTGCTGACTGGCACGCCTTGCTGCGCGGCGATGTTGGCAACCGCCCGATCGACGGCATCATCAAAAATGTCGCCGCGATTTATGTTGATCGCAGGTCGGCAGCGAATGGTGGCACCGCAAACGAGGCTGTTTTCCAGAACATCTTGTCGACACTGACAATGAACAATTCCTCATTCCCCACCCCGATGGCACGCCTGCTGGGCAGTATCGAAGATCAATTCAGGTCTGCGTCCCAAGACGCGACAATGACCGAGCTGAACCGTATCTTGAACGCAGAGGTGACCGCATTTTGCCAACGCGAAATAGGTGGCACGTTTCCGTTAGGGAATGGTCGCCATCTGTCGCCGGACACGTTTGGCGAATTCTTCGGGCACGGCGGGATCATGGACAGCTTCTATGCCAACTACCTGTTCGATTACGCCAGCCCCGGTGCGAACGGGCTAGAGCCGCGTAACGATAGCGCCGTGGGCCAGCGTTTGTCCGCAACGACATTGGCGCAATTTGACCGCGCGCAAGCCATCCGGTCCGCCTTCTTCCCGTCAGGGAGCAGGCAGCCATTGGTGAAAATGAACGTCAACTTTGAATCCTCGGCGCCTCCGGGTGTGGGCATATTCCTGACGATCCACGGCAGTGGTCTGAACCCGTTAGACGCAAATCGTGAGCGAGAGATCATCTGGCCTGGATCAAGCACAAGCGTGACGCTTCAGCTTTTAGGCGAGGCGAACGGACGCGCCAGCGAGTTGGAATATGACGGCGGACGCTGGGCAATTGTTGATTTTCTGCGGGATGCCACAACCAGTGTTGATGGCAACATCGCCCGTGTAACACATAGCGTGGGTGGGCGCACGGTGACGTTCAGGTTTGATTTTGAAAGTAATACGGTGCCATTTTTGATGCCCGAATTGCAGGGCTTTACCTGCCCGACAAGTCTGGACTGAGGTGCAATATGGGGGAGATTTGCGGTCTGTTTGGAAAGCACCCGACATTTGGCGATTTCATCAGCATTGGTGTTTCGTCGACCGTGCAGAGTGGCTTGCAAGGCTGGCTCGATTCGCTGTTATCCGAGCTGCGTGATGGTTTGGGCGACGATTGGCATGCCGCATGGGATACTGCGCCGAGCCTGCGGTTTTGGATCGGACGCGGCTTAGCACATCAAACATTGGCGGGCGTGCTGCTGCCCTCCAGGGACTCAGTCGGGCGGCGGTATCCATTGATTTTGCTCTCGCAGGGCGGCGCAGTTGAAGCACCAGTCATCGACGGAGATCAACAGTTTTACGACCACGCGCAGCACCTTCTTGACACGAACGACGACATCAAGACGGTGCCTGCGGAACTCAGCAAAACCGTCACGCTTGAGGACGATCAAACACAGGCACAAGGCCCGTTAATTTGGGCGCATAACGAGGCGGGCGATTTGGCAAGTTTGTTGGCGGCAGCGGTAGCGCAAGATCAGCGGCGCGCCGTGACCGCGCGGTCATATTGGTGGGTCAAACCTGTGCAGGATGGCGACCCTGCGATGTGGCTTGGCAATGCAGGTTTGCCTGATGCACAAGCGATGGGCTGGCTGTTGTTTGGTCGCACGGCAAAATCGGAGACGACTGATGCATAGTACCGAGTTTTTTACATTTGAGACGGGGCAGGCGACAGACGTCGGATGCGTGCGCAGTGTGAATGAAGACAGTTTTCTGTCGCGTCCCGAAGCAGGGCTATGGGTTGTTGCGGACGGGATGGGTGGGCACGCTGCGGGTGATTTCGCCAGTCGGACAATTGTGCAGCAGCTTTATTCCGTGGGGCTGTCGGGCTCACCTGATGATTTCCAAGCACGTTTTATGGACCGCTTGGGGCTCGCAAACGAGCAAATCAGAGAGCACGCTAGAGCGCTCGAAAAAGGGACCATTGGCGCCACGCTGGTCGCACTTTTGGTGCAGGGACCAGACTATGCCTGCATCTGGTCGGGCGATAGCCGCATCTACCGTTTGCGCGAGGGCGTGCTGCAACAACAGACCCGCGATCACACCGAGGTTCAGGCGCTGCTTGATGCCAATAGTATCACCCCGCAAGAGGCCGAAACATGGCCGCGTCGCAATGTGATCACCCGTGCGATTGGTGTGTCTGCCAGCCCTGAATGCGACGTCATGGGCGGCCGCATGAATGTTGGGGATACTTTCCTGCTGTGCTCTGGCGGGCTGACGGAACACCTCAGCGACCAAGAGATTGCGCAGATCCTCACCGGTCATGTGCCGCAAAAAGCCTGTGATACTTTGATCTCGCTCACGTTGGAGCGCGGCGCGCGCGACAATGTGACCGTGGTGGTCATGCAATGTCTGCCACCCCCAGCGCCCGAGCTTGATAGTGCAAATGCTGTGGCCGAAACGGAAAATGATACATGAACTCGGGCGACGACGAGAGCGACGGCGGGTACAATGACGATGCCACCCAATTTATTCCTGCTTCAAGTCTAACACCTCCCAATGCGGCCTCCGCTGGGGCCACGTGGATCAATGCCGTTGAGCCCACTCACGCTGTTTCCGCCGTCCAGATCGGGATGCTGATCAATAACAATTATAAGGTCACCGAAGTTCTTAGCGCTGGGGGCATGGGCGAGGTTTATAAGGGCGAAAACGTTTATACCAATGACCCCGTTGCGATCAAAGTGATGCTCGACAAACTGGTCAGCGACCAAAAAGCGAGTGCGATGTTCATGCGTGAGGCTCGCACACTGAGCCAACTGTCTGACGATGCGATCGTGCGCTACTACAACTTTGTGCGCGATCCGATCATCGACCGCTTTTGCCTGATCATGGAGTTCATCGAAGGTGTGCCGCTGTCGGATTACACGGCCAAGCACGGGCCTGTGCCATTGGCCGCCGCCGAGACCTTGTTGCGGCGCATCGCCAAAGGCTTGGAAAAGGCACACAAAAGCGGCGTTATTCACCGCGATCTGTCGCCTGATAACGTCATGCTGCCGTCTGGCATCATCGCCGAGGCGCGGTTGATCGACTTCGGTATTGCAAAGTCTACCTTCCTGCAAGACGGTGTAATGACGGGGGAATTTGCAGGCAAATTCAAGTTCGTCTCGCCCGAGCAGCTGGGGCATTTTGGCGGTGATATTGGCCCTTCGTCGGACATCTATGGATTGGGATTGCTGATTTCAGCCGCGGTGTTGGGCAAACCGCTTAATATGGGCGGATCCATTACCGAAGCCGTAAAAGCCCGCGAAGGCATCCCCGATCTGGCCGCCATACCCGAAGATTTACGACCCTTGCTGGCACATATGTTGGAGCCAGATCCCGCAAACCGTCCCGTATCTATGGCGCATGTCGCGGCCCTGCTTGATGCCCCCGAAGACATCCCCACGCAATATCATGAGGGCAGAACGCCACGACCACGGCGCGATATCACTATCGCACCAATCATGCAAAATGTGCCGGGTCTTGCATTGCCGCCCACCACGTTGCGCGGCGGTGCATTGCCCCAACCCAGCAAACAAGTGGCAGCAGTCTTGGAAGTTTTAGAGGACAACACTGTTGGAGCCGCATTGAAAATAATGGTTGGCGTGTTTGTGTTGCTGATCGCCGGGTTGGGATATTTTGCCTATAATCAGGGGTTCTTTGGTGACAGCGCAACATCACTGACGGCTCCGGTTCCAAACGACGGCCAAGCGTCAGGTCTCACGGCGATCCAGCCGAACTCTCGCGAGGGATTTCTGGCGACTTTTGGGGCGGGCAAATGCGCCTTTGCGACACGCATGCAAGCGGGCCCTCGCGCGGGGAGCATCGACGCATTTGCCGCCTCAGAGGCAGCATTTGCGGATTTGCCAGCCGCTTATGAAACCCGATTTGGTGCAAGGCCAGCGGTTTTGACACGGGCCATTGATCAACCCCAATGTGCTGCTCTCGACTTAGCGCGCGCGCTACAGGGGCGCGCTGTCCCTCCGGCTGAATTGCAGGTGAATCAATTGCAGGTCCTCAGCGGCGAAACGATCAGCGGAACGATCACCGACCCGCTTGCGGGGAATGTCTGGCTCGCTTTGGTGTCGCCAACGGGCTTGGTCTATAACCTCTCGGACCGGCTGACGGCCCCCGTAAACGGCAGACGGACATTCGCGTTCCAACTGCAACTCAGCGACGGCGCGCAGGCTGCACCACAATTATTGGTCGCAGTTGTGACATCCAAACCGTTGGTCAACGCAGCACAGGCACGTGACGGTGTTGCGGCAGATGTTGTATTGCCGCTCATCTTGGATGAAATTGCCAAATCTGGTGGGCAAGGCATCGCTTCAGTCGGGCATGTCCGTCTGGAATCCACGCCACCGGAGATGACTCCAGAGGCTACCGCGCAGCCCTAGCGAATATCGATTGTCACAAGCCCAAGGCTGGCGTCACCAAAATCACGCGTCAGGGCATCCAGAAACACATCCGTGGCGAGCATACCAAAACGCTCTACGAGTGGCGTCATAGGGCGGTCCGTGGCAATAGCGAGGATCAACGGGCTGGTGTCACGGGCCAGCCCAACACGGGTCACGGGCACGTCAAAACGGGCGATATTACCAGCTTGGCTTGTGAACCGTTGTAAGTTTGTAACCACGCCGTTGTCATCAACCAAAACCAAGGTCAAATACCGCCCCCCAACGCCGCGCAAGACGCCAGTAATGGTACCGCCAGATGCAACAGCAGGGGTGTCGATTTGAATGCCAAGGCGCATCGCGGGATAGGCAGCGTTGCGTTCAACGAATTTCACGGTGGGACATTGGCGTGAATCAATCAATGTGCGGGTCTGGGTGATGCCCGTGTCTTGCGCCGTTAATGCCGCTTGGGCAAACACCTCCATCGCACTGTCCTGGGACGCGATAAGCGCAAGGCCGATGCCATCTTGTCCGTCACGACGGGGCAATGCAATAAGACAGATTTGATGCGGAACTGCGCGAATACGCGCGATCAAATCTCCAACCGCAAGGTCTTGAGCAGTCGGCGGGGCAGGTGGCGGCGCTGGCACAGTTTGCGCAGTATCCAAGTTTGCCAGATTGGTGATTATCGTATCATCCGCACGGATTGCAGGGGGGCTATGCGTGGTCGTCGTGACCGTTCCATGGATCGCACCCAAAGCAGCAGTGCCACTCAGCGGCATCACCGTTTCCAATATAATCGGGCTCGGCGCGATAACCTCAGGGGCCGCAGCCTGCGCGCTCAATGTCTCAGGCTGTACCTGTGTGGGAACCTCCAGCGGAAGTTCAATTGACGCACTCTCGCTTGTTTGCGCGTCACCTGACAGGTCGCCTTCGCCAGCCGTCTCGGCCAAAGCGGGTGCGGACGTGTCATTGGGCGTTTCGCTATCTGATCCGGCAACGCCCTCTTGTTCAATCAATCCTGCCAACGTGTCGGCGTCCAACTGATCAAGCGTGACAGTGAATGCAACACGCGATGGCACGACGTCCAGTGTGAACGCACCCGCCGACAACCCGACAACACCCAAAACAGCACCCCCGTGGAGCACCGCAGACACGCCAAAAGCCCCAAACCAACCCGAGGATGACGCGCCGCCATAGGGAAGGAAACTCATAGGGATGACCTGTTGGCAATAGTTACCAGCTGAATATCCGCTGCCGACAATTCCGGTCGGGCAAGCAAATCAACAAGGTCCTGCGCCGCAGCATCCCCCGCGATCAGCACATAGATCGTGGGTTGTCCGGCTACCGCACGGGCAAAGTCTCCGTCAGCAATATCAACGCCATCAAACCGCAACGCGCCGCTTGGCATTACCTCAAGCAAAGGGCTTGGCAGCAGATCAAGCGGTAGGTCTTGAGTAAGGGCCAGCGGCGTTTGTACGGCTGATGAATTCATAATCTGGCCCGTTGCCAAAAAGAAAAGGATCAGCAGCAAGACGATGTTGATGATAAACAACGAGATATCCGGCTGAAGCCGCTCGGGGCTGGGGGGTAAAATGCGACGTATCGTCAAGTCCTACCCCTCCTGCGTTGCGACGTGAACAGATGCAACATCGCCTTTTTTCAAGGCTTCCAAGACAGTCGTGAGGTCCTGAACACTTGCGCCGGATTCAATCAATATCACGACATCTGCAGGGGCGGCAGGTGTGCCAAGTGCTCCGGCAAGATCGCCCAAGCGATCAAAGCTAAACGATTGTGCCGCAATGGTAATTTCGCCCGCGCCAACGTGCCACAACACGGCGTCGCGCAGGGTCGCATCAGATGGGGCTTGGGTTGTCGTCTCGTCCCCGATTGCAGCAGAATCTGCGGGACCAGCACCACCTTGGATTTCCAACAGCGAATAGGGCGACAGGCTCGACGCAAGCATAAAGAAAATCAGCAATTGAAACATCGCATCCGCCAGCGGAGTCATCGGAAACCCCTTGCGGATGTGGCGGACCGGAAGGCCCATGCGTGATCTGGTGGTCGAGGCCATACCCCGGTCAGCCAATCCGCGCAGTGGGGTCAACACGCCCATGGATCGCCGCAGAAATAAGCGCCTCGATCATGTTGCGCTCGCGCTCGATGCGACCCTCCAGCCATGTGGCGATAAAGTAAGCACCGATAGCGATCATCAAACCAAATGCCGTGGTGGTCAGCGCAGACCAAATGCCGCCCGCAAGTGCGGCAGGGTCAACGGCACCCTGCGCGCTCGACAATACGCTGAACGCATCAATCATGCCCACAACTGTGCCAAGCAACCCCAACATCGGCGCAGCCTGCACAACCATATCAAGCAGACGCATCCGATCCGACATTTGTGCCAGTTCTACGATTGCCGATTGGCGGCCCAACTCTTCGGCAAATGACGGGTCTTGGGGTTTGGATTGCAAACCAGAAAACACCGACTGTAACACCCGCGCCAAAACCGATTTGCGCGATCCAGCTTCGGCCACAGCTTTGTCAGGCTGGCCTGACAGCCAGTTTTGCAAAATTGCTTCGGCGGCGTCGCGATGACCCACACCTAACTTGCGAAACTGAACCGTCTTGAACAGCCCGACAGTCACAGCGATCAGTGACATCGCACCAAGCATCAAAAACACACCAAGAGTGATGGGATTAAACAGCTCAACTGGCATGAAGATGACCACCCGCGCGATATGAATTTGACATGCGAACTTCCGATCTTAGGGTCTAAATGCCGAACTGAATAGCTGTGCGCGAACTTGCAACAAGCTCTGTTGCGCAGAACTCTGATTCACCGGCATCGCCAGCTAAGGTACAGGCGGCCGTTTCATTCACTATAATGCGCGAGATTGAACCACAGGCTTGACCCTTTAAGTCAAACTGGAGGATTTTCGTTTTTCCTGCGATCAGGTCACCAAATTCCAACACCAAAAGCCGCGTCACAGCACCTTCGGCATCAAAAATACCCACCTGAAATGCGGTGCGATCAAACGCGAGATCAGAGCGGTTCGCGGCCACATAGGTCAAACGGCAGTCACCGGCCTCTGTTTCAGCGGCACTGTTCAACTCAAGCTCGAATGAGGTCGCGTCCTGAGCCATCAGACTGCTTGGTCCCATTGCAACGGCAAAACCTGTCACGCCAATAAGAGCCCACTTATTTATCCACGTTGTCATCAAAAATCCCTTCACGCATCATAGTATACAGCCGTGAAGATAACCGAACGGACGGTGGTTCAAAAGTGGAAAGTGTTAGCGAAAGACCCCGAGAAACCAAACGCGGTCAATCGCTTCAGCGTTCAGCTCTGTAGTCGGTTTGGTGATGTGAGTATGTGACGGCGCTACAAATTCACGTAACGGCGCCTGCCGGGTCGACACGCGAGAAGTCGCTTCAGGCGTTGGCTTGGGCAAACTGCGCGGGACTGGCGCTACAACTTGGACAGGCGCAGGCACCGATACAACGGGGCGGGCGAGGGGCGTCAATGTGGGCGCAGGTGCACTGGTCTGGACCAGATCAGGCTTGGTGGTTTCTGGAACAGTCAACTGCGGGGCAGGGGCCGACGCGCGTATCGGCTCTATAACTAAAGGTGCCCTCGCGGGCGCAGGTGCCGCTGGGGTTACCATGCGGCTCTCCGTCAACCAATCAGCCTGAGTTGGAGCAAAAAAATCCGCGCGCTGCATTGCGGATAGGCCAACACCACTTGCGATTGCAAGGCTCGTCCCTAAAACAGCTATGATGACAATACGGCCCATAAGTAGTGATTATCAGAACCCCACTAAAAAGGAGAGAACTATTTTAAAATTACGCAGCATTGTGTGTTCTTCGCCTCTTGGCCTTGGCGCTTGCGGCATTAAGATACAGCAACAACAACATAAAGATTGAGACGGGAAGACTGATTTGCAGCGCTTTGCCATTACATTATTGGGGTTATGGGCCGCATCGAGCACACCCGTAGCCGCGCAATTTTCCGTGTGCAACCAAACACTGGACGTCGTGAATGTGGCGATTGGTACGTTCGAGCGTGACGCACTTTTTACCGAAGGCTGGTGGACGATCGGGCCGAATCAATGTGCCAATGTCATCGATGATGAGCTTACCGCACGCTACGTCTATGTTTTTGCCCAGGATGTGTTTGGCAAAATGATTGTTGCTGGTGCGACGCCAATGTGTGTTGCACCGCATAGGTTTCGAATCGAGGGCGAAACAAATTGCTTGCTGAACGGCTATATAGAAGCACCATTTCAAGAGGTCGACACCCAGCGCACCGAGCGGTGGACGCTTTTCATCACACCGCCTGTGACTTAGGACCGAAAGACAAGACAACGTCCTTAGGTTAAGGTATAAAACACATCTGATTGTTTCGTTTTTTGCTAGGAAAGTGTTTTGCGCCGCACGTCAGCCATCGCGATCTACCTGACGATGCTGACCGCATCTTCGCCTGTTTGGGCCGAGGACTGGTCCGTGGTGGTCATTGGAAATCCGTCACAAGCGGCATCGTCAGCCTTCTCAGATTCGTTTCATATGGCCGACGCACTAAAATCGGCAGGATTCGCAAATGTGAATTTGTACCGCGATCAAAGCGGCGAAAACCTGGCGACCGTTTTGGACGCAGGGTTAGGCGCGCGCGATGTGATGGTTTATTTTGCGGGCGATCTGCGCAAAAACGAGGCGGGTACGTCATTGGTTGGCTCCGACCAAAACGCCAGCCAACCTGCACTTGATCCCTATTTTAGCCGCCTCGCGCAATCAGGCACGCAGCGGGTGGTCTTATTGATCGAGACCTGTTTTTCTGGCAAAAGCACGGGCGTGGTCTCAGCGCCAGATAGCTTCGATTTGGAGGTGTTCGTGGCCACCAGCGGTGACTGTACGCAGCCGCGCCTCACCGATCTTATCGTTGATCGTGTTGGCGAAAACACTTTGCAAGACACGCTGGCGGGCGTCACAATCGTGACCAACACAGGGACGCCAATTGTGCTGAATGCGCCTGCAACACCTGTGATAATCGCGAGCTCAGATAGCGGTATTGAAATCGTCGATCAAACCCGACGTGATGTCGTATCGATTTTGCCAATGACCATGTCCGCGTCCAATACGTCGATCCAATCCGTTTCAACTGCGATTGGGGTTGCCGGGCCGCGAACTTCGCAACCGGCGACGACGATCTTGCCTGCGCCTGCGGAAACCCAACTCGCCGCGCTGCCACAACAAAGCGGACAGCCTGAACCGTCAATCATCGTTGGGATTATCGCAGGGCAAAACGATTTCGATCGGGTGAACCCCGACCTGCCCCAAATTGGCACATCCGAGATTTCCTATGACAACGTCGAGGGTCGGCGGGCGTTACGGGACGGAAATCCAGAATTGTTTGCAAGTCTCCTAGAGAGTGGCGCATTTGACCCGCCCGCCGCTGAAATTGCACGCGCGTTGCAAACTGAATTGGCGCGCATGAACTGTTACCGATCCGCCATCGACGGGGATTGGGGTAACCTCTCAAGCGGCGCGGTCGATCGTTACTTTGCTCAAGCAGGCGGTAACGCTGCATCCCGTGACGCTGTCGCAGACCTGTTCCGTCAGATCATTCTAAAGGATGATTTGCGGTGCCCAACACCCGTTGTGGCCCAACCATCGCGACCAGCCCCGCAAGCAGCAAGACCAACCACGTCACGACCTGTGCAATCCCAGCCATCCGCGCCACGACCCGCACCAGCCGCGCCAAAACCTGCGCCATCGGGTGGCGGTTTGGGCGACGTGAACTTGGGCGGCGTGTTTAGGGGGTAGGCAACAATGGGCTTTGACGTTGATCCTCGCTTCAAAAAAACCTCAACGCGTGCCCGTGCGCGCAAATTGCAAAAACGATTGCGTCGCGGGCTGATTGCGGGGGGCGGTTTTCTTTGTCTCGGTGTGTTGTTTTTGACCGTGCAGTGGGCGCAAAAAGAAGTACCCGCACAGATCACGGATGCGGCGCAAGAAGGTGAAACCTTCACAATGGTCGAAGGGGCGCAGACCGATATCGTCGCGGCCCATGCGCCGTTCATCGACCTGCCCAAAGACCCTCTCATTCTTAATCTTGACCAAAAAATTGACGGCGCTGGCATACAGCTTGCTGGATGGCCCGACCTTGATAGTGCGCGCGTGGGCCTGCCAGGGCCTAACCAGCTGACACTTGTGAAAGACAAACTGGTGGTTCAGACAACACGCCTCGTGACAACAATTCCGTCCTCGCGCGCTGATCTTGCATTTTTTCAAGCAGCGCGCGGACAGGCGCTGGATATTCTGGATCAGAACCAAGGCGATCAAGGCGACGCGCGCTCTGGCGATCTTGTGACGGTCGACGGAGATGGGGGCAGTTGGGGTGCGCTCATGGAAACGGAGGCCCAAACAACCGACACCGATTCCGCGACCTACGTGCAAACCACCATTCAAAACACGACAAGCATCGCAACCGCGCTACGTGAAACAGACCGGCGGCTCTTGTATCAAGACGACGTGATCATTTTGCGTACCCCGCGTGCTTTGGACGAGATTCTGCAATCGGCAGGGTTAAGCGCAAGCGACGCTGGTCTTGTTTTACGTGCCACGACCCAGCGCTTTCAAGTCGATGGTACACTGCCTGTCGGGGCTGTAAAACGCACAGCAATAATGGGCCACAGAAACGGCTGCGAAATAGCGCAGTTGTA
>RCMY010002997.1_pt1 | contig 15111 bp, 12 predicted proteins | sample 2041341 | NCBI WGS metagenome assembly RCMY01 (sample SAMN09708234, study PRJNA481090) | Marine sediment metagenome, whole genome shotgun sequencing project.
ACCCCGGGGGCTGCGGCGAAAATCGTGGCGCGGGCGCGGTCCAGCAAGGCAGGCAAGGCGCTTGCTGGCGTACCCGGTGCAGGGATCAAGGCCGTGGCCCCCACGGTCCAAGGGTCCATCAAGCCCGTGCCCAGCGTATAGGTCCAGTTGAACGCCCCTGCATGGAGCAACCGGTCCGCATCCGTCAGCCCGTACCAGCCTTGCAGCATCATCGCGCGGCCCAGAATGGCCCGGTGCGCATGGGCCACGGGTTGCGGACGCCCCGAGGTGCCCGAGGTAAAGATGATATAGGCAAGGCGGTTCGGATCGCCCATCTCAAACCCACACGGCGGTAGGGCATGCATGGCGGGCAAGGCGCTGGCTTGCATAACCGGGCAGGGCAGGGCCTCTGGCACCGCAATCCCCGCATCGGCCACGATCAGCGCGGGCGTGACCAGATCGCACAGCGCGGCCACCTCTGGCCCCGTCAGCATGGCAGAGGTTGGCACCGGGATCAGCCCTGCGGTGATACAGGCCAAAAACACCACCGGAAATTCCAGCGAATTGCCCAAGCGCATCAACACGCGGTCACCGGGGCGCAACCCTTGGGCGCGCAGGCCCGTCGCCACGCCCAACACGGCCGCTTGAACCTGCGCATAGGTCCAAACCTCGGTCGCATCAGGATGCAGCAATTCCAGCGCCGCGCGGGTCGGCAAAGCGGCGGCGCGCGCAAGCACATGCGCCGCCATATTGAACTGGGCGGGCAATGCGGAATAGGCCGGGGCATGGGTGGTTGAGAGCTGCATAGCCAACCTGCTAAACCGCGGCAGGGACCGTTGCAAGGCAGCACTGGGCCGCGTATTGCAAAACCCACCCGATGAAAGGCCCAAAGGCATGAGCGAAGGCACACAACTGATCCGCATCGCCCGCGATGGCCAAAGGGCCGATACGGCTGTTACCCAGCTTGATCTTGGCGCAAGGGTCCGCGAATTGCGCCGCGCAAGGGGCTGGACGCTGGAACAAGCGGCCACCCATGCAGGGCTTGCGCGCTCTACCTTGTCGAAAATCGAAAACGGGCAAATGTCGCCGACCTATGACGCGCTGAAAAAGCTGGCAGGCGGACTTGCGATTTCAGTCCCGCAGCTTTTTACCCCACCCAGCCGCAATCAGGTGATGGGGCGTATGGCGGTCACCAAATCGGGCGAAGGCCAAGCCCATCCCACCACCACCTATGAGCATGAACTGCTGGCCCCCGGCCTTGTGCAAAAAACCATGCTGCCCTACCGCGCCACCATCCGCGCCCGCAGCTTTGACGATTTTGACGGCTGGGTGCGCCATGACGGCGAAGAGTTTCTCTATGTCCTTACCGGTATCGCCCGGCTTTACACGGAATTCTACGAGGCGGTTGATCTGCGCCGGGGCGACAGCGCCTATTACGACGCGTCTATGGGCCATAATGTGGTCAGCCTATCCGAAGACGACGCAACCGTCCTGTGGGTCACGTCCTTAACCTGAGCGCCATTTCATCTTTGAAAAAATACTCATAGGGCAGCGAAGGTGCAAACCCTCTATCAGCCCAATAACGACCGAACCACCACATAGCCTACAAACACCCCGTTCGCGAGCAACAGTGCCATCACCGCCAGCGACCCAAGGTCTTTGGCATCGCGCGCCGCCAGCGACCAATCGGGCGAGACATGGTCTACAATCGCCTCAACCGCCGTGTTCAACGCCTCTACCGCGATCAGCAGCAACCATAAGATCACAAACACGCCAAAGGCCCATAAGGGCGCGCCAATTACCCAAAACAGCAGGCAGACCACGGGCAGGCCCAACACCTCATGCCGAAAGGCAGTCTCGGCCCACAGGCGGCGGATGCCCGCGATGGAATAGCCTGCGGCGGCGAACAGATGGCGGATGCCGGTGACCCGCGCGGGGCGTGGTTTGGACTGGGGTTTTGGTTGGGGTTTTGGTTGCGAATGCGTGGAAGGCTCAGCTTTCATCTGGATGGCACCCTGCGGTCAGGTCCAGCGCCGGATCAACAACCGCGCTGTGCACATCGGTTAACCGCAACACGGTGCTGAACAGGTTGTCATGGCTGGCTGGGGCGTCTTTTTTAGATGTCAGGCACGCTTGGTCCACTCCAAACACCGAGGCATAATCTTGTGACATCCACAGCAGCATTGGCACCCGCGTTTGGTATTCTGGTGCCATAAAATACGGCGCGCCATGCAGGTAAAGCCCATTTTCGCCCAAGGACTCGCCGTGGTCCGACACATACAGCAGCGCAGGCAGGACATGGTCTTGGCCCGCCAAAATGTCGATCATGCTGGCAAGTATTTTGTCGGTGTAATGGACCGTGTTGTCATAGGCATTTGTGATTTCCTCGGTGGAGCATTCTTTCAACTCTCCGGTTTTGCAGGTGGGCGTAAAGATCTCTGACTCGGGCGGATAACGCAGATAGTAGGACGGGCCATGGCTGCCGATCATATGCAACACCAGCACGGTGTTTTGCGTCAGGTTCGCCGCATAATCCGTGAGCGTATCCAGAAAAATACCATCGGTGCATTCGCCATCCGCACAAAAACGCGGATCGGTTGATGAGATCAGGCTTTTGGTCACAAACCGCGCGGCGATGCCTTTGTCGCCGGTGTTATTGTCCCACCATTCCACCGCATAGCCCGCGTGGCTTAGCACATCGAGCAAGTTTTCTGATGCCATCCCATCTTCATAGCTGTAATCGGCGCGGCCAAAATGCGAGAACATGCAGGGCAGGGATACCGCCGTTGCGGTGCCACAACTGCTGACATTGGAAAAATAGGTAATATCGCGTTTGGCCAGCTCTGGGTTCGTTTCACGCGCATAGCCGCCGAGCGACCAGTTTTGGGCGCGTGATGTTTCGCCGACCGCTATAACCATCAAAATCGGCTTGGTGGCGCGGGCCACCTCCTCATCAGTTTTGGCATCGGTGCCATAGGGCTGGAGCGGCAAAGCATTCGCTTTTTGCAGCATCCGCACATAGCGCAAGGTGCCAGACAACGGCGCGCCGGGTTGATAGCTGGCCATCACCTCTTTTTGTCCGCGCAGTACCACCGAAAAAGTGGCGAAATGCGTGAACAACATGCCCACACACAAAACTGCCGATAGCACCACTGTCGCGGCCCACATAAAGACCGATCGCAAAGGCGCTACACGCCTGACTTTAACCCAAAATACCAGAACGGCAGGCAAAACACCGGCCCAGAGCACGTGGTAGACAAAGTTAAAGGTGATCAGGTGCTTGGATTCGGTGACGGTGGTGGTGATCGCGTTCTGGATCATCTCACGGTCAATCGTGGCGCCAAGCGTGTCTTGGTAATAGGATGTGACCGCCCCGAGGATCAGCAAAAACGCCAAGACCGGCTTTTGCAACCAACGCACCGCGAACAGTGTGATCAACAACCATGTCAGCGCAAAAATCGCCCCGGAAAAAGCTGCAATTGCAAGGGCATCACCTTGATAGGCCGTCACAACGCGGCCCCAAAAGGTGGTGTTGTGCATGGCAAGAATAAACAGCACCACCGCGATGTTCAGCACAAGCGGGGTCAGGGTAGGGCGCAGCTGCCAAAACGGCGCGGAAGACGCGAGGGGGGGTGTCACAGCGGCGGACCTTTATAACATTTGGGGCAGCACATGCCCCTTAGGTGCGGAAATATACCTTTGGCCGTGCAGGCTCAACCCCGGTTGCGATCAGAGCATGTTGGAGACGCGGTTTGACGCGCCCGATAGGTCGCGGCCAAAGCCCTCGACGGTGCCACACCCCGCCAAGGCTGCGAAAAGCAACAAAGCGGCCAAGGGGATAAGTTTGGTCGCAAAAGATTTGGAACGTGTCATGTGCTGTCTTTCACCTCAAATTGTCCACCACGGGCAGGGCCAAAGGGCGGATCTTAGTTTTCATACCACCAGACATCGGGCTGGAACCCCGGCCAATCGCCATAAATGGGCAAGCGGCTTGGATAGTTCAATTCCTTCACATGCGCCAAACGTGAGGTTTTTGCAAACCAGAACGGCACCACATAGCGCCCGGCGGTTAAAATCCGGTCAAGCGCATGGGTGGCGGCGATAAAATCATCTTGGCTGGTGGCGTTCAACATCGTGTCAATCATCGCCTCGGCGGCAGGCACATTCATGCCCATCAGGTTGCGGCTGCCCGGTTCGGTGACGCCGGCAGCCCCCCAATAAAACACCTGCTCATTGCCCGGTGACAGCGACATGTTGCGGATCATATGGGTCATGTCAAAATCATAGGCATTGGTGCGCTCGGTCATCTGGGCGCTGTCGATGGTGGTCAGGGTGGCGGTGATGCCAAGGGGTTTGAGCGCCTCAATATAGATATTGGCGATGGTGGCCACTTCGGCGGCACCATTGGTCAGCAAGATGTCAAAGGCAAAGGCCGCCCCTTCGGCATTGCGCAAAACACCGCTGTCATCGGCCACCCAACCCGCTTGTTCCAACAAGGCCTTGGCCGCGCGGATGTTTTTGCGGTTGGTCGCACTGTCGGCCACGGGCAAGGCATAGCCATCAATCACGCCGGGGATCAGCCCGTCAGCAAAGGGTTGCAGCAGCTCCAACTCGCGGCCCTCCGCCGGCGCGCCGGGGGTCATGCCAAGGATGGAATTGGAAAAATACGACTGGATACGCGGGGCAACGCCGCCTGTGACGGTGGTATTTATCTGCTCAAAGTTAAAGGCAAGGATCATCGCCTCACGCACCCGCCAATCGGCAAATTGCGCGCGCCTTGTGTTCATCACAAAACCGTCGATGCCGGACGGGCGGGAATGGGGGATTTCAGACTTTACTATCGCACCTGAGGTTACGGCAGGGAAATTGTACTGATCGGCCCATTTGGCGGCGTTGGTTTCGCGGTGGCTGGTGATCTCACCCGCTTTGAACGCCTCAAACACCACACCGTCATCGCCGAAAAACTCATAGCGCACCTCATCCAGATTGTGGCGGCCTGTGTTGAACGGCAAATCCTTGCCCCACCAATTAGGATTTTTGACGAAAGAGATATAGCGCCCGGCCTCATGCGGACCGACCGTATAGGGGCCAGAGCCGATGGGCGCCTCTAGGGTGGAGGAGGTGAAATCCTTACCCTCCCACTGGGCTTTTTGCAGCACAGGGCGCAGGCCCAAGATCAAGGGCAACTCTCGGTCAGGGGTGTTGAAGGTGAATTTGACCGATCGCGGGCCGGTGATTTCGGCGCTGGCGATTTTGGTCCAGGAATTAAGGTAGCGAGGGTGGCCGACGGTGCCGAGGGTTTGAAAGGTCCACAGCACATCTTCGGCGGTGACCGGGCTGCCATCGGAAAATGTCGCCGCAGGATTCAGGGTAAATTCGACGTAGGTACGGGCGTCATCGGTCTCAATCGATTCGGCCAAAAGCCCGTAAAGAGTGAAAGGTTCATCATAAGACCGGCCCAAAAGGGTCTCGACGGTCAGACTCGGCTGCCCCCAAGGCGCGCGGCCCTTGAGGATGAACGGGTTTAGGGAATCATAGCTGCCCGATTCGCCAAAAATGATACGCCCACCGCTGGGGGCTGCGGGGTTTGCGTAAGGTAAGGACACAAAATCAGGTGGTAGGGCAGGGTCACCATACATAGCTATGCCATGTTTGGGGTCTGCAAAGCCCGGATTCGCTGCCACAGTTAGCAAAACTGCCATTGCCGCACTGTGCACAATCGCGAAAATTTGATGTTTCATACTGGCAACAATCCCCAATCCCCAAGCTTTATTGCCGCAGATACTATGGATTGTTATGTGCCTTTTCAAACTTTTAACTTGGCCCCCGACAAGTTAACGCGTATAAAGTAGGAACTGCTCGATAGGTTTCTTGCCTGTATGAAACCTGCCTCAATAACTTAACGCCAGCTTCGCGCTGGCGTTTTTTTTTACCTACGCGGAAATGTGACACGAGCAGGCGTTCCCTTCTGTCACCGCGCATGCCACGATGCTGCAAACGCAGCATTGAGGATGGATCGCTATGTCGCTTGCAGGTAAAACCGCTATTGTTACAGGGTCAAATTCGGGCATCGGGCTGGGGGTCGCGCATGAGCTGGCGCGGGCCGGGGCGGATATTGTCATCAACTCTTTCACCGACCGCGATGAAGATCATGCGCTGGCAGCAAGCATTGCCGCCGAGCATGGGGTGCGCGTGCGCTACATCGCCGCCGACATGTCGGACCCCGAGGCGTGCCGCGCGCTGATCGCAAAGGCCGGCGCCTGCGATATCTTGGTCAATAACGCGGGCATTCAGCATGTCGCAGCGATTGAGGAATTTTCGACCGAAAAGTGGAATGCGATTTTGGCGATCAACCTGTCGTCGGCCTTTCACACCACGGCTGTCGCTTTGCCCTTGATGCGGGCCAAAGGCTGGGGGCGGATTGTCAACGTAGCCTCGGCGCATGGGCTGACGGCAAGCCCCTATAAATCGGCCTATGTCGCGGCCAAGCATGGGGTGGTGGGCCTGTCCAAAGTGACCGCGCTGGAAACCGCAGGGGCAGGGATCACCTGCAACGCGGTTTGCCCCGGCTATGTGCTGACGCCGCTGGTTGAGGCGCAGATCCCCGATCAGATGAAAAAGCACGGGATGGACCGGGAAACCGTGATCAAAAACGTGATGCTGGAACGCCAACCCAGCCGCCAGTTTGCCACCACGGCGCAAATTGGCGGGACGGTGGTGTTTTTGTGCTCGGGCGCTGCCGATCAGATCACCGGAACCACGATCTCGGTTGATGGCGGGTGGACAGCTTTGTGAGCACGCAGGCTATGGCACCCGTGCGCGTTAACCTTGCGCTGCAAGGCGGTGGCGCGCATGGGGCGTTTACTTGGGGCGTGCTGGACCGTTTGCTGGACGAAGAGTGGCTGGAAGTGGCCGCGATTTCCGGCACTTCGGCAGGGGCGCTGAACGGGGCGGCGTTCAAGGCAGGCATGGTTGCAGGCGGGCGCGATGGCGCACGTTTGGCCTTGGACAAGCTGTGGGCCTCGGTGGGAACCGTGGGCGATATGCGGCTGTCTGCCTGGATGCAGCCGGTGTTGCCCTTTGCCGCCGCCGTGACCAATGCGTGGGAAAACGCTTTCAACACATCCCCCCAAGGGATCGCGGCGCAGTTGTTTTCGCCCTATGCCATGGGGGCCGCGTGGAAAAACCCGTTGGCCCCGGTGGTGGCGGGGTTTGATTTTTCCGATGTGTGCGCCGATGCCGGGCCACGTTTGTTTGTAAATGCAACCAATGTGCGCGATGGCAAGATCGGGGTGTTTTCCGGGCAAAAGATTACGCCTGCTGCGCTTTTGGCATCGTCCTGCTTGCCGATGGCGTTTCAGGCGGTGGAGGCACCGCACCCGATTACTGGCAAGATTGAGACATGGTGGGATGGCGGCTATTCCGGCAATCCGGCGCTGTTTCCGTTATATGACAAAGACTTGCCTGCCGACCTTATACTTGTCGCCATCAACCCTTTGTACCGTGATGCGATCCCAGACACGCCATTGGAAATTCAAAACCGCATCAATGAGATCAGCTTTAACGCGCCATTGCTGCGGGATCTGCGGGCGATTGCCTTTGTAAAGCGGCTGCTGGACAGGGGGGCGTTGGAACCGGGCAGCATGAAAGATGTGGCGCTGCATTTGATTGCGGATGACCCTTTGATGAATACGCTGTCCGCCAGCAGCAAGCTGCTGCCGACACCTGCGCTGCTTGCGCGCCTAAAAGCGGCGGGGCGTGTGGCGGCGGGTCTGTTTTTGACCAAACATCGTGAAGCCATAGGCAAGCGCGGCACGGTGGACCCAATGGCACTATTGGACTAGGGCTGTCGGCTGTGTGATCACCACGCCGTCTTTGTCGCGGCCGTTGGGATAGACCAAGCCGGCCGAAATGATCAGCTTTGCCGCATCTTCGATTTTCATATCCAGCATCCGCACATCGGTGGCAGGCACAAACAACAAAAAGCCCGAGGTGGGGTTGGGCGTGGTTGGCAAGAACACCGACAGCACCTCTTCATGCTCGGGGAATTTCGCCGCAATCTCGCCCTTGGCGCTGGTTGAGATAAAGCCAATCGCCCAAATCCCTTCTTTGGGGTATTCGACAAGACAGGCTTTTTCAAAATTCTGGTCGGTCTGCGCGAAAACGGTTTCAGCGATTTGCTTGATGCCGCTGTAGATTGAGCGCACAACCGGGGTGCGGTCGACCAAACGCTCGGCCCAATGCAAAAACGACCGCCCAATCAGACCGCGCGCGATCCACCCCATAAAAATGGTGAACACGAGGAAAATCAGAACCCCGGTGCCGCGCAGGTTGATGCCGTTTTCTTTGCAGAAAAACGGCGGCCTGGCGGGGTCCGAGGCCCAAAACCGCGACAGGCCGGTTGCAGGCTCGGTCAGCGATGGGCAGAACCAATAGCCGAACCATTCCGAGGGTTGGTATTTCTCAGGGATGAATGGCAGCACAAAGCCGTCAATCCAGCCCGTCACCGTCCAGATCAGATACAGCGTCAGCGCAATGGGCAACACCACCACAAGCCCCGTCAAAAAGCTGGTGCGCAGCCCTGCGAAAAGGCCGCGTTTCTTGTGCGGAGTTTGGTTTTGGTTGGTCATGTTTCGGCCCTTTTGGACGCAGATAACCTAAGAGGCCTGACGCGGGGTTACAATGGCAAAGCGCCGCAAATTTAGGGGTTTATGCGGGCTTTGCTGATCGCAAGTGCAATTTCCGCACCCAAACGCGCGTTGTTGCGCACAAGCGCGATATTGGCTGTCAAAGACCTGCCTTGGGTCAGCTCAAATATCCGGCCCAGCAAAAAGGGTGTGACGGATTTGGCGGCGATGCTTTGGGCAGATGCCTCGGCCAAGGCTTGTTCGATCATCGGCAGGATCTGGGGCAGGGGAATCTCATCGGCCAGCGGAATGGGGTTGGCCACCAATTGCCCGCCCATCAGGCCCAGATGTGCGCGCATCAGATGCGCCGCCGCAATGTCACGCGCCGTATCAAAGCGCAAAGGTGCCATCAACCCCGAGGCGCGCGCCCAAAAGGCAGGCATCTCTGGCTGGCCATACGCGATGACCGGCACGCCCAGTGTTTCCAACACCTCCAGCGTTTTAGGAATGTCCAAAATCGCCTTGGCTCCCGCCGCAATTACGGTGACCGCAGTTTGCGCCAATTCTTGCAAATCGGCCGAAATATCGAACGAGGTTTCGGCCCCGCGATGCACGCCGCCAATTCCGCCCGTGGCAAACACATCAATCCCGGCAAGTTTTGCCGCGATCATTGTGGCAGCCACCGTGGTGGCCCCCGTGTCACCCGAAACCAAACAGGCCGCCATATCCGCGCGCGACAGCTTGCGCGCATCGGGCGTTTGGCCAAGGATTTCAAGCTGCTGCGGCGACAAGCCAATGTGAATTTTCCCGGCCATCACCGCGATCGTGGCAGGTACGGCGCCCGCATCGCGGATGTCTTGTTCAACCTGCGCTGCCATTTCAATGTTTTGCGGATAGGGCATGCCATGGGTGATGATGGTGCTTTCCAGCGCCACAACCGCGCCACCGCTGGCCAGGGCTTTTGCCACTTCGGGCAGGATGATCAGAGGTGCGTTTTTCATGTCTCAATATCTCCGGATACATAATCTGCGGCGGCGGTGATGGCGCGGGTCAGCGCATCTTGCCGTGTCGACTGGTTGCGGGTGGCTACGATATGGGCCGCCATAAAGGTGTCGCCAGCCCCTGTGACGCGGGTCACCATTACCTGCGGTGGGGTGGCGGTAATCACGCCTAGCCCTTGCGTTCCTTCGGCACAAGTACTGCCACCATCGGTCACCAAAACCCGTGCAGCGCCACGTGCAAGCAAGCCATGCGCCGCCGCCTGTGCCGTTGCAAAACGCTCTTTGGCCAATAGACCCGCTTCTTCAAGGTTCACATACAGCGTAGCGCTGGGATGCGATAGCAACGGCAACAACCGCTCGGCTTTGCCGGGACTGGCCGGCGCCACACGCAAATCAGCCGCCGCAAACAAAGCGGAACTGGCGATCTGCGCCAAAAGCGCTTGGGTCAGGTTGCCGTCCAGCGCGATCAGGCCTGCAAAGGGTGCCGCCGCACTGCCCAGTCGACCATCCGTCAAAGGGCGCAAGATCTTGTCGCCAGCAGCTTCCAGTGAATGGGCATCGGCAATCGCCGCGATCAACCCATTCGCCCCTTCAATCGCCATATAGACATCAGTCGGCAAATCATCCGACCGATAGAGCATATCCGTGACCAAACCCATCTCATCACACCGCGCGACCAACTCATCCCCTTCAGCATCGCGCCCCACCGCCGACAACAGCGCAGGCGTTAGGCCAAACCGCGCCAAGGTCATCGCGATATTTAACGCAACGCCGCCCGGCAACCGGGTGATCCGCCCGGGCACATCCGACCCAAGCCGCATCGAGGCGGGCGAGCGGCCAATCACATCCCACAGGACGGAACCAATGCAAAGGATATCAGGTGTGTTCATCCCTGTGACATTGCCCAACTCCGCGCGCGGCGCAAGTGTGAAGCAGCGGATGCCTCCGGCGGAGGTACTTTTTGCCAAGATGAAATAGCCGTTCCCGTTTCATCTTGGTCCAAATACCTAAAAAGCGCTGGGGCAGGGGGAAACGGCAGCAAAGCTCTTGCAATCCTACGGGCCACGCGGTATGCGCTGCGCACTTCACAGGTGGGGCTTGGGCCTTTTCAGGGAGAAATCCTGAAAGGTCCGCCGGTTGGAACATATGTTCTAAAGACGGCCCTGCCGAGGATTAAACCGGAAAAGGATAACGGCATGGCTCTTCCTGAGTTCACCATGCGTCAGCTGCTTGAAGCTGGCGTTCACTACGGTCACCAGACCGCACGCTGGAACCCAAAGATGGGTGAGTACATCTATGGCGACCGCAACGGCATTCACATTCTCGATTTGACGCAGACTGTTCCAATGCTGGATCAGGCGCTGAAAGTTGTGCGCGACACGGTTGCCAAGGGCGGCCGTATTCTGTTCGTCGGCACCAAGCGTCAGGCGCAAAAGGCTGTGGCCGAAGCTGCCGAAAAATCGGCACAGTTCTACATGAACCACCGCTGGTTGGGTGGCACGCTGACCAACTGGAAAACCGTTTCCCAGTCGATCCAGCGCCTCAAGCAGTTTGATGAGCTGATGGCCAATGGCGCCGAAGGCTTGACCAAAAAAGAGCGTCTGAACATGGAACGCGAGCAGGGCAAGCTTCAGGCTTCGCTCGGCGGGATCCGTGAAATGGGCGGCGTGCCTGACCTGATCTTTATCATTGATGTTGGCAAAGAAGACCTCGCCATTCTGGAAGCCAAGAAATTGGGTATTCCGGTTGTGGCCGTGGTTGATACCAACTGCTCGCCCAAGGGCGTTGACTATGTGATCCCAGGCAATGATGACGCAGCCCGTGCGATTGCTTTGTACTGCGACCTGATTTCGCGCGCCGCTTTGGACGGTATGTCCGCCCAGATGGGTGCCGCCGGGATCGACCTTGGTGCCTTGGAAGATGCGCCAGAAGAAGAAGCAGTCGCAGTTGCAGAGCCCGCCGCAGAAACTGCCGCAGAAACTGCCGCTGAGCCCGCAGCAGAGCCCGCCGCTAAGGCCTGAGGCCTGTTGCCCTAACATTACCCGGTGGGGGCACGCCCCGCCGGGATTTTGCTTGATATGAGGAGAGCCAAGATGGCGATCACCGCACAAATGGTGAAAGAACTGCGCGAAATGTCTGGCGCAGGGATGATGGATGCGAAAAAAGCGTTGACCGAGGTTGATGGCAACATGGAAGCCGCGATCGACTGGTTGCGCACCAAGGGCCTTGCAAAGGCCGCTAAAAAAGCTGACCGCATTGCAGCCGAAGGCTTGGTTGGCGTTGCCGTTTCGGGTGGCCGGGGTGTTGCTGTCGAAGTGAACTCGGAAACCGATTTCGTCGCCAAGAACGCAGATTTCCAAAAGCTGGTTGCGGGTATCACCGAAGCAGCGCTTGGCGTGGCAACGGTTGAAGAGCTGGCTGCGACAAAAATTGCTGGCAAGTCGGTTGAAGACACCGTGACGACTGCAACATCGGTTATCGGCGAAAAAATCTCGTTGCGCCGTATGGCTGTGATTGAGGGTGATGCGGTTGCGGCTTACGTTCACAACGCGGCGGCCGATGGCATGGGCAAAATCGGTGTGTTGGTTGCTGTCAAAGGCACAGACAACGGGATTGCAAAGCAGATTGCGATGCACATTGCAGCGTTCAACCCAGCCTCGCTTTCGGAAAAAGATCTGGACCCGGCACTGGTTGAGCGTGAAAAGAACGTTTTGACCGAGCAAGCGCGCGAATCTGGCAAGCCAGACGCCGTGATCGAAAAGATGATCGTGGGCCGCATGGCGAAGTACATGGAAGAAGTGACCTTGCTGGGCCAAAAGTTCGCGATGAACCCAGAGATCACCGTGGCACAGGCTGCCAAGGATGCCGGCGTCGAAGTCATCGCTTTCGTGCGTGTGGCGGTTGGCGAAGGTATTGAGAAAAAAGAAGAAGACTTTGCTGCCGAAGTAGCAAAGACTTTGGCTGGCTAAGGCGCTTTGCGGCTGTTTTTAACAGTCGTTTCTTAGTTTTAATTAAAAAAATGGCCCGGATCACTCCGGGCCGTTTTTCTTCGTCCTTGTCCGGAACCTAAACCGGCTAGTGTGTTACATGTGGATTGACCGAAATTGCGATCTAGTGCCACGCGAACCTGCCCCGATGGCGAAATGCCACATCGTCCGAGAACACCTTAAGCATACCGCATTCCCTTACGTAAATCCATCACGTAACACCAAAACTGACTAAAAAGACAGGTTTCGATACTGGTTGATTAGGCGCCGCGCACCCGGTCAAGGCGGCAGGCCGCTAGAGTTTTTGCTGCCAACTCGGGGGCCAAACGCGCCATTGCGTCAAATTGGGTTAAAAACACCTCACCTGTCAGCTCAGCCATAAAATGACTGCGGCGCAGGCGGTCCATTACCGGGCCTTTCACCTCAGACAGATGCAAGGTGACGTTCGACGCCTTGAGCATCTGGTTAATCGCCTCAAGGCTTTCCAACGCCGAACTGTCCACCTCATTCACCGCCGGGAACATGAGGATCAAATGGCGGATGCCGGTGTTTGCGGCGATTTTATCTTGCACGAAATCCTCAAGAAACCGCGCATTGGGGAAATACAGGCTTTCATCCACCCGCACCGTCAGCACATCGGGCGCTGTGACAACTTCATGGCGGTCGACGTTGCGAAAATGCTCGGTCCCTGGGACTTGGCCCACAATCGCCACATGCGGGCGCGACGTTCGGTAAAGGTGCAAGAACAGCGATAACGCCACACCCGCCAGAATGCCCGGTTCCACGCCCATCGCCAATGTGACAAGGATTGTCGCAATCATGGCCGCGCCGTCCGTGCGACTATAGGCCCATGTGCGGCGAACAGCCCCCAGATCGACCAAAGTCAGCACGGCAAGGATGATGGTCGCAGCCAGCGTGGCCTTGGGCAAAAAGAACAGGGCAGGGGTCAGAAAGACCGTCGCCAATGCCATGCCGACTGCGGTAAATGCGCCCGCTGCAGGGGTTTGCGCGCCGGCATCAAAATTCACAACCGACCGCGAAAACCCGCCCGTCACCGGAAACCCGCCCGACATGGCCGAGCCTACGTTACAAGCCCCAAGGGCGATAAGCTCTTGGTTCGGGTCAATCCGCTGGCGGCGCTTGGCAGCCAAGGTTTGCGCCACCGAAATGGTTTCCACATATCCCACGATCGCAATCAACAGCGCAGGCACCGCGATTTGCGCCCAAAGATCTAGATCAAACGGGGGCAGGGTTGGGACAGGCAGCCCTTGCGGCACCGTGCCTACGACTGACACGCCCTGCGCATCAAGGCCGAACAAATAGGTTACAAAGGTCGTGACAAACACTGCTGCCACCGGGGCTGCGCGGGTTAGAATGGTGGCCATGTTGGGACCAACGTTGCGCGCCAAAAGCCATGATTTCATATGCTTGCGCGACCAGAACAAAAACCCCACAGCCGCCGTACCAAGAAGCAGCGTGAACAGGTTCAGATCGGGCAGGTTGATGAAAATCTGGTGCAAAAGCTCGGTCAGGGTTTCGCCCTTGGCCTTGATGCCCAGCAAATGCGGAATCTGGCCCGCAGCGATGATCAGGCCAGACGCGGTAATAAAGCCTGAAATCACCGGATGGCTTAGAAAATTCGCGATAAACCCAAGCCGCAAGACCCCCATCCCAAGCAGCATCAGCCCCGACAAAAAGGCCAATGCAATGGCCGCACCATAGTATTCGGGCGTGCCTTGGGCCGCAAGTTTGCCCACCGCAGCCGCCGTCATCAAGGATGCCACCGCCACTGGCCCCACAGCCAACGTGCGCGAGGTGCCAAAAATGCCGTAAATCACCAATGGCAAGATAGAGGCGTAAAGCCCGACCTGCGCGGGCAATCCGGCCAGCAGCGCATAGGCCAGCGACTGTGGTATCAGCATAATCGTCACGATCAACGCGGCCACAAGGTCGCTGGTCAGCGTGTCGCGCGAATAGCCGCGCGACCAAGTCAGAATGGGGAAATAGCGACGCAAAGGACGGCTCCAGCAAATATTAGTTTGCGCCTATTTATAGAATAACAAACATATTACAAGAATTGAATGTATTGAGTAAATTCTTTTGGGGCAGGAGTCACAGCGCTATATCGTAGGTCGCCCACTTGGTTTTCACCGCCAAACGGTCATAAACCGCCCGCGCGCGGTAATTATCCTCGGCAGTGATCCAGCGTAGAACCGTCCAACCTTGGGCCACGCCATAATCACGCACAGCTTGGATCAGGTGATCCGCCACGCTGTGACCACGACCTGCGGGGGCGACAAACAGATCATCCAAAAACCCACCAGTCGAGGCTGACAATGGCCGGGCAAAGGGACGGAAATGCGCAAGCCCCAGCAGCGCGCCCGTGGCATCTTGTGCAACCAAACCGTGGACCGGTGTGGCGGCATCCATCAGCCATGACCACACCGTGTCGCGCATCGCTGGCGTCTGGACGACCTTGTAAAACTCCGCATAGCCTTGGTAAAGCAAATCCCAAGC
>RCMY010008450.1_pt1 | contig 15109 bp, 13 predicted proteins | sample 2041341 | NCBI WGS metagenome assembly RCMY01 (sample SAMN09708234, study PRJNA481090) | Marine sediment metagenome, whole genome shotgun sequencing project.
GTCATATCCTCAAGGCCAAGTCATCCACCACCACCATGGTTCTATCCCAACCGCTTAGAAGTAGTACGCTACGTTTATTTTCCTGAGATTAGTATTTACTACGATTTAACGGCACGCACCTATCTTTATTTAGATGGAGGTATTTGGGTACGCCGGAATATATTGCCTCCACGCTACCAGAATTATGATTTAAAACGATCAAGATATGAGCGCATTAAAAACTATCATGACGATAATATTCGACGCTACCATGATGAGAACAATGCAAATCGAGGTCGCAGTAATATAAATACCAAAAAGAGAAGTAGTTGATTAGCTTAATTTTTATAAAGTGAATTTTGTACTAATGAAAAATGTAATCGCTATTTTATTAATACTGGCCATTACAGGATGTAAAGGTCAGGAGAAAAAGTAAGAAAAAGTCTCCAAGGAAGAAAATTAAGAAATGGCCCAAGAGCCAAAAGGACAATGGGAAGTGCACAAGGAATATGATGATAAAAATGAATTCGGTTCGCAATGCTTTTTTAAGAAAACATCATCCTGGACTAATCGATAAAGAAGAGTAAACCTATTTGAATATTTCTGTGCAGGTATTTTAATTGTTGAGCAATTGAAATGTCTGTTTCGCTATTTCAAGTTCCTCATTGGTAGGTATAATCATAATTTTAACAGCTGAAGTGGAAGACTGTATTTCTCTTAAACCACCTGATTTTAAGGCATTTTTAGATTCGTCTATTTTAATACCCAAATATTGCATGTCCAAACACACCATACTTCTTAATAAAGCAGAATTCTCCCCTATACCTGCCGTAAAAACAAGGGCATCCAAACCATTCATTGCAGCAGTATAGGCACCTATGTATTTTTTAATACGATAGGCATTCATATCAAGTGCCAATTTACAGTCCGTATTGCCATTTTCAGCTTCCGCCTGTATATCCCTCAAATCGCTATACCCCGTTAAGCCCAGCATACCACTTTCCTTAATGAGCAAATCATTGACCTGGTTCAAACTATAGCCTAAATCATTCACTAAATAGAAAATAAGCGAATGGTCAATGTCCCCGCTTCGTGAGCCCATTATGAGTCCATTGCTGGGTCCAAAACCAAGACTATGGTCTATGCTTTTGCCATTTCTCACGGCCGTAATACTACAGCCATTTCCAAGATGGATTGAAATTATTTTAGTATCATTTTTTTTTAAATATTCAGAGGCCTTTTCGCTTACATATTTATGACTTGTACCATGAAATCCATACGCTTTGATTCCTTGTTCTTCATAAAACTTATTCGGAATAGCGTATTTTCGGGCTTTTATTGGCATAGTTTGATGGAAAGCCGTGTCAAATACCGCGATTTGCTTTGCATCTGGGAATATTTTTTCAGCCATTTCTATCCCCTTTAAGTTATGCGGATTATGCAATGGTGCGAGACTACTGAATTCCTTGATCTCATTTTTGACCTGGTCATTTATCAAGGTGGTCTCAGAGTATGCATCACCACCATGAACAACCCTATGACCAACTGCATCAATTTCATTGGCATGTTGCACTGCCCCTATTATAGGGTCTAATATGTACTTTGCAATAGTCTCCAAACCAAATTGGTGGTTTAGAATTTCAAGGGTTATTATACTTTCGTTAGTATCTGTTCTGTAAGTCAAAACAGCGTCATTTGCCCCTATGCGTTCAACTATACCTGAGCAACTTACTTTCTCACTTGGCATTTCTATCAATTGAAATTTGATAGATGAACTTCCAGAATTCAGTACTAAAGCCTTCATTTACTATTTTTTCTTTGCTAAATCCTGGGCTTGTATGGCCGTTATAATTACTGTATTGAATATATCATCAACTGTACAACCCCTACTTAAATCATTTACCGGTTTGTTTAAACCCTGCAAAATAGGGCCAATGGCCAGAGCTCCAGTTTCTCGTTGCACGGCTTTATAGGTGTTATTCCCTGTATTCAAGTCAGGAAAAATAAAAACCGATGCTTCTCCAGCAACTTGTGAATCTGGCATCTTTGTTTTTCCCACTGTAGCATCAACTGCTGCATCATATTGTATTGGACCTTCAATTTTATAATTGGGATGCTTTTCTTTAACTAGCTTAGTTGCTTTGCGTACTCTCTCAACATCTTCCCCTTCACCTGAGGTACCCGATGAATAAGAGAGCATTGCGATTTTAGGATCTATGCCGAAGGCAGCACTTGTCTTTGCGGAAGAAATTGCTATCTCTGCTAATTGTTCCGCTGTGGGATTGGGATTTATGGCACAATCACCGTATACAGTAACGCGATCTTCCAGGCACATAAAAAATACAGAAGAAACAACAGAAATACCCGGTCTTGTTTTTATAAAATGCAACGCGGGTAGTATGGTATGTTTTGTCGTGTGAATTGCACCTGAAACCATTCCATCTGCATGCCCTTTGTACACCATCATTGTTGCAAAATAGGAAACATCTTCCATAAGGTCTTTGGCCATGGCAAGATTAACATTCTTATGTTTTCTTAATTCATATAAGGTGTTCGAATAATTCTCAAAATGAGCTGATTCCGTTGGATTTTCAATATTGATCTTCTTTAAATCCAAATCAAGATCCATCTGGGATACCTTATCTGCAATCTGTTTTGGATCTCCCAAAAGCGTGATTCTAACCGCATTGGAATCTATCAGTAATTTTGTAGCCTTTAGAATTCGTTCATCAAGTCCTTCAGCAAGTACAATATGTTTGATATCAGATTTTGCTCTTCCCAAAAGGTTATACTGAAACATTCGTGGGGTTATGCCTTTCGCCTCAAACGTTATTAGTTTTTCAGCAAGTTCATCCTCAGGATTTTGCGAAATCCTGAATCGATACCGTTATTTTCTGGATATTTTCAGCATAAATCTTTGGTCGTATAGCCCCGATCTTATTAGTAATTGAATAAGTGCCTTCTTTTACTGAAATAATGGGCACTACATCTGAAAGTCCTTCTATTAACTTAATTATAGGAGCCTCAGGCACTAAACCACCAGTAAGGATCATTCCAGAAACTGTTGGGTAGTTAACAGACAAGTTCGCCTGTAGCGAACCTAAAATTATATCTGCCCTATCGCCAGGAGTAATTACTAATCCATCTTTTTTAAGGTGGGTCAGATAATGGCGAAGCTGCATGGCCCCTACCCAAAAATGACCAGCTTGATTATTTAGATATTTTTCACCGAAAAGAACCTTCCCGTCCAAAACATCTACAATTTCCTTAATTGTAGGATTGCCCAAAATAGGATTCAATGGAATAGCGCCAATAAGCATATCTTTTGGCAACTCTTTCTTTAAACCTTCAGTAACAATAGCTAAATTTTCGGGTTGTATCTTATTAGCAACAACCATTAGTACCTCTACACCATGATCTTTAAAGGAATCATAGGCCAAATAAATATTGTTTACCAATTCTTCCAAGGTTTTTCCGACTCCGCTTGCCAAAATTATTGTGGGGATACCCAAGTTCTTGGCTATTAACACGTTCATGTCCCATTCGATAATAGCTCCTTCACCAGAGAAATCGGTTCCTTCGACAAGTACAAAATCAAATCGGTCTTCTATGGCCTTATACTTTTCGATGATCTTGTCTAAAACCTCAACCTCTTTATTCTGATTATTTTTATGAATCACCTCACTTCTCGTAAAAGCGTAGGCCTCCTCATATTGCATTTGTAGATTAAAATAGGAAATAAGCGTATTTATATGATTGTCTTTGACTCCAGGCCCATAGTCATCGATAATAGGTCTAAAATAACCCACCTTGGCTGCCTTTCCCAGCAGCATATGCATTAAACCTAAAGAAACAATTGATTTACCACTATTGGGTTCGGTAGTAGCAATATAAATGGCTTTGCTCATTATTCTATTTTTTGCCGTTTTTTAATTGGCAATTTATGATGATTTCAAGCCTGCAAAGTTAACACCTAAAATTAAATAGCATGGCGTTTTTTACATTAATTCTACATTAATATGAAGTTTAAAATGTCAAATGAATTCTACGGGAAATGCAAGGTAAATAACCGAATTCATTCAAAACTTCTCTAGGCTATGATGCACATCATTTCATTCCTCCAAATCAGTATATACCTTTAAGATCCTTTTAAAGGTCCGCAATTTGAAAATAAGTTTTATTGCTCAAGACAGATTATTAATGTTACCCAATGCACAGGGAAATCCACTAACTATAAACTTGAGAGGAAGCACTTTAGACAATATTGTAATGGCAAGAAAAATCTATAGCGTGGCTAGATATTTTTTCCTTAGTATTGAGAGTACTAGGGTCATTTCTTTTCTTTATGTTCGTGTTTTTGTTCTACCCTCTTTTGTCCGAATTTCCTGTTAGGTCCTTGAATGCCATCCCATCTTAATTATTACAAAATTGGTTAGTGAAAAATCAATTTATGTCTGGTAAGACCATTAGTGGCACCTTGGTATGAAAACCCATTTTCCGAATGACCGGTTCCCGTGTTAATTTTTCCATGAAAGTGTGTGGATAGTGAATCAAAGTAATTAAATCCATATCATTCTCATCAGCAAATTTATTGGTTGCCTCTGCGACATTATTCCACATTTCAACTTTGTTAAAACTATGTTTCACATCTTTCAACCGATTGGATAATTGCTTTAAATTCCTTTTTTGTTCATCTTGTAATTCGTATTCCTGCGCAACTTGTAGGATAAATATTTCTGCGTTCCATAAACTGACTATGTCTATCAGAGGTTTTAGCTCACTTTTGCTATACGGATGGGTAAAATCGGTAGGAAAAACAACTGATTTCAGGGCTTTGAAATCATAATTATGAGGCACAGCAATAATTGGACACCTACGCACTTTTTTAATGACCTTAACGGTATTACTTCCCATGAAAACCTCCTTGGCCCCAGTTGCCCCTTTGGTTCCCATCACTATAAGGTCAATATCCCTATCAGCCGCCATTTGATTGATTGCATGTTCAATATCATTGGAAATCGAAACCGACTCAAATTTATGATTACTTCTAGCATGGTTCTCATGAAGATATTGCATCGTTTTATCCAATTGAAGTTTCGAGTTTTCAGATAAGGAGTCATAAATAACCCCCAATCGTTCTTTACTTTTATTTCCCATTAAATTGGCTAATTTGGGCTCATAGGTATTCAGCAATATGAAATTGCAATCAACAGTTTCAAACATTTTCAAACCCGTAAAAATGGCATTCCATGCATTGTCTGAAAAATCGGTGGGCAATAGAATATTTTTCATTTTACTTTTATTTTGCGATTTTGGATGTATCGGGTATCACTAAAAAGGGTAATTGCACATGAAAACCTATTTGGTCTACATTCTGTCTCGTCAACATTCGCTCAAAAAAGGAGTGCTTTCTATTCATCATAACCAATAAATCATAAGGATGCTCCTCAAGATAGTCAATTACGGCATCGGGCATAAATGTTCCTCTTTCTTCTTTGAATTCATACTGAACTTGGGCAAGACAAAGACCCAAATAGGCTTTGTTTTCTTCCTGTGCTTTGGTAAGATCATACTCTTCCTTGATATGAAGCACAGTAATTTCAGCATTGTACATCTTCGCTATTGCAATGGCAGTATAAAGTTCATTTCTATGGTATTTTGACAAATAGTCCGCAGTGAATAGTATTTTCCCAATGCGTTTAAATTTATAGCCGGAAGGGATGACCAAAATGGGTACTGTGCTCTTTCGAATAACATGGACTGTATTGGTTCCCAAGAAAATTTCTTTGGCTCCAGATACACCTTGTGTGCCCATAATAATCAAATCTATACTTTTTGTCTCAATCAATTCATTGATCTCATCGGTTAACACATTGAATGCTGAAACCGTTTCATAAATGTGCTTGGGATTACCAAATTGCTCTTTTACTGCCTCCAAAGTTTTTTCGAGACCTGATATGGAAGCATCGACACCCTTATCAGGAATTGCACTGAATTCTGGGCCGCCTAGTACATAATCCATCCTATAAAATGCCGGTGTATAGGTGTGCAAAAAATAGAAGGTGCATCGCTCTGCTTTTAAAAATTGCATAGCGAATGAAATGGTATTCCAAGCATTTGCGGAGAAATCGGTGGGAATGAGTATTGTTTTCATAAGTGGCGCCTTTAGTATCCTTTAAAATTATCACGCAATTCAAAATTTTACCATGATATAAATCAGTCTTTCCATCAATCTATTAAACTGACTATTATCATGAAAAAACATAGGGTAGAATCGTATTTTTGAACTATATTCCTTCTAATATAAACTAGCTATTAATATACTATCCCAATGCAGATTCAAGATTATATTGATCATACAATACTTAAACCGACAGCAACAATATCAGATATTGAAAAGCTGTGCAAAGAAGCTATAGATCATAAGTTCTATGCTGTTTGTGTCAATGGCTGCTATACAAAACAAGCCAAGAAACAATTACAGGGCAGTAAAGTGAAACTGGCCGTTGTCATAGGCTTTCCGTTGGGAGCAATGAGTACTGCATCCAAGGTATTTGAGGCTCAAGATTGTAAAGCGAATGGCGCAGATGAGATTGATATGGTGATCAATATAGGTTGGATGAAATCGGGTAAATTCAATTTGGTACTGCAAGAAATTTCAGAGATAAAAACAGCCATTGGGGAGAAGGTATTGAAGGTCATCATTGAAACTTGCTATCTTACAAAAGAAGAAAAGATAAAAGCATGTGTATTGGCCCTGGAAGCCGGAGCCGACTTTGTCAAGACCTCCACAGGTTTTGGTACTGGTGGTGCGACTTTGGAAGATATTAAACTAATGAAGGGAGTTGTGGGCAGTAAGGCAAAAATTAAAGCTTCTGGAGGAATAAAGGACAGGACAACAGCTTTAAAATATATTGCATTAGGAGTTTCACGAATTGGAACATCTTCGGGAATTGCAATTGCATCAACAGCGTAAAAAGAAAATCATGAGTGTACATATTGAAGCCAAAAAGGGGGATATTGCAGATACCGTATTAATGCCAGGGGATCCATTACGTGCAAAATGGATTGCTGAAACGTTTTTAGAAAATGCATTTTGCTACAACGAAGTACGTGGCATGTTAGGTTATACAGGCACGTACAAAGGAAAAAGAGTCTCGGTACAAGGAAGTGGTATGGGTATACCTTCAGCAATGATCTATTATCATGAATTGATCAATGATTATGGTGCAAAAAATATTATCAGGGTCGGTTCGGCAGGTTCTTATCAAAAAGACATAAAAGTGCGGGACATTGTTTTGGCAATGGCTGCTTCAACTACTTCAGGCATCAATAATTCACGATTTATAAATGCCGATTATTCACCAACAGCAAGTTTTGACCTACTGTTGGAAGCTTCATTATATGCGCGTAAAAAAGGAATACAAATAAAAGCGGGTAACGTACTTTCTGCCGACGAGTTTTATGAAGATGACCCGGAGGCCTATAAATTATGGGCAAAATACGGTGTTCTTTGTGTTGAGATGGAGGCTTCAGGGCTCTATACCATAGCAGCGAAACACAATATTAGGGCATTGGCCATTCTTACCATTTCCGATTCTTTGGTTACTGGCGAACATTCCTCATCAATAGAAAGGGAAACTTCCTTTAATGAGATGGTTGAAATTGCGCTTAATATTGCGTAAAACCAGCCTGATTTTCCTCTCTCATTTCATCGCTACATGACCTAGGTCATTCCGAATTAAGGTATTAGTTGCCAACTTTAAGTTTAACTTAAAACAGAACACCATGGCACTAAATTTTAATCAATATGCAACAGAAGGAAACACCTTCCTTAAAAATTATACCAAGGAAATGAACCTTGGAGATAATAAAGACAAGGCTGGTAGAATTTTATCTTCCATTCTTCATGCCCTAAGAGATATTATACCTACAGAAGAATCGCTGCAACTTATTGCACAGTTCCCGATGTTTTTGAAGGCCGTTTATGTTAACGGATGGACCATTAAAAAAAATAGACCAAAAATCAAACAAATGGCAGATTTCATTGATTTGGTCAGAAAACATGATGGCCCTTCGGCAATCAACGATTTTGAATATAGCGAGGAAGTAGCTGAGCAATATATTGACACCACTTTTATTTTGCTCAGACAGTATATTTCTTTGGGTGAAATGGAAGATATAAGAGACGGATTACCAAAAGATTTGAAAAGTATGATCTACTCGAACATCATGTTCTAACAAATTCTAAAACAACATTAAAAAAATACAATCATGAAAAATTTTATCGCGATTCTTACTTTGCTTTTGGTACTACCAATAACAGCAAATGCCCAAACTGAAAAAACCATTTATGATGAGATTACCCCTTTCAGTGAAGGTTTAGCCGCTGTAAGGGTCGGAAACCAATGGGGTTTCATCAATGAAGATGCCAAATTGGTCATCGATTTCAGGAATGATCTGGTATGGAATAAAGATGCCGATACAAGTATAACAGGAGTTTTGGGTATCAGTTATCCGCAATTCAAGAACGGACGATGCATGATCCAAGAATTAAAAGTCAATAATATTCCCTTCTATGGTTTTATCGATACTTCCGGTGAAATAGTCATTCAGCCAGAGTATTTGAATATTACTCAATATGATCAAGAATATGCCATAGGTATTTATGTCAGGGAAACCTTTCAAGGTCAAAATGAAATCAAATTAAATATTGTTGAATACATCTTTACAGAAGTTGTGGTAAATACCGATGGTGAAATAGTTTGGCCCATAGCAGAAAGGGAACATGCCTTAACGGCAAAAAGGAGGTATGAAATACCTGAACTTAGGGCTAAGTTAATGGCGAAAGACCTGCTGGTCTTTAAAACAAAGGATAATAAATGGGAAACTAAAAAATTAGATCCGAACCTCTAAAAGGCTAGTCATAGATCGATTAAAAAATAAAGTAGCAATCATTACAGGGGGTGATGGCGGAATTAGGAATGAGCACAGCAAAATTATTTTTGGCCAGGGGCCAGAGTAATTTTGGTAGGCCATACAGAAAGTTCATTGAGAAAAGCTGTAACCGATTTAGAGAGTACCAATATTGATTATTGTGTGGCCGATGAAGTTGGCTGAGGATTCAGGAAGCTTTCCGATGAAAAGGAAAATATCTTACTACTATTTAAGGACCCAACTGCATTTAAATCGGAATTGTATTTATCAGTTACCGATAAAGTGTCCAATGCTAAGAACACCACACTTTCAGGAACTTTTATCAGTAAAGTTTTTGACGGTGCCTTTAATGCTGCACCAAAGTTTATAAAGCAAATGGATAGCTACTTAGCCAAACAGGATGAAAAGGCCAGTGATTATTATGTACACTATGCCTACTGCCCCAAGTGCGCTACAGAGGCCGGACATAATTATAAGGTATTGTTTGCAGAAGTTGCGTAATTGTTTTATCACATTTATAAGTAGAACCAAGATTGATATTTATTGATCTACCAAGTTGGAATGCACTGTACTATGATATGATAAAAAATTTACATTTGATGTAATGATCAAGGTCATTGCCTACTCGGAACCGGTATGTTAATTTCATAAATCCGAAATCGGAGGTAAATTCCAATTCAAAAAAAATCATATTAAAATATAAACAAATGAAACATTTTAATCTAATCAGTTTAACAGGAATGATGGCAATGCTTATAGCCATCCCATTAGTAACAGTATCCACTTCTTGCAAAAGAGCAGCCGAAAAAACCCAGGAAAAAATCATTGAAAAAGCAATTGGCGACAAAGCCAATGTTGACCTGGATGATGAAAAGATTGTAATTGAGACTGAAGAAGGAACCTTTACCGCGGATGCCTCTACACAGAGTTGGCCCAAAGAAATTCCAAATGAGGTACCCGAATTTAAAAACGGCAATATTGTAATGGTCAATACCCAGAATATGAAAGAAGGTAAAAATTGGGTGGTCATTTTTGAAGACGTATCCCCCAATGAAGCTACTAAGTATAAAGAGAACCTAGAAAGTAATGGCTTCAAAATCAATTTTACCACAACGGCTGGAACAGGTACCCATTTTGCCGCTGAAAAAGGTAATATTACTGTAATTTTAATGGGTGATGAAGGGAGTGCCTCAATTTCAGTAGGTATTAAAGATTAGTATTTTTAATACCGTTAGGAGAATAAAAAAAAATGTAAAACATTTTTTCGACATCAATAATAAAAGGCCTAATAAATACAGGTTTATATTAGGCCTGCTATTAGCCATAATTGGCACTATTTTAGTGTATTTCGAAATTCTTTCGAATTCAGCAAGGATACAATTGGAATTGTTGGCCTTGCCCTAATTGCAACTTCTAACTACCGATTGTTATAATGAACAACAATTCCGGCATTTAAATGAATGTTGTTGATTTAATTCATATTATTGGTGCAGTTCCTAGAGGTTTGGCCTTGATTTCGGAATCCACTGGGTCTTAATCGGGAATACCCATAGGAATAATCAGTTTATAAATATGTCCATAGAAAATTTTAACGTAAAAGGTTTGACCACTGAAGAAGTCCTTCTCTCCAGAAAGAAATACGGGCGCAACGAACTTCAATATAAAAAAGAGAATGCTTTTTTCAAGCTCATCACAAGCTTGATCAAAGAGCCCATGGTCATCCTACTCCTGGTAACATCTATCATCTACTTTATTGTGGGTGATATTGGTGACGGTATTTTTCTGGCGGCGGCCATTTTATTGGTATCGGCCATTTCGTTGTACCAGGATTCCAGAAGTCGTGATGCACTTGAAAAATTAAAGATTATTAGCCAACCCCATTGCAATGTAATTAGAAACGGCAAGGTCGAAAAGATTCCCATTGAGGATGTTGTCATCGGGGATAGTCTTATGGTCGAGGAAGGGGTAACCATTGCTGCTGATGGTACTATTGTACATTCCAATGATTTTTCTGTGGATGAGTCCATACTAACGGGAGAATCTTTAACGGTCTATAAGGACAAAACGAAGGAGGAAAACAAAATCTATCGTGGGACTATTGTAACCAGTGGACTGGCCATCGCCACGATAACCGCTATTGGCAATGAAACTTTGGGCAAAATCGGAAAAAGCCTTGAAACCATAACAGAGGAAAAAACACCGCTGGAAATCCAGATTAACAATTTTGTAAAAAGAATGGCGGCTGTCGGAATTGTGGTTTTCTTGATTGTTTGGGGCATAAATTATTCTAATTCATATAATGTTCTCGACAGTCTGCTAAAGGCCCTTACACTTGCTATGAGTATTCTCCCAGAAGAAATCCCGGTAGCGTTTACCACCTTTATGGCCTTGGGTGCATGGCGATTAATGAAAATGGGGATAGTGGTAAAACAGATGAAAACGGTAGAGACTTTGGGCAGTGCTTCCGTTATATGTGTTGATAAAACAGGCACTATAACCAAAAACGAAATGGAGTTGGCAAAAATATTTGTAATGGCCACCAATAAAATTTCAGACCCAAAAGATGCTTTGGGTGCCCAGGAAAAAGAACTTTTGGAACTGGCTATGTGGTCCAGTGAACCCATTCCGTTTGACCGTATGGAAATAGCCTTACACAATGCCTATTCCGAAATATGTCAACCCGATGAACGACAAAAATTCAAAATGGTGCACGAATATCCCTTAGGGGGCAAACCCCCTATGATGACACATATTTTTGAGGATGAATTGGGAAATCGAATTATCGCTGCGAAAGGTGCGCCAGAAGCATTTTTTGAAATTTCTAATCTAACTACAACTGAAAAAAGACAAGTAAATGATGCTATTAACAAATTAGCGAAAGAAGGGTATCGATTATTGGGTGTTGGCCAGGCAAAGTTCAAAGGCAGTGATTTTCCAGCGAGGCAGCAAGAATTTAATTTTCAGTTTAAGGGAATAGTAGCATTTTATGATCCTCCGAAGGATAATATAAAAACGGTATTTGACGCTTTTGAAACGGCAGGGATAGTTGTGAAAATTATTACAGGGGATAATCCCATTACTACAAAGGCGATTGCAAGACAGATTCAATTCAACGGGAACCATGAAATTTTGGATGGCGACGCTCTTGTTAAGTTAGAAGGAATGGAATTACAAGAGGCTATGAAGGACATACATATTTTTACAAGAATGTTTCCTGGTGCCAAACTCAAAATTATTGAAGCTTTAAAATCCAAAGGTGAAATCGTGGCCATGACCGGTGATGGGGTAAACGATGGTCCAGCCCTTAAAGCTGCACACATAGGAGTAGCCATGGGGCAAAAAGGCACAGAAATCGCCAAACAATCCGCTTCGTTGATTTTGATGGAAGATGACCTATCCAAAATGGTGGATGCCGTCGCTATGGGTAGAAAAATTTATGCCAACCTTAAAAAAGCAATACAATACATAATATCCATACATATTCCAATAATTCTTATGGTATTTCTCCCTCTCGCTTTACGATGGATTTACCCTAATATTTTCTCACCGGTACATGTTATATTATTGGAATTGATTATGGGGCCTACCTGTTCCATTATTTATGAAAACGAGCCAATGGAAAAACATACCATGATCCAAAAACCTCGCCCCTTTACCACTACCTTTTTCAAATGGAAGGAATTGCTTACCAGTATCGTTCAAGGGTTGCTAATCACAGCTGGTGCTTTGCTTATTTATCAATATAGTGTATATCAAGGATATACCGAAGGGATTACCAGGGCCATGGTCTTTACCGTTCTTATTTCCTCCAATATATTTTTAACACTTGTTAATCGTTCTTTTTACTTTTCCATGTTCACAACAATGAGATACAAGAACAATTTGGTACCAATCATCATCGGTGTTACCATTTTTATTACAGGTTTATTACTTTATGTAGACCCGTTGACCCGTTTCTTTGAATTTGAAACTTTAGATGAATCACAACTATCAATTAGTATTGTCACAGGCTTCTTATTTGTTGTTTGGTATGAATTTATTAAATGGGAAAAACGTATTTCAAAGTAATTTTTTTGAAAAACATAATAATATTAAACAACGTCAATACAAGCAATAACCATCTGGAACCAGCTTATTTATCTTTTTTTTTGGCTTTCCTAGGCAATACCTCTTCCGGAAATGGGAAAATAATTGTAGAATTCTTTTCAGCAGCTATATTGGATAAGGTCTGGTATAATCTCAATTTAATGGCCGAAGGAGATTTGTCTATTTGCAGACCTGCCTCCAAAAGCTTCCCGGCGGCTTGCTCTTCAGCTTCCGCAAGAATGATACGTGCTCTTCTTGATCGTTCTGCCTCAGCCTGGTTAGCCATCATTCTTCGCATGTTTTCAGGTAATTGAATATCCTTGATCTTAACATCAATAATCTCAATGCCCCAATGATGGGTTTCAGTCTCCACTATACTTTTAATGTTTTTCCCCATTTCCTCACGTTTCGATAAAATAGTATCCAATTCTACCTTCCCGCACACATCGCGTAGGGCCGCTTGGGAAAGCTGTGTTATTGCAAAATCGTACTGCTCTACTTCCAAAACTGCTTTTTCAGGATCACTGATTTTAAAGAATACAACACCATCAATGCTACAGGGTACGTTATCCTCAGTCATAACCTCTTGTGACACTATGTTGATCGTGATAACACGAATATCAACAATCTGAATGGTCTCAACTAAAGGGATAATCCATCTAAAACCAGGTTGCAAGGTTTTGACATACTTCCCAAAACGGAACTTCAAAGCTCTTTTATATTCAAAAACAATTCGAATTCCTGCCAAGAAGATTATACCAAATATGAGCGTAAATAAAATTAAAGGATTCATAATATATTCTTTAAGTTAATATTCTAGTTTTAATCCTGAAGCATCGATTAAAGCAATTTAATGCTATGCTAAGACCCTAGGGTACTGATTTAATCCAAAGAAGGATTTGTAATCCTTTTTCGATGAAGTAACCGTACTCTTCAATTTACGAAATATGCAACTGGAAACAAAATTAATGGGTGCTAAAAGCCACCATCGAACTTATGCTTTTCGTTACTTGAAAATGTGATGTAAAAATCAGTACCAGCTAACATTTTCCAATGATAAATTCCTATTTCAACTTTCGATAAAAAAATACATCCAACATAATAAACCAAATGATAAAACATACAAAGGTTATCTTTTGTATTACTGGAAGTAACCGTATATAAAGCCCTGTTTCATATATATAATAATTGACCAAAAAGATAATAAGGCAACCAATACCAAAAACTAAGAGCTTTATATGTCTTGCTTTTAAAAGTTCAACAAAACATGTTAAAAAGGCTATTACAGCGAAAAAGCCAGCGATGCGAACGGTGCGATCATGGGCTCCTGAGGACAGGAAAGAGGTAGCAACTAAGGCTGCTATACCCGACAACCACATAATATTTTTATTTAAATTCTTCCCTTTGAACAGGCTAGGTAAGTAATACCATAACAATACAAGACTCAAGCAAAGTACTGTCAAAGAAGTTCTAGCAAAATAACGAGCGGTATTCAATTCTCCGTTAATGGCATTTTGATCTAGCAGATCACATAAATAATTATTCCAAAAACTGAAACCATTTTGTTGGGGCATTACCCAAGATCCACCTGGATATTTAAATGCCGCCAAAATATATAGTATAACGAATAACAACATACCAAATAAAGGCAATAATAGTATAGTGGGTTTTGGAGCTTTCGGTGTAATTTTCATGAATATTTATTTCGAAACTTTATCCATTATAAAACAAAGCCTGTGGTAGACGTAAGAATTTGAATCAATTCTTTTGTGGTAGTAGAATCAATTAAATTTAAGCTCTTAACCTTACAAAGTTGCTCAACCAATCTTTTACCAGCCAATGTATTACTAGCAACCCCGGTTACAATATTTGGTACAATATCAAAAGCTTTCATTAGTCCGTAAACGGCATAAGGGTCGGAAGCACTGAGGACAATACATTTAATATGCTCTCTAAGTCTTTCAATTGCAATATCCCCGTTATAGGGCTCCAAAGGCGAGGCGCCAATTTCAATAATTGCGACATCAGCTTTTTGCAATTCAATTCTACTTAATAGTTGTGTTAATTTTTCCTGAAATTCTTCCTTTGGACAAATAGAAGAAGGCAA
>RCMY010002999.1_pt1 | contig 15108 bp, 8 predicted proteins | sample 2041341 | NCBI WGS metagenome assembly RCMY01 (sample SAMN09708234, study PRJNA481090) | Marine sediment metagenome, whole genome shotgun sequencing project.
CCGCGTTGCCTGCGCCGTCGATTGAAAAATTCTGACGATAAAAGTTGGCATCCTTTGAATCGTGGCACTGAAGTTCAACGCTGGTGTTCGGTGGGAACGCAGAGAGCGTAACGCCATACCAATATCCCTGTGGCCCCGGGCCACTCTTGACCAGGACGATTCTGGGCTGAGGCGGATTCAGCAACGTGACGCTCCTAGAGGTCTTGGAACACCCATAGATGCTGCAGGCCCAGACGACAACCGTGTGTGACGATCCGGCTGAGCCGGCGTACTGCTGAGACGTTCCACCAACCGGTGAGCCATAGCCACCGCCGTCGACCTGGACGTAGATGTTTGACGTTCCTGCTGGACGGTTCCAGTTGACAGTGTAGTTGCCGGTCGTCACATTCGAGAAGGTCACCGTCGGCGCTCCCGGGCAACCAGAAAGCCCAAACGACCTGGTAGTGGAGGGGCCGCTCCCCGCCCGGTTTATAGCCCAGACCGTAGCGCTCACCGTCTGGGCCGTCTGGAAGCATCCTGCAGGCGGAGCTTTCATCGATCCGCCGCCGTCTATGCAGTTCCCGCCTTGTTGGTTCATGCAGTTGACGGCCATGGCGGATATCTGGCCCCCGCAGCTTCCCGCATAAACCGAGCCAGACGTTGACCCGCTCGTTCCGTAGCCAGTTATTGGCGAACCGTTGTCACCGGGTACGTTCCACGCCCAGCAGGTCGAACTGGCACTAGAGTCGAATCCAAAGTTCGTCACGGCGAATGGCTTTCCGAATGGGGTCACCGAGTTTGAGGCATTGCTCCATTCGCCTGGGCCCTCCTCGTTGACGCCCCGCACCCGGAAGGTATAAGGTGTTCCGTTCGCAAGTCCAGTAACCGACCAACTCGTGGCCGTGCCAGCAAAGCTTGCCGGGCCGGCACCGTTCGCACTGACCTGATACGAACTAACGGCGCACCCGTTCGCGGGCGCCGCCTGAGCCATCGCCACCGGAGCGAGTGTGTCGCCTTCTCCTGCCGTCGGGATACTCGGCGGCTTGAGCGGGACACCGCACGGAATCACAACATTTGACGCTGGGCTCCACGGACCCGCCCCGGCACGATTTCGAGCGCTGACCTGGAATGAATATGATTGGCCATTCTGAAGCGGGCTGGACAGCCAGGTCTGCGTACCCGATGCTGCGGTCACAATGTTGCCATCACTCCGTCGAATCGAATAGTCGATGATGCTTTGACAATCCGGATTCTGTGGTGCGCTCCAAGTAATCGAGGCCTGCTTGTCGCCGCGCGTCGCTTGGGGCGCTACCGGTGCAAACGGCAGTGCCACCGGGCATTCCAATTCTGACCAGGGTCCTACCGGCGAATCGCCGCGAGCATTGACTGCGGTTGCCCTGAATCTGCAAGGAGTACCGTTTGTCAGCCCCGTCCACGAGATGCTCGTGCTCGCAATATTGTCGCGAGTGGATGACGCACAATTGCCGATCTCGAGCTTGTAGTGGGTAATTGCCGAACCATCATTCGGTCCAGCCACCCACGACACGTTGAGATTGCCTGTGCCGAACGTTACCGTCGGCTTTCCTGGTGCACCGGGCAGAACGTCAGGAGTGATGCTGTTGGACGGCGATGACCATTGACTGTCGCCCGCAATATTGTGGGCCCTGACTTCAAAGGTGTATGTCGCACCGTTCGTGAGATTGGTAAACGCTGCGGATGGATTGGCACCGACCTTTCGGATGTCGGAGCTGTTTAGCCTGACCTCGTAGTAGTCGATCGTCGCTCCGTTGCCTGAGGGCGCGTTCCAAGTTACGTTGCCCGACCGAGAACCCGCCTCAGAAGCGCTCACGCCGGTCGGTGCACTGGGTCGACCGATGACGTTGATCGTCCAGGTACCTTCTGCCTGGCCGGCCGCCCCGCGACCATCTTCGACCGTGTAAATCACCGTCTTGGTGCCAAACTCACCAGCACCCGGGGTAAACGTCAGCGAGTTGCCATTCTTGGAAACCGAGCCGCCTCCCTGCGAGGTTTGGCTGACAACGGTGAGCCCTTCGCCGAGATTGTCCAGATCATTCGCCGTCACGTCGAGTGTCACCGGCTTCTCTTGATTGGTGGTCGACGTGTCAGGCGTGGTCTGTGGGAGCGCCACCGACGACGCGGCCAACGTGATGGAGAGCGTAGCTTTCGCCGATTCACCGCCGGGGTCTTTTGCTGTCACAACGAGCGTCGTTCGGCCGGCAGGAGCACTAATTGGCGCGGCGAGCACGACCTGATCGCCGTTTCTGGTCGCAACAACAGGTGCCTTCGGCCCCGCGGTCACCACATAGGTGAGCACGTCTTCGGCGTCAGGATCAGTAAACAATGTCGAAAGACTGAACGGCACTGGCAGTCCCGCTTCAAGCTCGACGGACTTGTCGATACCAACGGGCGGCTGGTTCGACTTTCCCTTCAGGGTCAAGGTCACACGGCCGCTGACTACATGATTGTGATCGTCTTCAACCGTGAAATTGAACCCCGCCTCGCCAGAGAACTCAGCGTCGGCGATAAACGTGACGAGCCTGTTGTCAAAGGCGTTCGGATCTTTCCCCGGTTGTCCTCCCTGCTGTGAGGTACAGCAGTTAAAGACGAGTTTGTCACCGTCGGGGTCCGTCGCGAGCTTCGATAGATCGATCGTGCCAATGGCGTCATCAGTGAAGAATGTGCCTAGATGCTTGTCGATAACCACAGGAGCCAAATTTGGTTCCACCGTGACGGTGATGTACGAGGAGTCGGTCAACCCATCCGGATCGGTGATCGTATAGGCGAACTCACGCGACTCTGCGGGAGCAACGATTGAGACAACACCACGGCTTACCGACATGCCCGGCTCGTTTACACTCACGACGAGGTTCTCGACCGATCCATCAGGGTCCTCGTCGTTTGCACGAACGTTGACAGAGACGGTGTCTCCCTCCTTGACAGGCTTCGTGGTATCCGGAACCGCTACCGGAGGGAGCTTCTCGACCGTTGGCAATACAGTTACGACAACCCTGGCGCTGTCAGTCTGCGCGCCGGGATCGGCGATTGTGTAGTTGAAACTAAACGTTTGTGAGTCGGTAACCGTCGCAGGGACCGCAAAGTTGATGAAGCTCCCCGAGCTTGGAAACGTTGCCGCCGTCTCGGGAGAAACTGCAATCACGCGGATCTCGTCGCCGTCAGGGTCTGAGTCGTTGCTGAGGACCTGGATTGGCTGCTCTCCGGCGCCCGCTTGGAACACGACCTCGAGGTCGTCGATCGCCTCAGGGGCGTGGTTCACCGTGGACGCGGCCATCACACCCACTGCGACAACCCCGACCGACGACATCCCTTCAGAGTCCTGAATCAAATAGGTGAATCGGTCGGTTCCGACGAAGCCTTTCGCTGGCGTGTAGACAAAGCCATCCTGTTCTTCGTTTATAGCCAACGACCCGTTTGCCGGTGAACGATTCTCCGATATAAGGGTTATCGCATCCGACTCAGGGTCAGAGTCGTTGAGCAAGACCGGGATGACAACCGCCTGCCCTTCTCGTGTCCATGCTCGGTCAGGGCGAGCAACCGGTGCCGAGTTCTCGTCGCCAGGCGGGACTATCGATACCTCGATCTGGCCAGCGGCCTTGTCTCCTTCTTCGTCTTGGACCGTATAGACCAGTTTCTCTGGCTGCGTTTGACCCGGCACGACGGTTATCGAGACCCACTGCCCGGCGGCACCAGGTTCGGCGTCCATACCTTCAACATCGGTGGCCTCAACCACAAGAAGCGGGCCGCCTTCGGGGTCGTAGTCGTTCTGTAGAACGTTGATCTTGCTTGTTCTTCCCGCACGGACTCGAACAACATCGTCATTGGTGACTGGCGCCGCATTTGCATAGTCGAGGTCAGCTCGGGTGACGATGATGCTCGCGAGGTTCGACTCGGCTCGTCCGTCAGATATTGAGTACTGGAGCGCTTCGACAACATCGGCTCCAGGACTCATCGTTATGCGGAAACCGAGTCCGTCGATCTGCTCAACGACGAGATTCTCGTTTGGGTAAAGCAGTGCAACGCTGAAGAGGTCACCGTCGACATCGCCGTCGTTGTCGAATATCCGAACCAAACGGGTCTCGTTGCGAGCGAGTGTGACATCGTCGCGAACGGCGACCGGCGGCCGGTTCTCCGTTGGTTCCTCAACCTCGATACGTACTAGCGCTGTATCACTCTCAGTTTTGTCCGTAGCCGCATATTCGAAGAGGAACGTGCCCGCGTGGTTTGGAACGAAGAGAAACTCGCCGTCTTCGGTGCTTGAGATCAAACCTGGCTCGTCTGACGGGCTGCCGAGGTAGGAGGCCTGGATGCCAACGCTGAGCAAATCACCATCGGCGTCGACGTCATTGGCCAGAAGGTTCATCAGAATCGGATTGCCAACCTGTGTCGATCCCGCGTCGTTGCGAGCGTCAGGGGCTTCATTCGAGCCACTGAGACGAACGTCAATCCGTAAGATTCCCTCCGCCTCGGCTCCCCACTCGTCGACAACAGAATACGGCAGGTCGAGTGTGCCCTCCGTTGCTAGCTCTGGAATGCTGAGCAAGACGTCGCCACCAGGATGGAGCGATCGCAGCTCAGCGCCATTCGCCGCAAGATTCGTGAGAATCAGCGCGTCGCCATCAGGATCATCGTCGTTTTCGAGAACGTTGATTGACAAGACGCCGCCGGCTGCCCCGGCAAGACGATCGAGCTTTGGCACGGGAGCACGATTGCCGTCCTGGTTGCTCGGCAGTACATCAAGAGTGATCTTCGCGGTCGCCTCGCCTCCAGGGTGGCCATCCGAGATGCGGTAGGTAACTTCGACCTTGGTTTGGCCTGGGGCCGGTGTAATCTGCACTGAGTTCCTGGCAGCAGGAACTTCGACGATGGCCCCATCAGAACCCTCAACAAGGGCGGCATCGGCGACAAGGATTACGTCGCTGTCTGGATCGGTGTCGTTGGCGAGCACATCTACAACAATTGGTCGACCCACTCTCGTGGTCGCTTCATCGTCCTCGGCTATGGGTAGACGATTCTCTGGGTTGTCGTCGCGTTCATCGGCGCCAACGAGTGCACCGTCCTCGTTACCACTTGTTACTCGCTCTTCGACATTTGTTCCATCGGCTGACTCCTCGCCCTCCGAGGTGTCAAAGATGTCGGAGAAGTCGGCGATGTCGCTGAGCGTGAGGTCCTTCTCCGCTAGGTAGCCGGTCGCGTTGAGATTGTCGACCCATACGAACCCGTTGACCACTCGTAGCTGGGCGTTCTCGGGGGCATCAGGCCGAGCCTGCCATAAACCAGATGATCCGTCTGAACCACGGGACAAGAGCCCCATGTCGCCATCGACCTTACCGAGCACGTACACAATCCCGTCGAGCACAACCGGCTTGGTGGTCGGGCTGATCGGCGTCGATATGTCAGCGAGGGCCACGAGCGAGCGACTCTGCAGATCCACCATGACCGGCGCTCCAGCAACGGAAACTCCGGCGAGCAATGGCCAACTTGCTGACGACTGTTGTAATACAGCCATCGCAGGGAAGCCATCGATGGCGAACTGGGTTGCTGAATCTGGGGTGACAATAGCAACGCCTGACGGCCCAACTAGCACGACGCGATTCTCAATGAGCGCCGCCTCGGCTCCCGAAAAACCATCTGGCACATTCTGCTGGGGTAGCCCGTCAGAGCCGGTCAGCGTCGGCCAGACAACCAGGTCTTCACTAACAAGAGCGACCTGTCCCTGCGCCGTTGCGAGTTGGGTGGCCCCAGGCGAGCCCGTGTACGTTGCTGGGACCTCATCGAATGAACTCTTGCCAGGCAGTTCGGCAAAGGGCACGCTCCAGAACCGACCAGTGTCGGCGTGATAGACGGCCACGGTGCTGCCACTGGCCGCTACTTGGGAGTCGAGGGGAATAGACGCCACGGCATGCACCTGTGCGTTTGCACGGTCGATCGACGTGACGGTACCGGCCGTCGCATCGTGCACTATCGCAATGGTGTCTGACTGGTGGGCGCTCAATACTGAACCACGCTCCCAATCGCCAGGCACCTCGACCGATGCCTCGTGTGACCCATGCTCAATATTCGCAGCGCCGCCGCGGATACGGTCTACAAACCATGCCGATCCGTCGTTGGACTCAGCCGCCGTCGCCACCCGGCCATCTGCCTGCGTCGCTAGCACGACAACCGAGCTGAAGGCAATAAGCGACATGGCCGCCGATGATGCTGTACGCCACCGTTTGTTCATTGTGAATTTTCCTCCGCCAAGAGTGAGAGATCTGACCGGTTGATTAGACCAACCGTGATTGCGTGGTCGACGAGTCGTTCGCGACGGTTTGATGCGAGCGAACCAAGGTCGCCCTTGAGACCCGAAACCCCGAGCCGCCTGAACTTGTCGCAGAGATTATCTAGCTTGCGATTGAACTTGGTGATCGTCCAGCCGAGACCATCAGCTACTTCTCGGTTGGTTGGCAACGCTGATCTCGGCGCAGCCCGGTCGCGAAGTCGACGCTGGCCAAGCGCAACGAGCAAGAGTCGCTGCTCATCATTGAGTGGAACCTGGGATGCCGTGATTGTTGGAGAACCGTCTGCTTCACCGGCCATAGAATGATCGCTCTTGACGTTCGGACGCTCGATGTTGAGCTCGTACACCATGCTGCCTGCTTGGAAGCGCGCGACGCTGTGCATGAACGGCAGAGGGGACTGTGTTCCAGGAGCTATCGAGAGTCGGCTCGGTGAATCTATGTCGCAGATCTCTAAGGAAATGGCAGATCCAGTATTGTGAATCCACCAACCACCTGACTCGTGACGAAAAAGCCCGAGCCGGCGGTGGAGGTATGGGTTCGTATCGATGTCAAGGTCGGCGTCGCGGCCAAAGGTCAGCTCGTCGCCTGGGTTGAGGTTTCGCTCTTCTCCTGCAAACTCAACGAATAGTTGGTTCATCGGACTGGGTCCTTTCGCAGAAGCGGGCGGGGGTCGATGACTCTGCGGCATCGCTGAGACAGCGAAGCGCCCTTTTTGAGTTCGTCGATTGCACCATCAGACTCTCGCCATGCACCATCAGCCTCATTCTCGAGGGGAGTTTCTGGTCCGAATGCCGCTCGGTCAACGGTTGCGGCCAAGCCGAGGAGGCTCAACGAGTTAGGCGCGATTGTTGCGTATTCTCGGACGGTGTCGAACGGCGAAGCGGTTCGGTCGAACGTGTGACCGGCCTCAACAAACCGATCCTGGGTTTCATACCAGGCTCCTGCAATGCGCTTTTTCGCCTCGCCCTTCTTTCGCCTACCCCGCCGGCGAGCTTTGAGGCCACCGACTACACCCGCCCACAAGCCGAGCGTGCTCAGCGGAAAGCCAACGCCGCCAAGCGCTACAAGGGCGACGGTTGGAAGTCCGCCGTCTTCGATGACCTCTTCGTCTTCTTCGTCTTCGTCTTCTTCCTTATCGTCCTGATCAATCTCGACGGCAGGGGGCGGAGGCGGCGGAGGCGGCGGATTTGGAGCAGCTACGTCCTCGAACCGCTTTCCCGCATCCTCGACCGACGGCTCCTTGTCGCGGTCAGGCGTAACGTCCACCGGAATCCATCCGTAGTCGATGGTCGAAACTTCGATCCAAGCCGACGCTTGCAGGTTGGTTACTGCTACCTCTTCCAAGTCGAGTTGTTCGTCGGTCAGCAGATACCCGACAACCACACGGGCTGGTAGTCCGGCCTCTTTCGCCCATAGCGCTGCGGTGGCCGCGTATTGTTCCTCGTAGCCACGGAGTGCTGTATCTTCAGACCAGAAGAGCTCTAGTCGTCCCCATGAGTGACCAGGATTTGCTTCTGGGCCGATGGTGTAGAACCCAGAGTCTCGAAGGTAATCGCGGATCGCAGCAACGCGAGGCCAGCCGGTGTCAACCCCTTCGGTGACATCGGAGGCTTTGTTTCGAACGCTCCCGGAGCCTTGCTGATCGCCGAGGCTGGTCGACGCTCCAAGTACAGCGTCGTTGAGGCTCTCGTCACCCAGTTCTGACCGAGGGACAGCCTCAACCGAATACTTCAAACCCGGCCTAAAACCGGTAGGTAGCGCGGCGGTTGAGGTGTATGCATTGAACCGAACGGCGCCTAGCCCCAAATCAGCTGCCACCTCGATCGAGGTGGCAGCCCCTGGCAGCGGCAGCCAGGGTCCTTCGAGTGTGACCACTTCAATGTCAACCGTGATCGGGGTTGACCCGAGAAGATTCGACTGAGCGCCTAGAAGTGGGGTCTTCCCATCAATTGGGACAAACGGCGCGGAACCGCCGAGGTCCGCATCTCCGACCGTCCAGACGGTGCCATCGAATGAGGCGAGTGTCGCCAGATTCCACCGTCGAGGGATCGATTCACCTTTTACGACGAACGCGACCATGTCTTTGGAGTCGTCGAGATAGTTGCCCTTGATCTGGGCAAGTGGACTGGGCTCGTTGAGTGGTTCCCACGGTGGCACCAGCGTGTCCCTCAGATCGTAACGATCCGAGTCATCGAACCCAGGAGCGAGCGGAGCGGCCAAGGGCGCCCCCGCAGCGGCAACGAGCAAGATAGCGCTCGCTCCGTAGAGCCGTTTTCGTCGCCGCATGACGGTTGTGTTACCGAGTTCATCGTCCGCCTCGAGGCCCAACTCCTGCGCCTGGTAGAGACCGAGGGCCACGGTCAACACACCGAGCAGGGTGCCCTGGACCAGCGCCATGTTACGGGATTCGACACTAAACAAGAGACCGAGAGCAAAAGCGCCGAAGGGCCCCAGCGCCCCAAACGCGGGGATGGGCACATGCCGATAGAGGGCAAAACCGACCATCCCTCCAAGCCAAGCGAGAGCGTAGGGAAGCACGCGATATTCACCCACAAGTTCGACCGGCGGCACGCTTGAGAGCAGATCAGCCCAACCTTCGACGAGGCCCCGAAAGAACAGTCGGTATGACGATGGTGTCGGTGCCGGACCGGCGACAAGCCCACCCAAGAACAGAAAGATGCCAATCGAGATGGCGAACCATTCGGTCGAGTGGAGCCGGTAGCTCCTCGCAGCCAGGAATGTGGTAGCGGCAACCGCAGCTCCTGCCAGCGCCAGAGGGACCAACAACCAGCCAGTGACCGCGCCCTGGAGCGACGTTCCAGCGATAACGGAGAGAACGACGAGGAGAAGATGTGCCGGGTTTGGCGCCATCGGCCGGGGTGAGGTCGAGCCCTTCATCGGACCATCCGGCGCCATGCCGCAGCAAACTGAGTGAGCGTCTGGCAGTCGATCAGCTTGGCTCGTGGTAGCGACATAGTCGGCTCACCACCCGGAACGAACCGTGCTACCACAACCCCACCGTGCTTTTTCGCCTGGTTGACCAGTGGCATCAGGCCAGCCGAATCGCGCCGACCAGTCACTACCAGCACTGCGGAGAGACCACGTTCGGATCGTCGTAACATCTCGTAGATATCTGTCAGGTCGTAGCCATCGTCTGACAGCGATGACAAGCACAAGCGATCGAGAGCATCGTTGCGCGTGCCAGGCGATTCTGAGGTCAAGATGGCCTGCTCGCCAACCACAACAGAAAGCGGACGGCCCTCAAGCTCGGCACTCACAATCTGCGATGCGGCGACTTCGAGCGCGCGTTCGAAGTCCGCTTTGTCGTCATAGACCGACGAATCTGTATCGACAATGACGCCAAGATGCGGTCGGCGATTGTCGACGTAGTGTCGGATCATCAGCGTGCCCTTCCGAGCAGTTGACATCCAATGGATATGGCGAACATCGTCGCCCCGCTGATACTCGCGAACGGCATGAAAGGCGATGTCGCCAGCGGGCGAGTTGTCGAATGTCGGGCCTTCGAGATCTTTGACAAATCCCGAGTTCATCGGAGCGAGCGATGTCACTCGGGGGTAGACCCAAAGGTGCTCTTCTGGCGTTCGGCCAAGGTCGCGACGAAGTAGTCCGAGCGGATCGGCTTTCGCAACGACAGCTGGCCCAACCACGATGATGCCACGGCGTGTCGTTGGAAGCGTGAGAAGCGCTTGCGTTGACGCTCCTGGTGCTAGGGCAGGAACATCGATGACCTTCAGCGAGGAGCCGACCCGATCTTCGATTACCCGGGGCGAGGACGGCCCCTTTCCCGCGTTGGAAACGGTCAGCACGCTAGTTGCGCGGCCGTCGACCTCGACGCGGCGGGGGTCCATTGAGCGTTCCAGGACAAGAGCGTGGCCACCTACAACAAACGGGATCGCGATGAGAAGCACGACCAGGCAGGTGATTGCGACGGCCACGAACTCAATCCAGCCCAGTTGGTAACCTACGATCGCCGAAATCAGCGAGATCGCGATTACAGACCAACCCAGCTGGGTGACAGGAAGACCCCGCTTCATGAGCGCGTTGGTCTCATGAGCGCGAAGCAGCTGGAGCGTCGATCGAATCGAGAATGCGATCCACGATGTCGGCAGCATCAATCTGATGGAGCTCTGCCTCTGGCGTCAGCAACAAGCGATGCGACATCACGTACGGAGCAACGAGGCGGACATCATCCACATTGACGTAGTTCCGCGCTTGGGCCGCGGCCATTGCCCGGGCCATTTGCATCATTGCGACAGCGCCGCGGGGTGACACACCAAGGCGCAGTTCAGGCACCCTTGCTTGCTCCCGGGTCGCTGCGCAGAGGCGAACGATGTAGCTGCGAATCGAGTCCTCAATGTGAACCGTTCGCACAAAGCCGACCATGTCCGAAACGTCATCGATACTAAGAACTGATGAGAGATCGGACGCTCTCTGTCCGGCCCCAACCGAACGGAGCATATCCACTTCGGCGTCATGATCTGGGTAGCCGATCGACAGCTTCACCATGAACCGATCGAGCTGTGCCTCAGGCAAGCGATAGGTACCCTCTTGCTCGATGGGGTTCTGGGTTGCCAGTACAAGGAACGGCGTCGGCACGTCGTACGTGTTGCCGTCGACTGTAACTTGCGCCTCCTCCATGACCTGCAAGAGCGCCGATTGTGTCTTTGGTGATGCTCGGTTGATCTCGTCAGCGAGCACCACATTGGAGAAGATCGGCCCGGCATGGAAATCGAATGTTGATTCGCGCTGGTTGAATATCATGCCGCCCGTAACATCAGATGGCAGAAGGTCAGGGGTGAACTGAACTCTGTTCCACGAGCCCTTCACTGACATAGCCAAGGACTTAGCCAGTGTTGTTTTACCTGTTCCGGGATAGTCCTCAAGAAGAACGTGTCCTTCGGCAAACATCGCCAGAAGCACCATGCCGATCTGATCGCGCTTGCCCTTGACAACAATCCCAATATTGTCGACAAGCACGCCAAACCATTGCTGGAACAAAGCCGTATCGCCCTGTGTCATCCCTTGCCCTCACTCTTAATCGGTGCTACCGCAACCTAAGCCACGTGCGTTGGTCAACCGACAGACTAGACGACGTTCCAATGACTCCCAAATAGGGATTACTCCCCGGTAGCTTTGAGAAGTCAATACTTGCTATCACTCGCTGTTAACGCGAATGTAGGTTCGATGAGCGGGAACCCTACCGAGTGGTAACAATTGAGCGATATGACCGATTCTCGCCAATCGGCAGTGGCGGCTTTAGCCAGGTCTATAAGGCTTGGCAACCTGACTTCAATCGTTGGGTCGCCATCAAGGTACTCACTATTGGCGTAGCTGACGAAGTCGACCGTCGGGCCTTTGAACGTGAGTGCATCGCAATGGGATCGGTGTCAGAGCATCCAAACATTGTCACTGTCTACGACAGTGGATTCACTAAGGAGGGACTGCCATATCTCGCTATGGAGCTCTACACCGAGACCCTGCTTAGCCGAATCAAGTCACGGTCTTTCGTGCCAGTCGAGGAAGTTCTTGAGCTGGCTGTTCTTCTGGCTGGCGCGCTCCAACGAGCTCATTCTGAACGGATCCTCCATCGCGACATCAAACCACAAAATGTCTTCTACTCAGCGTACGATGTGCCCGCATTGGCGGACTTCGGGATTGCATCCTTAGCGTCCGACACGAGGCAGGAACAGACGACCGGGCTCACCATCCACTACGCCGCGCCCGAGATTCTTGACGGAGCGTCGCCGACAGTCGAGTCGGACATCTACTCACTGGGTGCCACGCTTTTTACGGCTCTCGCAGGCCATAGGCCATTCGCCCGCCCCGGTCAAAAAGACTCGGAGGCAGCGCTAACGAACCGCATCCTGACGGAGCCACCGCCTGCGATAACAGCCCAAACACTCCCGCCGCGCGCTGACCGTGCAATGCGAACTTTATTGGCAAAGCACCCGAACGATCGACCGCGCACAGCTCTTGATGTCGCCAATCTGTTCCGAGACATTCAGCAACGGATGGGGATATCGCCGACTGCGCTACGGATCGCTGATTCACAGCTCGATCAAGAGATCACCGTTTCTCGGAGGCCAGTGAGACAAACCGAGAGCAGCCCGTCTGCCGATTCTCGAAGCCCGCTCGACGATGGCAACACGACTGGGTCAGTCACAATGGCCCGCTCCAAGGTGGGGTACAAACCCACCGAGGAGTTTCGCGAGCCCGATCGCTCAAACCGGAAGCTCATCGGCTTGGTGGCGCTTGGAGCAGCGTTGGTCATCGGTGCCGGTGGAGCCCATTTCGCTCTTCAGTCCCCTGATCGCGAGACAACCACGACGTCGACCACATCCACTTCTCAGACGCCACAGACGCTTCCGGCCCCCGCACCAGGAAAGCCGACAGGTGTCACAATCGCTGCTGGCAATAGCCCCAAGCTAATCAGCTGGGACGAGGTGGAGGGAGCAGACCGCTATCAGGTGAACTTCCTAGGCGCCACGCCCAGGACCGAGGCTGTTGCCGAAGCGCAGTTCACCACAGCGGCCGACGAGGTCGATTTCTGTATCACGGTCGAGGCCATTGGGCCGACAAACAAGCTAAGCATTGCGTCCGAAGTCGTTTGCAACAGCTGAGCCTCGGTTCTGTCTCAACCATCACGTAGCTCCCGCTCGCCCCGCTCTACTCCAACGCGCCTTCGTCGTGCTTGATCGTCAACGCCTTCCACACGTCATCGCTCGTCATTGCGAGGTGTTCGTGATGAGTTAGGGCGTACACGACCTCTTTGAGGCTTGTAGCGAGCTTCTCCGACTTCGCCAGTGCCTCGGGATGAATCTCGGCCGCGTCATGGGGACGGCCTAGAAACTCCGCCAAGTCGTCGGCGCTCGCCGCGAGATGGGTGAGGTGGTGGGCGAGCGTGCCGTTTGCTGCTTCTGACTCTGTCATCGTGAGAGCTCCTTCAATTCTTCTGCCACGAGCATCGTGTCAGACCCGACACAACCGGACAAAATCGACGATCCAGTCACTAACGCGACTTCTATCTAACGTCCTGTCAAGTGTGGCCAATGCTACCGCTACCGGCTCTTGGCCGATTCGTTCGACCCGACTCGAATACAACGAGCTGGCCAAATCGGCGCTGAACTCAGGGTGGCCCTGCACACAGAACACGTGGTTTCCTACGGTAAAGCCAGCAATCGGGCAGCCATCGGCGCTCGCGAAGAGTTCGCCCCCCGCCGGTAACTCAAGGACCTGATCCTGGTGGCTAGCCACAATCGTGAACGACCCTGGTGAGTTAGCGTCCCCCGGCGTTTGAGCGGAGGCAAGCCGATACTCGCGCGCACCTATTTGCCACCCGACTTCAGCCTTCGCAACGGGTGCTCCGAGCAGAGAAGCGATGAGTTGGTGTCCGAAGCAGATACCGATGAGTGGCACTCGCTGCTCGAGCGCCGTGGTGGCGAACCCCTTTAGGTCGGCCAACCACTCGATGTCGTCGTAGACGCTGTGTCTGGCGCCAGGAATCAACCAAGCGTCGCACTCGGCGACCGTCTCAGGAAGCTGGCCCCGGTGAGCATTGAAGGGAACAATCTCGACATTCGGTCGGGCAAGAAGCCTTTCATAGAGCACGTCATAGTCGCCATCAACGAAGACATGAGGCTCGTCGAGGTTGTCACACTGCAGCAGGCCGACCCGGTACATGGCGAGCACACTAGCCGAGTGCTCGGGCTAGTCAATCGTCGTTAGTGATACTGTCATAACAAAGTGTTAGACAACCTAACTGAAACGTGAGATACTCTCACAATGGCCGAACGCACAAGTGATCTCAGCACCGCGCTCGTCGTCGACGCAGCAGTCGACCTCCTCGCCGAAAACGATCATCAGACCATCACGCTGACGCGCATCGCTAGCGAGCTTGGGGTCTCACAACCAGCGCTCTACCGCCATGTCAACGGTGTCGACGACCTCTGGCGCGAGCTCGGGTTGCGGGGGCGGGCTGAACTGGCTGGTGCGGTGTCTGAGGCCGCAATTGGCCTCTCCGGAGCGGCCGCCGTCACCGCCATGGCTGCCGCCTGGCGCAAATTCAGCCATGACCGGCGTGGCCTCTATTCGGCAACCGACATCTATCCCTGCTCAGGCGACGACGAACTTGAGGCGGCCGTCGAGCGCGTCGTTGCCGTGCTCGCGATGGGGCTCCGAGGCTTCGATCTCGATGAGACCGCGACTGTCGACGCGGCCCGCGCTCTTCGAAGCAGTCTTCACGGTTTTGTGCATCTTGAGATAGGCGAAGGCCATCCCCACTCCCAAGACCTCGATGCGAGTTTCGACCGGATGATCCGGCTGCTGTGCGCGGGCTTCGCTCGCCTCGAACCAATAGAAGGTGCGTAATGGGAAAGCTTCGTGTGCATTGGTTTCTTCCGACCGGCGGTGACAGTCGCGACGTGCTGCCCGACGCCGACCGGCCCGGCCAACGCCCTCCCAACCACGACTACCTGGCCCAAGTTGCCACTGCAGCAGACAGCTACGGCTTCGACGCGATGCTCACACCTTGCGGCACCGGTTGCGAAGACGCGTGGATCTCCACTGCTTCCCTCATTCCGCTCACGAAGCGCATCAAGTTTCTTGTCGCCTTTCGGCCGGGCCAGCTGTCCCCCACCCTCGCGGCGCAGATGGCGAGCACGTATCAGCGCATGTCCGGTGGGCGGATGCTCGTCAACATCGTCACCGGAGCCGAGCCCCGCGAGCTCCATCGGTTCGGCGACTGGGAAGACAAACCAACCCGTTACGCCAGAGTTGGCGAATTCCTCGCCGT
>RCMY010006991.1_pt1 | contig 15104 bp, 13 predicted proteins | sample 2041341 | NCBI WGS metagenome assembly RCMY01 (sample SAMN09708234, study PRJNA481090) | Marine sediment metagenome, whole genome shotgun sequencing project.
ATACTTGGCTTGCTTTCCGGTCCACCTACCCATACCTTAGTTCCAGTTACAGATATCTTAGGCATTTGATAGGTATTGGTTACGGTTAATCCATCTTCACTAACTGTCTTAGTATAGTTTTCAGGTACTGCTACTTCATCGACTGTATAAAGAATTCTTTCTCCATTAGAATTAAAGATTTCATTACCAGTAAAACTAAATTTCCAGTCTGTTTCAGCTGTAACGGTTTTTCTATCAACTTCATTTCCGTCAGCGTACAATACAATAACAACCTCTTTTGGTTGATTTTCTAGAGGATTATTCCCGTGTACCCATATCTTTTCCCCTGAAATATCATCTGATAAGAAACTTATATCATAATTATTATAAGCAATGTTTTTATCTAAGGTAAATGGCAATGATAGTGATTTGATGCCTTTAATATTCAATTTATAAACATCATTTATTAGTGGATTTACCTCTGTATTTAACTTGAAGATTCCATTTCCCGCAGTGTTACCTTCAAATTCTGTATCTGTAACATTTAGTTCTTCAAAATATCTAACGTTTCTATCACTATCTGTGGTAACTTTTTTCCCAAAATCTATAATGTTTATACCACCACCATTAGAACCTGCTTTATTAGATCTAAAAATAGAATTAGTAATCGTAGTGGATGCAAGATTATTTATATCCTTCTTTTGGTTCTCAATAAAAATACCACCACCATCTTGAACAGCTTCATTCCCCTCAAATAGTACATCATCAATCTTTACTTTTGAGCTTCCAACAAAATTGTAAATAGCACCACCATTACTTGTGGCTTTATTGTTAATGAACTGTGATTTCATTATCTCTAAATCAATTATTGATGGAGAAGCGGTTCTTGTCTCATTTAACATAATTGCACCACCAAAACGGGATGAATTAGTTTTGAATAATGATTCATTGATTATTATCTTTCCTTCAATAGAATCATCTGCGTCAAACCTATCAACACTACTGTTTAATACTCCACCTTCATCTCTTGATTTATTATTTTCAAATTCAACTCTGTTGATTTCAAGATCTGTTCGACGTTGAAGATTTATTACGCCACCAATAACAGCCTCATTATTAATAAAACGAGAGTCTGAGATACCCATAGTTATACCAGTATCATATTTGAAATTAACTCCAGTTCCAATAGCTCCTCCAATTTGAGCAGAGTTACCATCGAATAATGAGTCCTTAATAAAAGTAGAACTTTCGAGTTCATTTGATAAATAAATCGCTCCACCTTTACCACTTTCCATATCAACACCCGCTGTGTTTCCAGTAAATGTCGCATCCCTTATTCTAGTACGGCTAGGATCTTCATTTAAGAAATGAGTACCATCTACATTGGATGTTCGATGTGTTGTATAACTTACAATTGCACCACCATGTACTCGCGCTTTATTGTTAGTAAACACGTTTTTACCACTAACTGTTAAATCAACAGCGTCATAAACTGAAACAGCACCACCATATATTGCTGTATTCTCATTGAATACATTATTAGTAAGTGTTGCTTGAATCCCTTTATTGTCATCTGGATTCTCGTCTCTAAAACGAGCTTCATGAATTGAAATGGCTCCACCCATACCGTCTTCTTCAAATGCATTAATAGCATTATTGTTATTAAAACGAGAGTTATTTACCTTGATTGTTCCTGCACCATGATATCGAATGGCACCACCATAACCAGAGTATCCAGGTGCTCCGTTTGCAGTATTGTTAACAAATGTCGAATTATCAACATCCACATCCATTTTCAGAATAGGACTTGATTCTGTATGAAGTGCCCCTCCGTCACTTCCTACATTATTTTCAAAATGACTGTTCTCCACTTTAACATTTCCTCCACCATGAAATGTCAAAGTACCATAGGCAGTGGATACATTATCAGTAAATGTAGAGTTATTGATATGAATATCTAATAGGTTCCCACGTACTGCTTGAGTATGTACCGCTGCACCAAACCCTGTCTTATTTGCTCCACTTGCTTTATTTCCTTCGAATTTTGAATCATTAATTTTTATTGAACCTGCACCATAAAAAGTAACTGCTCCTCGAAGTTGGGAAACATTTTGTTTGAATTCAGAGTTCTTAATTACAAGATCTACATTTACTTGATTAAAACCTCCGCCAATAATATTTGCTCCAGATGCACGTATATATACAGAACCACCATGTTTATTTGCTTCGTTATCTTCGAAAACCGTATTTTCAATGGTAACTTTAGATCGTGTTTCATCATGTAATTCTTTATTGTAAGCCCAAAAGTAAATTGCACCACCATCTTCTGCACCTTTATTTGAAATAAATGTAGAGTCTTTAACAGTTAGACTTCCTCTTACACTATGTAAGTGCACTGCAGGCATATTTTGCCCACTATTCATAAACTTTGTATTAATCAATGTTAGATCTAGATTTTGATTTTCAGTCCCATTAATCTGGTTTGCTTTACCTTTTCCATCAAGAATAAGATTTTCAAACGAAACGCTTATGTTTTTTCCTAAATAAAACATCTCTCCTGAATCGAATGTGTTTGAAGGCTTTAATGTCACATCTGGGGTATTTCCACGATATGTAATCTTATTTCCCTCTTTACTTGTTATTCCTGTAAATATTAAAAAATCCATTTCTATATCATTCATAATTATGATTTCTGTTGTAACTTTATCACTGTTGGCATCTTTTAATTCTTGAAAAGTAGTTACCCTTTTTACATTTGTAGGAAGTGGTTCCTCTGCTGCAACTTGAATATTTTTTTCTTCTCCACCTGTTTCTGGCTTTGAATCCTCTGGCACTTCATCTACTGGGTCCTGTGTTTCCACTGCTTCAGCAGACACCTGTTGCTTTTCTTCTCTATTTCCAGAAGTCTCATCCACTTCTTCTACAATTTCCTTATCCGAATTATTATATTCGATATTTTCAATTTGTTCGTTCTCAGATTGAACGTTGTGTTGGCTATCAGTCGCAAATGTATTAATTTGAGCAGAACTCACCAATAAAACCAATACAAAAAACATTGCTAGAAACTTTGTCGCTAATTTCTTCATTATTACCCTCCTATTCCCCCCAAAGCCAGAATAAGTTCACCCCTGTTTTTACCCTCCATTTCATACCTCAATTAACGATGCGTTTAATTTGTGAAAATTGTTGTATATTTTAATTATATATGATAAAAATTAAGTTTCAAGGAAGCAAACGGGGTATAAAATCATAGATAATCCAATATTTCCCTAAATCATTCAATAAAATCACCATAAATTAATCGTTATAATAAACCTTCTACAATACCTTATAAGTAACAAACTATTAATTATCTATCACACAAAAAAGAACTAGACCTTCTCTAAGTAACAGATGGCTAGTTCTTTTTCTAAATTGAATATTATTTATTTTTTTCCAAATATTTTCTCTGCGTATACCTTACCAGTTTCAGTCATTGCTAATCCACCAAGTCCTGTTTCTCTTAAACTTGAAGGCATTGCATTTCCTACTTGATACATTGCTTCTACAACTTCATCTGCCGGTATTAGGCTTTGTATACCAGCTAAGGCCATATCAGCGGATACAAGTGCTTGACTTGCTCCTAAGGCATTACGTTTAACACAAGGTACTTCGACCAATCCTGCAACTGGATCACAGACAAGCCCTAGCATATTCTTAATCGTCATAGCAAAGGCATGTCCTGCTTGTTGCGGACTTCCACCTAATACTGCTACAGTTGCTGCACTTGCCATGGCAGCGGCACTTCCTACCTCAGCTTGGCATCCACCGGTAGCACCAGCAATAGAGGCATTATTAGCCACTACAAGACCAAATCCACCAGCTACGAATAAGAAGTCTACCTGTTGGTCATCTGTTAAATTATAGGCATCTACTAGGCTCTTAAGAACACCTGGTACAACACCCGCACTCCCTGCAGTCGGTGTCGCACAAATACGTCCCATTGCTGCATTGACTTCATTAGTTGCAATCGCATTCTGTACTGCATTCAAGATTAATCCACCACATAAGGTCTCACCTTTTTCAAGGTAATCATGCATTCTCTTTGCATCATTACCTGTAAGTCCTGTTTTTGAGTGAACACCTGCTATACCTCGAGTGATAGATTGCATCATTACATCACGTTGCTTCAACATAATGTTACGCATTTCTTCACGACTCATCCCATGATCAGCCATCTCTTCATTCATAATAGAGACAGCAAGACTTTGGGTATTGTTTTCAGCATCTTCGATTAAATCTTTAATTGTTAGAAACATACTCTACCCCCTACTTCCCAATGTAGATAACATCATGAATGTTATCAAGTTGTTTTAAGATACCCAGTGATGCCTTACAGTCATCTTCATCAACTTCAATAACCATATAAGCATCTTGACCACGTTTTGCTCGATCAACTTTCATGGAGCTAATATTGAAGCAAAGTTCACTCAGAATTGAAGAAACTTTAGCGATCATACCCGGTCTATCATTATGGAAGATTAGGATTGTTGGTTTCATACCATCAATCTCGACATCGATATCATTAATTTTCTTTATCTTAATATTTCCGCCACCGATGGATGCACCAATGACTGTCATACTAGTATCACCATCGCGCATGACTATTTTTACTGTATTAGGGTGGTCAGCAGGTTCATTAAGAAGTGGTATAAATCTAAAATCACAACCGTTATCAACAGCGATTAATAGTGATTCATGCAATCGATCATCATCTGGTTTCATACCAAGAAGTCCTCCAGCTAATGCAACATCGGTACCATGTCCTTGGTAAGTCTCAGCAAAGGACTCATACAAATAAAAGTTTGCGGATTGTGGTGTTTTACCAAACAATTGATACGCTACATTACCAATACGAGCAGCTCCTGCTGTATGAGAACTGCTTGGTCCAATCATAACGGGACCTATAATATCAAATACTGATTTATAATCTTTCTTACTCATTTTACTTCCCCCACAAATTGTATATCTTGAGTATCTGGATCCATCGATTCAATTGTCGCTTGAATATACAATGGAACATTATAAGACTCAACAATCTTCAAGCCTTTTTGAAATCCTTTAGCAATGCAAATACCAACACCTACAAGCTCACTATTCGCCATATTTACAAGTTTACCAACCGCTTCAACCACACTACCATTAGCGAGGAAATCATCAATAAGGATCACTCGTTTGCCTTCAAGGAACTGTTTCTTGCATGTCAGATAATACGAACTGTTCTTTGTGAAGGAGTATCCTTCTACCTGTACAAATTCATCTGATTTTATGCTGTCTTCTTTTTTTATTATTACCAGTGGTTTATTCGATGCATAACTTGCGAATACTGCTGGCGCAATCCCGGAGGTTTCCACAGTTACAAAAGCATCAAAATCAATAGTGTGAAATGCCTTCGCAAAGTCCTTCCCGATCTCAGACATAAGTAAGGCATCAACTTGACCATTTAAGAATAAACTAACATCCAATTTATCACTACTTATTACTCTAGCATCACGCTTTAATCTCTCTTCTAATAATTCCACAAACACACCCCATCTCTTATCTTATTCTACACTATTTAAGCATGATTTTGTATGCTTCGAGAGCGTTTCATGGATAAAAAAACTCAACACCGAAATGTTGAGTAAATTAGTTATGCAATCAATTATTTTTTGATGTTGAAGAATGTTTTAGCACCTGAGTATTTAGCTGCTGTTCCTAATTCTTCTTCAATACGGATTAATTGGTTGTATTTTGCAAGACGGTCTGTACGTGACATTGAACCTGTCTTAATTTGACCTGCATTGAATGCTACAGCGATGTCAGCGATTGTTGAATCTTCTGTTTCGCCTGAACGGTGTGATACAACTGATGTATATCCTGCACGTTTAGCCATTTCCATTGCGTCAAATGTTTCTGTTAAAGTACCGATTTGGTTAACTTTAATTAAGATTGAGTTTGCAATTCCTTTTTCGATACCTTCAGCTAAGATTGCTGGGTTTGTAACGAATAAGTCATCACCAACTAATTGAACACGGTCTCCAAGACGTTCTGTTAGACGTTTCCATCCATCCCAGTCACGTTCTCCAAGTCCATCTTCGATTGATACTACTGGATATTTGTCTACGAATGATTCGTATAGGTCGATCATTTGGTCTGAAGTTAATACTTCTCCACCTGATTTACTTAATACGTATACACCTTTTTCTTTATCAAAGAATTCTGAAGCAGCAACGTCCATTGCAAGAACGATGTCTGTTCCTGGTACATAACCTGCACGTTTGATAGCTTCAACGATTACTTCTAATGGTTCTTCGTTTGATGCTAAGTTAGGTGCAAATCCACCTTCGTCTCCAACAGCTGTAACGTGTCCTTTTTCTTTAAGAACTGCTTTAAGTGCGTGGAATACTTCTGCTCCCATACGGATAGCTTCTGTAACGTTTGGTGCACTGATTGGCATAATCATGAATTCTTGGAAATCTACTGATGAGTCAGCGTGTGATCCACCGTTGATAACGTTCATCATTGGAACTGGAAGTTCTTTACCGTTAAATCCACCAAGGTATTGGTATAATGGCATTCCGTAGAAATCTGCAGCAGCAATAGCAGCAGCCATTGAAACACCTAAGATAGCGTTAGCACCGAATTTTGACTTGTCTTTTGTACCGTCTAATTCGATCATTGTTTGGTCAATTAAGTTTTGGTCTGTTACGTCAAATCCGATTAATGCTTCAGCAATAATGTCATTAACGTTAGCAACAGCTTTTAAAACACCTTTACCTAAGTAACGTGATTTATCATCGTCACGAAGCTCTAAAGCTTCACGTTCACCTGTTGATGCACCTGATGGTACCATTGCACGTCCGAATGCACCTGATTCTGTAGCTACTTCTACTTCAATTGTTGGGTTACCACGTGAGTCTAAAACTTCACGAGCATGAATATCAATAATATATGGCATTTTTTGTCCTCCTATACCTTTATTATGACTTACTTAATTGCATCAATGATTGCTTTGAATGAATCTACTTCTAATGAAGCTCCACCAATCAATGCACCATCAATGTCTTCTTGACTCATGTATTCTGCAATGTTATCAGGTTTTACTGATCCACCGTATTGTACACGAACTTTACTTGCAACATCGTCTCCGAATAAGTTGCGAACTTCATCACGTACTAAAGCACATGTGTTTTGTGCAATTTCAACTGTTGCACTCTTACCTGTTCCAATAGCCCATACTGGTTCATAAGCGATAACTAAGTTTGCGACATCTTTTGCATCAAGTCCACTTAAGCATCCAGCAACTTGTTTACGAACTACTGTTTCTGTTTTGTCTGCTTCAAATTCAAATAATGTTTCTCCAACACAAACGATTGGTGTAATTCCAGCTGCGATTGATGCTGCTGCTTTTTTATTTACATCTTCGTCTGTTTCATTGAAGTATTGACGACGTTCTGAGTGTCCAAGAACAACCCATTTAACACCGATTTCTTGTAACATTTCTACTGAAACTTCACCTGTATAAGCACCGTTTGCTGCCCAGTGAACGTTTTCTGCAGCAACATGTAAATTTTTAGCTGCATTAACTGATGTTTGTAATGCTGTAAAAGGAACAGCGACTCCAAAATCAGCTTTGTCTGTAACTGCTGCATCAACACCGTCAAAGAAGACTTGTGCTTGTGCATTTGTTTTATTCATTTTCCAGTTACCAAAAATAATAGGTTTTCTCATAATTACTTATCCTGAATTACCGCAATACCTGGTAATTCTTTTCCTTCCATAAACTCAAGACTTGCTCCACCACCTGTTGAGATGTGTGAGATTTTATCTTTAAATCCTAATTGAATTGCTGCAGCAGCTGAATCGCCACCACCAATTACAGTTAGTGCTCCTGGAAGTTCTGTAATTGCGATACAGATAGCTAAAGTACCTTTAGCAAATGCATCAAATTCAAAGACACCCATTGGTCCGTTCCAAACTACTGTTTGTGCACCTTGTAATTCTTTTGTAAAGAGTTCAATTGATTTAGGTCCAATGTCGAGGCCCATCATGTCTGCAGGAATTCCATCAGCTGGAACTACTACTGGTTCTGCATCTGCAGAGAATTCACTTGCAACAACTGTATCAACTGGAAGAACCAACTTGTCCCCTGCTTTTTCCATAATTGCTTTCGCAACATCGATACGGTCCATTTCAACAAGTGATGTACCAATTTCACGACCCATTGCTTTGTAGAATGTATAAGCCATTCCGCCACCAACAATAACTTTGTCAGCAACATCTAATAAGTTTTCGATAACATTAATTTTATCGCTAACTTTAGCTCCACCTAAAATTGCAACGAATGGACGTTTTGGTGAGTAAATCGCTTCTGATAAGAATTTTACTTCTTTTTCAACTAAGAATCCTAATGCTGAAGGTAATTGACTTGCAATTCCAACTGTTGAAGCATGTGCACGGTGTACTGAACCGAATGCATCTTCTACAAAGAGATCGCCTAGTCCTGCCCAATATGCTGCAAGACCTTCGTCATTTTTTGATTCCCCAGCTTCATAGCGTGTATTTTGCATTAATACAACATTTCCACCTTCAAGTGCAGCAACTGCATCTTCAAGTTCTTTACCACGTGTTACAGGTACAAATGTTACCTCAACACCAGGTAAGTATTCCTGTAGTCTAACAGCTACAGGAGCCATGTTGTTTTTAGCTTTGTCCGCTTCTGTTTTCTCAGCATCCTTATGATTTACTTTTCCCAAGTGTGACATAAGAATAACTTTAGCGTTATTTTCTACCAAATATTTGATTGTTGGCAATGCACCCACGATACGGTTATCATCTGTAATGACGCCATCTTTTAATGGAACATTAAAGTCTACACGTACAATGACACGTTTGCCAGCTACATCCAAATCTGTGACAGTTCTTTTTGTCATATTTGCCTCCTTATATACCGTAATAATTATAACAAAGTTAAACCCCATAAACAATGAAATTTCCAGCTCTAGTCAATGTTTTCACAAAAGCATCTTGATATTGTCAAGAAACTTAACAACTTTGCTAAGTGATAGCGATTTCATAACTTGTTTATACAAAACAAGAGGTTATCGAATACGATAACCCGCTTGTTGGATTGCTTGTTTCGCAGTATAAACTGCATCATTTGAACCTTCTACAGTAACACTTTCTGTTGCTAGGCTAATAAAAACATTAAGACGTGTATTCAATAATTCTTCTTCTATACGAACTTTGTCTTCTTCTGTTTTAAGTCCTTCCACGAAAATAATATGTTTCATACTTCACCTCTGTCATTATTGTACATGAATATTTTTGAAATTTAAGAGTGTTAATCACCCAATCTTACATAATATAGAAATTACTAAGCAATAAGTGATTGCATTCTCTTATTTAATTCACTCATTGTAAGTTCTAAATCTTCAACAGTTACATCAGGCGATATAGTACAAATACGTACGACTTTACGACCATGAATTTCCGTTGTAAGTACTGTTGCGATTCCATCATTTGTAATGGAGTTACAGATACTGGAGTGGAATTTATCCATTTGTTCATCGGAGAATCGTGAATCACGGTATGCAAAGGTAAGCATTCCTAAACTTGCATGCGTTACGATTTCCCAATTTTTTGTATTCAGTACAATTGATTCCATTTTCTTCGCCATACCAACACTGTAGTCAATGTTCTTCGCAAAAGTATCGGTACCTAAGACTTGCATTGTAAGCCACAACTTAACTCCTAGTGCGGAGCGTGATAACTCAGGACCTAAATCCCATGATTGGACTTGATCCGAAGCTGCATCTTTAAGATACGATGGATTATCACTAAAACTATTGAGAAGTGTTTGTTGGTTCTTTACAAGTGCTACGGCACAAGTATATGTTTGGTAAAGCCATTTGTGTGCATCCCAAATGACACTATCTGCTTCTTCAATACCATTTAAAAGATGTTTGTTCGTATCACTTGCTAGGATTGAAGCTCCAAATGCTCCATCTACGTGAAACCATAAATTATGTTTCTTACAGATACTTGATAAGTCTTCCAATGGATCAATAGTTCCTGCATTGGTTGTACCTGAAGTAGCAATAACTACAAAAGGTATCAGTCCTGATTTCTTATCTTCTTGCACTAATGCATCTAAGGATCCAGGAATCATTCGCATATCCTCATCAGTATCGACTTTACGAATTCGTGTATCAGGAATACCAATCATTCTTAATGCTTTATTTACACTGTGATGGGCTTGTTCTGAAACATATGCAACACCTTTATGAATTTCATCTATTGGTAGTTTATCGTTTCGTGCAGCAATGATACATGTAAGATTAGCAAGTGAGCCTCCCGACACAAAGACACCACCTGAACTTTCTCCGTAACCTACGCGACCACAAAACCATCTGATTAATTCTTGATGAATTTGCGCTACTATCGGAGCAGAGAACCATCCAGCTGCATTGGGATTATATAAAGTAGTGATGATATCGCCAAGCTTTGAAACGTCACTTACAGGAGAAGGAACAAAGGCTAAACTACGTGGATGTTCACCATCAATTCGGTAAGGGAACACATCATCATGAAGCACTTTCACCATTTCCTCTAAGTTTCTTCCAGCTTTAGGTATTGAAAGCTCTTTTATAAATTCATAGTTTTCTGTTGTTGCAGGTATGTAGGTCTTTGGATTATCATTGCTTTCAAGTCTATCGTAATAGTCATTGATTGCATCAATCATTGTTTGTCTCATTGTATTGTTTTTCATTCAATTTACCCCCAAGTCATCTTATTATAACACAAGCTTTTGTTTCTCATAAATCAATCACCGGGAACTGCCTTGAATAATATTTAGCTTTGATTTTTGATATGAACTTTTATCTTCTTAAGTGCCCATTCGTAGTGGCTTGAAGTCGCACTGACACAATAGGATCCCAAAGTACTTCCTCCAACCCATTTGAATACATCTTTAGAAAAAAGCTCGTCATTTGAAAACATTTCTATCAGATTCATCACTCTACGATGAGATGCTTCAAACAATTCTAGAGACTCCTCTAAACTGGTATTCTTGTGTTTGGTAACGAACGTACGATTCATTTCCCCATAAGTCTTCCAATTATAAGGTTCTGGAATAAACGTTCTTTGAATACCTTTTTGATTTGAGTCTACCCACTCTAGCAGTAGTTGATGCCACTCGTATAGATGAATGATTACATCTTTTAGGTTCTTATCTCTTCGCCAATGGGCCTCCTTGCGCTCAGGTTCTTTACTGAAATCAAAAGGAATAATCTGTAATGAATGATCCATTGATTGGATAAGATTCATTAGTTTCGTATAACTCTCTTCCGATGCATTTATTAAATCTGACTTTGTTTGTGGTCTTGCCATACGCGACCTCCTTAATATATCTCCATTATAACAAGCTTAATATGACACCTTATGTCATATAATAGAATTTTGTAGATTCATTAACGTTTTCTTATAACGATCTTTGACCTGTTTAGGTTCTATACCTAAAAGATCGGTTCCAAGAGACATCAAGAATGAAATAACCCATGCATCATCAGGAAGCTGTACCCTTAAACGGTAGTTTCCATCCTTTTCTTTTGAAATGTATTCTTCCTCAAACTCATCGTATAAACGAAAGGCACTTGTTTCTTTCACGACTAGCTTTAGCTCAACGAGATTAGCAACATTAGTTTGTGCACTATCACTGTCTGAGAGACTATAGCTTTCACTAAACCTTGTTCCTGAATGTCTAAGATTTAGAATTCTCGATATCCTATAAGTTCTAAGTGCATTATCTTTAATACTATGGGCGATTAAATACCAATCTCTTGATTTATATTTCAATTGAATGGGATGCACAAATTTTTTACTCTTTTTTGAACTAAAACTAATGTAGTCAAAACACAGTTCTTTAGACTCTAGTATTGCATTTTTTATGAGGGAGAATTTCGATGAATCTTTTGAACTTCCCCATCTTGAAAAATCAACATCAAGCCAATCAATCGCTTGCTTATTAAATAAACTCGATAACTTTTCTAAGAGCACATCTTCTCCACCTGTTATTGTCTTAAATCCATACAGTGAATCAAGCAAACTTCCTTGCTCGCTATCACTTAAATAATTACGGTCAATGACATAATTACTATCGAGAGAAATTCCTCCATTCTTTCCTTTTGTACTAAGTATCGGAACATTTGAAAGAATTAATGAATCAACATCTCGATAAATTGTTCTTGGCGAAACTTCCAGTTCATCAGCCAATGTTTGAGCACTTGTTTTTCCATTTAATAATAAGTATTGAATTAATCTAAAGAGTCTCTCTTGCTTCATAAGTCATACCACCTTGTAATCATTATAATCGAAACCATACAAAAAAACCGACCACTTATCTTTATATTAAGACAGAGAAATCGGTTCATTATTTTATTCTATTTACATTTTCTTTGGTCCATGACGTTTAATTATTTCTGGATACTTATCAAGCAACGCTTTTCCTTCATCTGTAATAACGTAGAGACGTGTTGGAATCATTTGTGCTAAACTCTCTTCTGATATATTTTCACGCACTCTCTGTACGATATCTTCACGCTTTCCTGTGACTGGATAACCTTTGTCTTTAAGGATACGTTTTAATATAGGAACACTGATGACACCCAACACTTCATACATTGAAGCATCACGAATCAAATCCTTTTCATGAAGTAGTTTGAAACTCTCAACAGTATCAACGCCATATCGATATTCAAAATATTGAGGCAACTCCATTTCATTCGTAATATTCCCAAAGTTAATGCGCCACAACAGCACCATATCACCAGGCAATAAGCCTTCTTCAATTCGAATCATATCTTTCTTTTCAATATATCCGTAAGGGAACTTCTCAGGTGTTTTCTCCCATGCATCTAAGTCACGATCACTTGAGATAAAAGGTTGTTCTGGGTAGTCTTTATAATGTGGATGTGTAATTTTTTTCATAGGTACATCCTCCTCAATTTTGATAATATCATATTTAATTTTGTCTTTTAATCTTAATGCACTTCAAAATAGCCAAACTACCAAATCAATTACCTATATACTCAATTGACTATATAGAGATATCACTTCTTACTTTATTAACAGAAAGGAATACACACCCAATAATAACAAAGAGTATCCCTATCAACATTGAGGTATTAAAATTATCAAGACCTGTTGAAGGCAATGTCGGAGTTTCTTCTTTTGGATGAGTTGGCTCTTTTGGATACGATGGATTTGCCGGTTCTGTAGGCTCAGTTGGGTCGGTTGGATCTGTTGGTTCTATTGGTTCTATTGGATCTGTCGGATCTGTTGGATCTGTCGGATCTGTTGGATCTGTTGGATCTGTTGGATCTGTCGGTATTTCGGAATATGTATTAGTAATAGTGAAACCAAGTTCTTGACTTCCTTTTACTTCAACACTATATTCGCCTAACGACTTTTCTTTTATAGAATATCTTATCTCACCGTCTTTATCATATTTTGGGAGATTCAAGAAATGATGAATCCACTTTCCCTCGCTGTCTTCAGTAACTTCTACAGTATCTATAAGCACATCATTAGCATATAACTCAACAGAAATACTATCTGGACGGTTTTCGGTGTATCCAGCATCAACCCATTCCTTCATTACTGAAAATTGAATTTTTTCTTCATTGACCTTAGAATTCGTAATAACAAGTGAATAAACCCTAGTAATTGAATCAAATGACATTGTCGAGTATTCAGCTAAGTAACCTTCTGGAATGTTCTCTTCCGATACTTCATATAAATAATCAACAAGCACCCCATTACTTAATCCCTTGTTTGGAAGTCCTTCCCACATATATTGCCAGAAGTTATGTTGACCTAATTCTATACTTTCATCGACCTTGGTAATTGTGGATCTCTCAACTTCATCAACCAATCCATTTTCATTGATATCCAAGAAGCGATTCAATTGCACACTTATTGGTGAGTGCTCTGCCAAATCATCATTCCATACTTTTTCTACAAACACATCAACATCATTGTGTTCAAGCCCAAATCTTACAACTCCGTTTGAACTGATTCCTCCGCCAGTTTCTGCAGAGTTTCCTTCAATAATGACTGTTGCATGTTGTTTTTGTTTTTCTATATTTAATCCAGAGCCAAATGACAATAAAACCAGCTTTTTACTAACGCCAATAGGCAAGACTGACGAGGAGTCCGCACCACCCGCAATTCCAGCACGAATAGACCCCGCCATCAGGCTTTCCGCGACATTCGCCACCGCCTGGAAACTGGTCGCGCAGGCCCTGCTCACGCTGTATGCATCGGTATGTACATTCATGCCGGTTCCCAGCACAATTTCACGAGCAATATTTGGTGCTTCAGGCATTTGCACCACCTGACCAAAAACCAGTTGCTCGATCACATCGGCAGGAATTTCGCTGCGCGCCAGCAGCTCACCGACGACCATTTTTCCTAAATCAACGGCGGGAATGCCATGAAACGCGGTAGCCTGACGAGCAAATGGCGTACGCAATCCACTTACAATGGCAATACGGTCGCCCTGGCGGGTAACCAGCGGTAAAGCCTGACTCATAACACTCCCCTGTAAAAAAATAAAATAAGTGGTCTGACCTGATCATAGTCTTAACCAATTTTTTACATTTAGCCAAGCGGGGAGAAAAGAAAGTGGGAGCTAAGACACAGTGAATAATCACTGACAGTTACGAAAAAGCCCTTGCTATCAGATAGCAAGGGCTTTTGCAGAGGGGGATTAACGCAGGCCCAGCTGGAAAATCAGCGTTTCAGCTTCACAGGCAAAAACAAAGTCGATATCCAGACGCACACCTTCAGACTCTTCAGTAAAGGTCGAGGTGATTTGGCAAGGCTCAGATTCCACGCCACGCGCCTTCTCAGTCAGAGCGGCCAGCGTTTCTTCTGCCTCTGCACGATTCGCGAACACACGGCTGTAGGACGCGGTGCAATCGGAGTTGTCCATGATGGTGCCAACATCCATACAGCAGCAAACCGGGGTTTCATCAGCACTGCATTTACTCATTGTAGATTTCCTCTGTATTCGCACCTGTGGTGCCAGATAAACGATGGGG
>RCMY010003000.1_pt1 | contig 15099 bp, 13 predicted proteins | sample 2041341 | NCBI WGS metagenome assembly RCMY01 (sample SAMN09708234, study PRJNA481090) | Marine sediment metagenome, whole genome shotgun sequencing project.
TATCAACAACAGTTTCAAAATCCAATTTCAAATATATGTATTGGACAATGGCCCAGCAATTAACGCATCATACGGTAAACGGCTGTAAAGTAAATAGTGGTGATATGATGGGCAGTGGTACAATTTCTGGCCCAACTCCTGATTCTTATGGGTCAATGCTTGAATTGGCTTGGCAAGGCACCAGACCAGTGCCCCTTAACGATGGCAGTGAACGAAAGTTTATACAAGACAATGACACCGTGGTAATACGGGGGTTTTGTAAAGATAAGGGGCTGCGAATAGGTTTTGGAAAGGTCTCTACTAAATTACTTCCTGTATTTGAATCCAAATCGAAAAAATAATGCCTTAAAAGGTTTTTCATCGAGACAATACGATAGTTTATCGTTTTACGTTATCAACAAAGGCAGTTTTGGCACGAGTGTTGAAAATGTACTATGAAACGATAAATTTAAATGTCATGAAAAAAGTTGTACTATTAAGCGGAATTTTACTTTTTATTATTGCGTGTGGTGGGGTTAAAAGAACCCAAAAGTCTGTAAACACTGGTAACTACCTGAATGCCATTAACAGTGCCGTGCAAAAGTTGTCTGACAACAAAGACAAAAAAGGCAACCAAACTTATGTTCTTTTATTAGAGGAGGCTTTCCAAAAAAACACGGAAAGAGAAATGAAGCGTATTAGCTATTTAAAAAAAGATGGCAACCCTGCTAATCTTGAGTCCATTTATAACAGTTACAAAAACCTAGATCGCATTCAAGAAACTATTAAGCCTTTGCTGCCTTTACAAGTTCATGAGGAAAATAGATATGCGGAATTTACTTTTAAGAACTTTAGTAATAATATCATTACTACTAAAGAAGAGCTTTCTGCTTATCTTTATGATAATGCACTAAATCTACTTCAAAATGCTACTAATAAGCAGGATTATCGACAATCTTTCGATGATTTTATCTACTTGAATGAAATCAATCCTGGATATTCTGAAAGCAAGAGTAAAATGGAAGAAGCCTACGATAAGGGACAGGATTATGTAAGGGTAGGCATGGTCAATAACACTGATAAAATCATTCCTGTGAAATTAGAAGAAGAGTTACTTAATTTCAACACCTTTGGATTAGAGGATAAGTGGACGAAGTACCATACAAATCACCTTTCTTATATTTCATATGATTATGAAATGCAAGTTGAATTGCGAGATATTAATATTTCTCCTGAACAAGTGAATGAAAAGCAAATCATTAAAGAAAAGCAAGTAAAAGATGGTTATGAATATGTTCTTGATAATGACGGGAACGTGGTAAAAGATAGTTTAGGGAATGATATTAAAATTGATAAATTTAAAACTGTCAAATGTAATTTTTATCAATTTACACAATTCAAAACTGCTCAGGTTACAGGATTGGTTAGTTTTTCAGATTTAGAAACAAAACAAAAAATAAACTCTTATCCTTTATCTAGCGAATTTATATTTGAGCATGTATATGCCAACTACAATGGCGATAAAAGGGCGTTGGACAATGATTTGGTCTCATTGCTTAACTTGGCAGCGGTGCCATTCCCATCAAACGAACAAATGGTTTATGATGCTGGGGAAGATTTAAAAGGCCGATTAAAAGGAATTCTGACCAAGCATAGATTCAACTAAAAAAAAGCCCTGACATTGCTGTCAGGGCTTTTTTTTATAGATATTTAGCCAAATCAATATCATTGATTCCACCATGTGAACTATGGGCAACTACTACTCCATCACGAATAACCAGTAGCTGAGGAGACTGATGCATTACTTGGAACTTATACCCAGTTTCATTGGAAACCTCCCTATTGCTATGTAAATCCAAAAAGTACAGGTCAAATTCGTCTTTGGTATAATCATAGTTGGCATTAAACGTTTTAAATACCATTCTACTAATGCCACATGTCGTTGAATGCTTGAATATAAGCTGTGTTCTAGTAGTCGACTTTACTGCTATATCTTCCAATTGATCAACTGAAACTAAAGGTCTCCAAGGTGCCTGCTTCTCCTCTTTCTTAGTTTCATCTTTTGTTTTACCAAATAGATCATTAAATAATCCCATATTTTTATTTTTATCTCTAAGTCGTGTATTCGCTAATTCCTTACTACTGCCGAAATGTCCTACTTATATTGACTTTACACGACATTTTGTCTGCTTAATATGCTTGGTAAGGTTGTTGACATTAATGAATCAAAAGTAAACTATAACCAGAAAATACTGCTAATATGAACTTGAATAATTTTACAACAAAATCACAAGAGGCCATTCAGCTTGCCCAACAGATTGCACAAGAATTGGGCCATCAGCAGATTGAGAACGAACATATTTTTAAAGCTATCGCACAGGTAGATGAAAATGTCTTACCCTTTATTTTAAAGAAACTAAATGTCAATACCAGCTTATTGAACCAAATTCTTGAAAAGGAATTGGAGAGTTTCCCAAAAGTATCAGGTGGTGAAATCATGCTCTCCCGTGAGGCGGGAAAAAGTTTGACCGAAGCTAGTATAATTGCCAAGAAAATGGAAGATGAATATGTTTCCATTGAGCATCTATTATTGGCCGTATTCAAATCTAAAAGTAAAATCGCCCAAATTCTAAAAGACCAAGGGGTAACAGAGAAACATTTGAAGGCGGCAATAGAAGAACTTCGCAAAGGCGGAAAAGTAACTTCGCAGAGTGCCGAAGAAACCTACAACGCTCTGGACAAATACGCCATTAATCTAAACAAGATGGCCGATAGTGGTAAATTAGACCCTGTAATTGGTCGTGATGAAGAAATTCGACGCATCTTACAGATCTTATCAAGAAGAACTAAGAATAACCCCATGTTAGTGGGGGAACCCGGTGTGGGTAAAACGGCAATTGCCGAAGGATTGGCTCATAGAATCATCGAGGGTGATATTCCAGACAACTTAAAGGATAAAGTTATTTATTCCTTGGATATGGGTGCTTTGATTGCAGGTGCTAAATATAAAGGGGAATTTGAAGAACGCCTAAAAGCCGTAATTAAAGAGGTAACCTCATCTGATGGAAAGATTGTGCTCTTTATTGATGAAATACATACACTTGTTGGTGCTGGTGGCGGGCAGGGGGCCATGGATGCCGCAAACATTCTTAAACCCGCCCTTGCGAGAGGTGAACTTCGAGCAATCGGAGCGACTACCTTGGATGAATACCAAAAATATTTTGAAAAAGATAAGGCCCTGGAACGAAGGTTTCAAAAGGTAATTGTAAATGAACCTGATACAGAAAGTGCCATTTCAATCCTGAGGGGGATCAAAGAAAAATACGAAGCACATCACAAAGTTCGTATTAAAGACGAAGCAGTAATTGCTGCTGTAGAGCTTTCACAACGCTATATTACGGATCGTTTTTTACCTGATAAAGCCATTGACCTAATGGACGAAGCCGCATCTAAACTCCGAATGGAAATTAATTCCAAACCGGAAGAATTGGATGTGCTTGACAGAAAGATAATGCAGCTAGAGATTGAAATAGAGGCCATAAAGCGAGAAGATGATAAGGCAAAATTAAAATCATTGAACGTTGACCTCGCCAATTTCAAGGAAAAGCGCAATGCGGTTTTTGCCAAGTGGGAAAGTGAAAAAACAGTAGTCGATTCCGTTCAGAAGGTAAAACAAGAGATTGAGGACTTTAAACTTGAGGCAGATCGTGCCGAACGCAGCGGTGATTATGGTAAAGTTGCGGAATTACGCTATGGTAAAATAAAAGAGGCCCAAGAAAAGTTGGAAATTTTGGAAAATGAATTAATGGAACAGCAAAAGGGCGATACGCTGATTAAGGAAGAAGTGACCAAGGAAGACATCGCTGAAGTAGTGGCCAAGTGGACTGGAATTCCTGTTACCAAAATGTTGCAAAGTGAACGGGAAAAACTTTTGAAACTCGAAGAAGTACTTCACAAACGTGTAGTAGGACAGGATGAAGCCATCCAGGCAGTTTCCGATGCCATTCGCAGAAGCAGGGCCGGACTCCAAGATGCAAAGAAACCCATAGGATCATTCCTATTTTTGGGTACCACAGGCGTAGGTAAAACCGAACTCGCCAAAACCCTTGCCGCTTATTTGTTCGATGATGAAAACGCGATGACAAGGATTGATATGAGCGAATATCAGGAACGACATTCGGTTAGTAGATTGATTGGCGCTCCTCCCGGATATGTTGGCTATGATGAAGGCGGACAGCTTACAGAAGCAGTAAGAAGGAGACCTTATTCTGTTATATTGTTAGATGAAATTGAAAAAGCACATCCAGACACTTTTAATATTCTCTTACAGGTACTTGATGAGGGTAGACTAACAGATAATAAGGGCCGGGTTGCCGATTTCAAGAATACGATTATTATTATGACCAGTAATATGGGCAGTCATATTATTCAAGAGAAGTTTGAGAATAATAAAGACATCCATAGTGCTTCGGAAGCTGCCCGAGTAGAGGTTCTTAGCTTGTTGAGAAAAACGATACGACCTGAATTCCTAAACAGGATTGATGATATCATCATGTTCACACCATTGAGCAAAGATGATATAACCAAGATTGTAGTGCTTCAAATTGAACAGTTGAAAAGAATGTTGGGCAAGCAACATATTACCATTGATGCCACAGATGAAGCCATTACACATCTTGCCAAAAAAGGTTACGATCCACAATATGGGGCAAGACCCATAAAAAGAGTGATTCAAAAAGAGGTGTTGAATAATTTATCTAAAGAACTTTTAGCTGGAAATATTAAAGCAGATAGCGTTGTTTTAATAGATTCATTTGATGACCAACTGGTCTTTAGAAACCAGAATGAATTGGTGAACTAATGTTTTTATATGACAAAAAAGGCCCTGACGGTAACGTCAGGGCCTTTTTTTTATCAACAATATATACCATACAGTATATAGTTTTTTTATATTCGTAGAAAATAGCTGTACCATGACAACGAAAGCTGAAAGAACAACTGCTTTTATCATTGAAACTGTTGCCCCTGTCTTTAATAAGCATGGTTATGTTGGCACTAGCATGAGCGACCTAACAGAAGCTACTGGTTTAACCAAAGGCGCCCTTTATGGCAATTTTGAAAATAAGGAAGCTTTAGCGTTGGCGGCCTATGAATACAGTATTAACAAATTGCTCAATGCGATAGACGAGCGTTTGAACATTGATGGGAATTCTTTAGAAAAACTTTTTTCACTTACCAAATTTTATCGCAATTACGATATTTTCACTTTAGAGATAGGAGGTTGTCCCGTATTGAATGTCGGCGTGGATGCCCAACATAACAATAAACAATTGTCAGCCGCGGCAAGCGAAACAATCAAGGAAATCGAAGGAAAGATTGCATTGGTATTAGAGAACGGCGTGAACAACAATGAAATACATTTACCGGTACCCCCACTTCAGTTCGCAAAACAATTATACACAATGCTGCAAGGAGCTATTGCGATGAGTACCATTACCAAGGACCGTAAATATCTAATGAATACTGTTGCCTATTTAGAAATATTGGTTAATAAAGAAATTAAAAAATAAGTCTCTTGTCTTATTTTGCCTTCACCCTATAAATCCATGTTTTGTCAGCGTAACGTCCATTGAATTTACTATCCCTTGCGCTACGTGCCTCGTCCATGGCATCAAATCTTTTCAAATAAACGTAGTTGTATTTATTCTTACTTCTAAAGAAAGATTTAGGTTGTAGGCCTTTCTTGGTAAGATTGGCCATAAAGGCATCAAAATATTTTTTTGTTCCGAAAACATTTGCAATTAGATAATATCCAGGGATAAGACCGTCCTCTCCCACAACTTCCTCATATTTCTCACCAGCTTGTGGTTTATCCTCTTCTGTTTGTTGCGCAATCTGTTCCAATCTTGCTTTTTCTTTAACAGCTATTTCAGCTGCTATTTTAGCCTCATTTATAGCATCTGATTTTCGTTGCAATTCCTTTCGTTTTGCTTCTGCCAGGGCCTCAGCTTCTTTAGCTGTTTTAATGGAATCAAGTTTGATTTGGTTCTTACGCTTATCAGCTAAGGTCAATGCCTTTTCTTTATCAACAGTTGCAAGAGAATCCAATCGTCTCTGCTTGGAAGTTCTCTCCAGGACCACGGCCTCTTGTTGTTTGGCTTTACTTATAGAATCTGTTCTGCGCTCCTGCTCTTTAAGTAAATTGGCCGCAATAGCTAACTCTTTCTTAACCAATTCAAGTGAATCTTTGGCTTTTTTACGTTGTACTTTCTCCAGTTCCTTGGCTTCTTTTTTTAAGGCCAAGGCTTCAGCCTTAGACAATTCTTCATTTAACTCATCAGCCTTGGCAATTTCTTCAAGTTCTTTTTCTTCCTCTTCCTCATCAAAATCAGACATTTTCTTTGGAAGAATAACATTTCCAAAATCATAAGCCGTAACCAATTCAAAAGTTGGACCGTTACCTTTCAAATCAGCTTTTGTACCAAATTCGACTAAAGCTCCAAAGGACAAACGCTGCATAAAACGACCTCCACCCCCTATTGATATTCCGTAAAAACTATTATAGCCTGTCTGAGCCCAAAATTTATTGGTCGATAGAAAACCACTCATTCCGATTTGAGTATCGTACCCCGGAATTGACTTGACGTAAAGCATGGGTCTTATTACAGAGGTGCTATCTGATTTCAGGATAGAAACTGGAAAATCGTAAGAGGCAGTCCCTAAATAAATCTTATCACTTGACCTAGTATACCTTTCTTTCTCGGTCATATTGTAATCGAACAAATTTTCAGATGCAAAACCTAAGCTAAAACGATCATACGAGAATTGTATTCCGGGTGCCAACTGCAGAATAAAATCATTTGTGGTACCCAATTGCGGTAATATTATTTGTGGGTCATTTTGAAAAGGGTTCCCAGTAAACTCCTGTTGATAACCAAATAAATTCAATCCAAAAGTTAAGCTGGTACGTTCATTAATAACATACCGATATGCATAATTCAAAACTCCACCGGTATTTAAAAAAACACCAGTATTGTGCTGATAAAACCCAGCACCTATAGATGATGAACTATCAAGTTTGCCCGTGTAATTGAAAAATAAGGTAGTTGGGTCACCATCTATCGATTGCCACTGCCAGCGACTCCATAAACCAATAGATTGCGAATTTTCATAATTGACCGAAAAAGCCGGATTGAAGATACTTGAATTGCTGTTGCTGAGATTATGCTGTCTTAAATCCAAAGGTAAGCTCACTTCCTGCGCATGTAAAGAACATACAATCATTATTAATGAAAGTGATAGATTGAATTTTTGCATATGCAAAAAAACAAAAAAACCATGGGTTTTACATACTATTTTATGCTATATTTAGTTTGATTAAGGAAAAAGTTACAACCAAACTAATTACTGAATATGAAGGTTTTAAAAATAGTGTTGATTTTTGTTCTCGTATTAGGTGTGTTCAGTTGCAAGGAAGACCCAAAAATTGAAGATACGGTTACAACCTATTATTTTATAAGACATGCAGAAAAAGATAGGTCTAACCCTGAAAATGTTGACCCAGAGTTGACTCAGGAAGGTTTGGGAAGATCCATGCACTGGGCAGAAATCATGAATGATGTTACGATTGATGCCATTTATAGTACAGATTATGAAAGAACCCAAATGACAGCAGCTCCTATTGCAGTAAAGAAAAACCTTACTGTTCAAATTTATGATCCCGGCACTATTGACATAGAGCAGTTTAAGGCGGAAAATCTAAATAAAAAAGTGTTTGTTGTTGGCCATAGTAATACAACGCCTGATTTTGTCAACAAAATGATAGGTCAGGAAAAATATGGTCAGATAGATGACCATCAAAATGGAAGTTTATTCATTGTAGAAATCGTCAATGGAATAACTACTGATATGCGATTGAATTTTAATTGTAATTGCCCCGATTAACAGTAATATTTTTCAATTCAATTTTGGATAAGATCTCCAATTCACCTTTCTGGAACAAGCTATCTAAACCATAAATGGATTGATTGTCTTTAATGGGCTTAAAATTTACGTAATCTACAAATCGTATACCATTTACGGTTCTTTCATTGAAAGCCTCTCGAAAACGCAGTCCACCATCATTGACATGAAATTCATAAGCTAAATAGTCCGGCTTATATGATTTAGTATTAAACCAATAAATATAGACATCATCAAAATCATCGCCTCCATTTTCTTGACTAAAAGTCACTTTGATTTTGTAATACTTTTTATCTTTAATAACGATTTCACCTAAATATTCTTTGTTTACTGCTGGATCATTAAGACCATAAGGCAAATAGGCAAAATAATGGACCGAATTGACCGAATTGGCATAAGAATTTATCAATGAATCTGGCAATTGAGCTACTTCACCATTATTATATCTTTCAAAACCAGTTGGTGACTTAATATCGACCAAATCCAGAGTGTCGTTTTTCCGAATTCGTTTTAATATTTTCTTACCATCTATCCGCTCCAGAATATATTTTCTATCCCTGAAATCAAAAGATATGTCACTGGTCTTATAAAGTTCTCCCCCACTAACTTCAATGCTCTTATCTACAATCTGCTGGGCACTTATTTTTGTTGCTTCATTTTGTTTACAGGAAAGCATTCCAAACAAAATTACGATCAGCAAGGTCTTATTCATGTTTTTCATTTTAAAGAGTTCGCAAATGTGTCCTAAACTTTACAAAAATCAACTAATAAATCGAATTTAATCAAATTGTATATAGAATTATTGTTGCTACTTTTGTGCTGGTATGCAGAACAACATTAATATTAAGAACAAAAAGGCTCGGTTTGAATATGAGATTTTGGATAAATATACCGCCGGTATTGTTTTATCTGGGACCGAAATAAAATCTGTTCGCCAAAGTAAAGCCTCGATAAGCGAAAGTTTCTGCGAATTTAATGAGCGTGGCGAACTTTTTATTATCAACATGCAGATTGATGAGTATTCACATGCTTCGCATTATAATCATAAGCCGAAAGCAGAACGCAAGTTATTATTAAACAAACGGGAATTGAATAAACTTCAAAAAGAGGTGGCTTCGGGAGGGCTTACAATAATACCCCTGAATTTATTTGTTAATGAGCGTGGGCTGGCTAAAATGAATATTGCTTTGGCCAAGGGGAAAAAACTTTATGATAAAAGGGAAACCATGAAAGACCGTGATAATAAAAGGGACTTGGACCGAATCAAAAAGAGCTATAATAAATAATTTCTGATTGGATTTGAAGTAATATCGTTCTAATTCTTATCCTCAAGCAAAGGAACAAATCGGAAAGCACCCAATTCTTTTTTCTCGAATTCCTTTTCAGATTTTCTAATGAACATGGTCATTGTTTGTTCTTCTGCTCCTACTGGAATAACCAATCTACCCCCTACTTTCAATTGGGACATAAGTGCCTTGGGAACCTCAGGGGCACCTGCTGTGACAATAATACTATCAAAAGGGGCTATTTCAGGGAGGCCCTTATAACCATCCCCAAAAATCACTTTCTTAGGACGATATCCCATTTTTTTAAAAAACAGGTTGGTTTTCTTAAAAAGTTCCAACTGCCTCTCAATGGTATACACTTTTGCCTTCAACTGCAAAAGAATCGCAGTCTGGTAACCACTTCCTGTGCCAATTTCCAATACTTTATGGCCAGGTTCAATCTCCAACAATTCCGTTTGAAAGGCAACAGTATATGGCTGGGAAATAGTTTGATCAGCTGCTATGGGGAATGCTTTGTCCTGATAAGCATGGCCTTCAAAACTACTATCCATAAAAAGATGCCTAGGCACATTTCTTATAGCATCTAATACTCTAGTATCAACTATTCCTTTGGCTATTAATACATCAGCCAATTTATTCCGCATTCCGCGATGTTTAAGCGTATCTTTCAAGTGTTATTGCAAAAGTTTGGTTCGAAAAAGCGAAGTTAATAAAGTTTGCCGTAAGAAATCTAAATCCCGTCCTAGGAACCCTAAAACTTTTAAAGTTCTAACTATATTAACTACCAAAGTATGTTTATTTTTGAACAAAATACTATTTATGCTTAGAGTTGGAGTTTTAGGAGCGGGGCATTTGGGGAAAATTCATCTTCGGCTACTCAATGAATCCCCAAAATATGATTTAATTGGTTTTTACGACCCCGATGAGATTAACGGGCAAAAGGTTGCTGCGGAATTTGGTTACACTTATTTTAAAAATATTAATGAACTCATTGATGCTGTGGAAGTTGTTGACATTGTTACCCCTACGCTTTCACATTACGACTGTGCCAAAAAATCCATGGAAAAGGGCAAGCATGTATTCATTGAAAAGCCTATTACCAATACACTCGAAGAAGCTGAGCAATTATTGGAGCTTGAAACCAAGCACTCAGTCAAAGGTCAGGTCGGTCACGTGGAAAGATTCAATCCTGCATTCATAGCAGTGAAGGACAAAATCCAGAATCCCATGTTCATTGAGACACATAGATTAGCAGAGTTCAATCCAAGAGGTACGGACGTTCCTGTGGTTTTGGATTTAATGATACATGATATTGATGCCATACTAAGCGTAGTGAATTCTGAAGTGAAACAAGTCAATGCAAGTGGCGTATCGGTTATTAGCAATTCGCCTGATATTGCCAATGCACGTATAGAATTTGAAAATGGATGTGTTGCCAACCTTACTGCCAGTAGAATTTCCTTGAAGAATATGAGAAAATCACGATTCTTTCAACGTGATGCATATATTTCAGTAGACTTTTTGGAAAAAAAGGTTGAAGTAGTGAAAATGAAAGATGCCCCGGAAACCCCTGGTGATTTTGACATGATTTTACAGAATGCAGAGGGAGTTAAAAAGCAGATTTATTTCGAAAATCCTAATATTGAAGCAAATAATGCCATACTTGACGAATTGGAGACCTTTGCAGATGCAATTAATAAAGATACTATTCCTGTAGTTAGTTTGCGTCAAGGAACACAGGCCTTAAGGGTTGCTTTACAGGTTATAGAATCATTCTAGAAAATAATTTCAAATGAAAAATATCGCAGTAATTGGTGCAGGAACTATGGGTAATGGAATTGCCCATGTTTTTGCACAAAACGGATACAAAGTAAATCTCATCGATATTTCAGAGGAATCCTTGGAACGTGGTCGTAACACGATTATAAGGAATTTAGATAGGATGATTGCCAAGGAAAAAATAAATGAGGTGGACAAGGCCAATACCTTGGCAAATATTGAAACTTTCAGTGATTTATCAATAGGTGCATCAAATGTTGATTTGGTCGTCGAAGCGGCCACAGAACGTTTGGATCTTAAACTGGGCATTTTCAAAGAATTGGATGCCCTATGTGCTGCGAATACTATTTTGGCTACCAATACTTCTTCAATCTCTATTACGCAGATCGCAGCAGTAACCAAAAGGCCGGAAAAGGTAATAGGTATGCATTTTATGAATCCTGTTCCTATTATGGAGCTTGTTGAAATTATTCGAGGTTATAGCACTTCGGATGAGACTACGAATACAACGATGGAACTTTCAGAAAAATTAGGAAAAACACCTACAGAGGTCAAAGATTACCCTGGTTTTGTCGCTAATAGAATATTAATGCCGATGATAAACGAGGCCATTGAAACCTTATACAATGGCGTTGCAGGTGTTGAAGAAATTGATACCGTAATGAGATTAGGTATGGCCCACCCAATGGGGCCTTTGCAGTTGGCAGACTTTATCGGATTGGATGTTTGTCTTTCTATTCTCAATGTAATGTATAACGGATTCAAAAACCCAAAATATGCGCCTTGCCCCTTGCTTGTCAATATGGTTATGGCGAAAAAATTTGGTATTAAATCTGGTGAGGGATTTTATGACTACTCAGAATCCAAGAAAGCTGAAAAGGTTTCTCTTCAATTTAAAAAGCATAAATGGCTGTAATAAAACCTTTTAAGGCAGTTAGACCGACAAAGGACAAAGTTGCTTTTGTATCTTCCAGATCATATCAAGAATACTCAGCTAAAGAGTTGGAGGCTGCCCTTAGCTTTAACCCTTTTTCATTTTTGCACATCATAAATCCCGGATTTAAATTCGACAAAGAGGTTTCTGGTGAAGAACGCTTCAAAATGGTACATAATCGCTATTTGGAGTTTTTAGAGGATAACATTTTATTAAAGGATAGTAGGGATAGCTTTTATATTTATCAAATTGAAAAAAACAAATTCAAATGTTGTGGCATTTTTTGTGCTACAAGCGTAGAGGACTATCGAAATGACGTTATTAAAAAACATGAGGATACACTTAGCCAGCGTGAGCAATTGTTCGCAAAATACCTCAAAACCGTTGAGTTTAATGCAGAACCTGTATTAATGACCTATTCAGATAAGCGTTCTATTGAAGCAATTATCAACAAGGAGAAACTAAATGAACCAGAGTACTTTTTCACCTCTCCGGACAAAATAAAACATACGCTTTGGACCGTTTCAAATAGTGAAACTACTAAAGCACTGCAAAAAGAATTCGAAAGCATCAATAAATTATATATCGCAGATGGCCATCATCGAAGTGCCTCGTCTAATTTGTTGGCAAATATTTTGGAAAAAAGAAATCCGAACCATACAGGTGAGGAACCCTATAACTATTTTATGAGTTATTTAATTCCGGAGTCCGAAATTCGCATTTTTGAATTCAATCGCATGGTCCAAGACCTTAACGGACATACAAAAGAAGAATTTCTTATAAAATTAGATACCTTTTTCAGAATTGATAAGAAAGGAAGTGTATTATACAAACCTACAAAGAAACATCATTTCAGCATGTATCTTGAAGGTGAGTTTTATTCACTATTCCTTCGAAAAAAAGTTTACCATTTTACAGATGCATTAAGTGAATTAGATACACAAATTCTCTATAAAACTGTCCTAGAACCCATATTGGGAATAAACAATTTAAGATCTGATAAGCGCATACAATATGGATACGGCAAACACAATGTTATTCGAATGAAGGATGAAATTGACCAAGGAAAATTTGCTGTTGGGTTTAGTCTTGTACCTTTGAAAATTGATGAAATTAAAGCCATTGCCGATGCCGGATTGGTAATGCCTCCAAAAAGCACTTATATTGAGCCTAAACTAAGAAGTGGTATGACCATTTATGAGTTTTAAATCTAACCCAACATGTCTATAGCAACAAATCTTCTCACTATAAAAAAACTATTACCTGATTATGTTACACTCGTAGCCGTATCAAAAACAAAGTCAAATGAAGACATCTTAGAGGCTTATGAAAGTGACCAAAGAGTTTTTGGGGAGAACAAAATTCAGGAAATGGCACAGAAATGGGAGAGCTTGCCCAAAGATATTCAATGGCACATGATTGGCCATGTACAACGAAATAAGGTCAAATATATGGCTGAATTCGTTTCCCTAATCCACGGTGTTGATAGTCTTAAGTTATTAATGGAAATAAATAAACAGGCTAAAAAGCATAATCGAAAAATAAGCTGCTTGCTGCAGATGCATATTGCTGAAGAAGACTCCAAATTTGGTTTGGATATGTCTGAATTAAATGCCATCATAAAATCTGAAGAGTTCGGACAACTTGAGAACATCAAGCTAGTTGGTCTAATGGGAATGGCCACTTTTACAAGTGATGAAACCCAAATCAGAAAAGAATTCAAACATCTAAAGTGCATATTCGACGACTTAAAGAATGTATTACCAGATGTTTCAATATTGTCTATGGGCATGAGCGGTGACTATACAATCGCAATAGAAGAAGGAAGCAACATGGTACGTATAGGAAGTAGTATCTTTGGATCGAGGAATTATTCCAATTAACAACAAATTATTGCAGGAGATTGATGTATACGATACTAGATATAGAAACTACGGGAGGAAAATATAATGAGGAGGGTATTACAGAAATTGCTATTCATAAGTTCGATGGCCACAAAGTGGTCGATAAATTCATAAGCCTTGTCAATCCTGAGAAAGATATTCAGCCATTTGTGGTTAATCTCACAGGGATCAATAATAAAATGCTGCGTACCGCTCCTAAATTCCATGAGGTAGCTAAGCGTATCGTTGAAATAACTGAAGATTCTGTTCTCGTTGCCCATAATGCCCAGTTTGATTACAGAATACTTCGCACTGAATTTAGGCGATTGGGTTATAACTTTGAACGTAAAACACTTTGTACTGTTGACCTGTCTAAAAATCTATTACCTGATGCCGAATCCTATAGTTTAGGTAAATTGGTAAGGTCTTTGGGAATTCCCATGAGCGACCGTCATAGGGCTAATGGTGATGCTATAGCCACTCTAAAACTCTTTAAACTATTACTTGCCAAGGACTCGGATAAAACCATTATCAAGGATGTAGTGCGAGAAGAAACACATGGCGAACTATCGCAAAGACAATTGGACATTGTTGAACAAATGCCCTCTGAAACCGGCATGTATTACATGCATGATAAAAAAGGCGATATTCTTTTCCTCAGTAAAAGTACCAACATCAAAAAACGGGTGAATCAGCACTTTACTAAAAATGGGGACAAAGCGAGGCAGCTGCAAAAAGAGACTAAAAAGATAACCTTTGAAAAGACAGGCAACGAACTAGTTGCTTTATTAAAGGAAAACGAGGAGTTATCCCGAAATTCGCCAAAATATAATGCCAACAATCGGAAAAAGCATTTACATGCCCTTTATTTAAACACCAATAGTGATGGGTATCATACGCTGGAGATTGGTGTAAAAAAGAAAGACCAGAAAAGTATAACAACCTTCAATAGTATTCATTCTGCAAAGAATTTCCTTTATAGAATCACTGAGGAGTTTCAACTTTGTGATAAATTAAATGGTCTCTCGGAAGCAAAAACCAATTGCTCAAAAGTAGCCGAAGGCAAGTGTCTTGGGGCGTGTTCAGAACAAGAGTCCCCTTCTGATTATAATGAAAGAGTCCTTAAAGCTGTTGAAAAATACAGTACAGCGAATAAAAACATACTAATTGTTGACAAGGGCCGTGAAGTTGGAGAATATAGTGCCATCCTCATAAAAAATGGTATTTTTAAGGGGTTGGGGTATTATGATTTAAACCATCAAATAAATAATATTCA
>RCMY010003001.1_pt1 | contig 15096 bp, 14 predicted proteins | sample 2041341 | NCBI WGS metagenome assembly RCMY01 (sample SAMN09708234, study PRJNA481090) | Marine sediment metagenome, whole genome shotgun sequencing project.
GAATTGAAACAACCAACCCCGATCAGCAGGTGCAAAAAGTAGCTTAATTTACGCCAGATACTGTCCAACTAATGGGGAGTAGCTCACTGAGCAGTAAGTTTCCCCACTTCACTGGTAAGACCTTTGATATTGGAAACACGAGCGATTTCATCAGCCTTCAACTCCTCCTGTTTCCGTTCACCTTCAGAAACTTGAAGCTCCCGTTTCTTGAGGTTTTTGATGGACCATTCATAGTCGTGAAATTCGTCAAGGCTCAGACCATTAGCTTCGACCTTCAATATTTCAGTCTTAGCTATCCAACGCGCATCCGGTCGAAAACGAAAGCCGAGTGCCAACTTCCCCAGATCAAGCGAAACAACATTGTTCTCTACGGTTATGCTTTCATGATGGGTCGTTTGATCTGAATGGAAAACTTCCACCTCAAATTTGTCCCAACTGTCGTATCCTGAGGAATAAATTTTGAGACTGGACAGATAAACTGGCTTTATAAATTTGTACTCATACCATCGATGAGCTCCTTCTACCTTGAAACCATCGTCGCTATTGATAAGCTTTGTCGTCTTGTTGGATTGCTTCGAAAAGAATTCAATTTCAATTGGATGCGGCGCAACGGCAATAACTTCGCGATCTTTTTCTGCAACGGTTTCAGTCAAAATATTATCTCCTTTGAAGCGATAGCGTAGACACCCATTTTCAAGAGAGCAATGCACATCACCCGCACCCAGTGGGCTATGCTCTTGGCTTCGCCAAACTCTTTCGCCCACCGTCGCTAAAAATGGTCGGCTTTTAGCCGTCCATTTTTAGCGCGGAAATAAACGCTTCTTGCGGGATATCCACCTTACCGAACTGGCGCATCTTCTTTTTACCCGCCTTCTGCTTGTCCAGCAGCTTGCGCTTGCGCGAGGCGTCGCCGCCGTAGCATTTCGCCGTCACGTCCTTACGCATCGCGCTCAAAGTCTCGCGGGCGATGACTTTGCCGCCGATGGCCGCTTGGATCGGGATTTTGAACATGTGGCGCGGGATCAGGTCTTTTAGCTTTTCCACCATCGCACGGCCACGCGTCTCGGCGCGGTCGCGGTGCACCATGGTCGAGAGCGCATCGACCGGTTCGTCGTTCACAAGGATCGACATCTTGACCAGCGAATCCTCGCGGTAGCCGATCATCTGATAGTCAAAGGACGCATAGCCCTTGGTCACCGATTTCAGGCGGTCGTAGAAGTCGAACACCACTTCGTTCAGCGGCAGATCATAGACCACCATCGCGCGGCTGCCCGCATAGGTCAGGTCCATCTGGATGCCACGACGGTCTTGGCACAGCTTCAGCACGTCGCCCAGATATTCATCCGGCACAAGGATCGTCGCCTTGATGCGCGGCTCTTCGATGTGGTCCACGAATGTCAGGTCAACCATGTCGGCAGGGTTGTGCAACTGCGTGACAGTGCCGTCTTTCATGTGGATATCGTAAATAACCGACGGGGCCGTGGTGATCAGGTCAATGTCATATTCACGCTCGATCCGGTCGCGGATGACCTCAAGGTGCAACAGGCCCAAGAACCCGCAACGGAAACCGAACCCAAGTGCTGCGGATGTTTCCATCTCAAAGCTGAAAGACGCGTCATTCAGCGCCAGTTTTTCGATGCTGTCGCGCAGGTCTTCGAATTCGGCAGCGTCCACGGGGAACAGACCACAGAACACCACGGGCTGCGCAGGCTTAAACCCGGGCAATGCCTTGTCGCAGCCTTTTTTCTCGTGCGTAATCGTATCGCCGACCCGTGTGTCACGGACCTGTTTGATCGACGCAGTCAGAAAGCCGATTTCGCCCGGCCCCAGCACGTCAATTTCAGTCATCGCGGGGCGGAACACGCCGATGCGGTCAACGTGATGCACGGACCCGTTTTGCATCATGCGGATACGGTCGCCCTTTTTCAGCTGACCGTCCATGATGCGGACCAGAACGATCACGCCCAGATAGCTGTCATACCACGAATCAACCAGCATCGCTTTGAGCGGTGCGTCCAGCGTGCCCTTGGGTGCGGGCAAACGGTGCACGACGGCCTCGAGGGTTTCGATAATGCCGACGCCGGTCTTGGCCGACACGCGGATCGCCTCGGAGGCATCAATGCCGATCACGTCTTCGATCTGTTCGGCTACGCGGTCGCAATCTGTGGCGGGCAAGTCGATCTTGTTCAGAACCGGCACAATCTCGTGATCCGCGTCCAGCGCGTGATAAACGTTGGCCAATGTCTGCGCTTCGACGCCTTGGGTGCTGTCCACGACCAGCAGCGATCCTTCGACCGCACGCATGGACCGCGAGACTTCGTAGGCAAAGTCGACGTGGCCGGGGGTGTCGATCAGGTTGAGAACGTAATTCTCGCCGTTTTTGGCGGTATAGTTGATCCGCACGGTCTGCGCTTTGATCGTGATGCCGCGTTCCCGCTCGATATCCATCGAGTCGAGCATCTGCTCTTTCATGTCACGCAAAGAGACGGTGTTCGTCTCCTGAATGAGCCGATCAGCGAGCGTGGATTTACCATGGTCAATATGCGCGACGATGGAGAAATTGCGGATGTGTGAAAGTGGTGTCATAGATAGGGATATGGTGCGGTTTTGAGCGCTGGTCAATGGGGCGGATGACCTGTTGGCGTTGATGATTACGCGCTGTTTCACGGGCGCGCTGCTTTAGCGATGGATTTGCTTCTTTCCCAGATCGATCAATACAAGGGGCAGACGCGGGCAACACCTATGCAATATCTGCATATCACCCTGAAATCTCTAGAAAATAAGGACTGCCTTCAAGCTCACTTTTGTTTGAACAGGGCCTTCATGCAACACCTCGAGTTAGTTAGGAGGCCTTATAGTTTTGTTCGTATCAAGACTGTTCTAGGCTTGAAGTCTCTAATGGCCCGCGACTTTGTGGGCCGGGTGAACAAGGAATTTAGAGATGAAGATCAAACAACAGCTTGGAACTTCAACCATCGCCGCACTTGGGCTGGCGTTGGTACCCGCGTTGGCACAAGCGCAATCCGCAGATCCAGTTTGGGATTTTTACGGTCAGTTGAACTTGGGCGTGATCAACGTAGATGATGGCGTCGACAGCACTTCGGCATTTACGGACAACGACAACTCAAACAGCCGCATCGGTCTGAAAATGACACAGGCCTTGCAAGGTGGGTCCGAGCTGAAGCTAACGTTCGAGACCGGTTTGGGTCTGACAGGATCGTCCAGCTTGAACGGACAAGACAACGATTTTGATGCTGAATACCGCCGGACCGAGCTGCGCAAGCTTGACGTGGCATACCGCACGCCGACCATGGGGACGTTCTCTTTTGGTCAGGGCAGCACCTCGACAGATGGTTCCGCCGAAGCTGATTATTCGGGCACAGGTGTAGCCGCATATGTTGGCATCAATGATATCGCGGGCGGTCAGACCTTGCGCTTTGCCGATGGCACGATGTCGGCTGTCAACATCGGTAACACGAACAGCTCTTTCGACGGTGGTCGCCGCCTGCGTGTGCGGTATGACACGCCAGTTTTCAGCGGTTTCTCGGCCTCGGTTTCGGCCGGTCAGGAAGTCCTGAAGTCGGGTGACAACAACGACTATTATGACGTTGGTACACGCTATGCGAAAGACTACGGCGACTACAAAGTCGACGCACGTCTAGGCTATTCCTTCCGTGACAGCTCCAACGATCTGGTCATGGGGTCGGCGGCCGTTCTGCACGCGCCAACAGGCCTTAGCTTGGCCGTTTCGACAGGTCGTCGTGTCGGCGGCGACGCGGATTACGCCTATGTCAAAGCGGGTTTGACGCGCGATTATATGGCAATCGGCTCAACTTCGTTTTCGGTTGATTACTATAATGGCAACGATTTCGTTGTGTCCGGGTCCAGCACGTCCTCTGTTGGCGTCGCTGTTGTGCAGCGTCTTGATCAGTATAACACCGAGCTTTACGCGACCTACCGCACGTATGAATTCAACAGCGCTGCCGCGTCCTATCAGGACATGGACGTGACCTTTGTTGGTGCTCGCTGGAAGTTCTAAAACTTCGCCTTTGTCCGATCTCTTCGGGCAAGGGTATTTGTATTATCGTGAATTGCCCCCTTGTTTGTTTTCCTGCATACTTGGGCAAAGCAGAAGGGCAGCAAACGGGATCAACCCGGCGCGCCGAAGATGAGGCATAAAATGTTACGACTTTTTACAATGATCTGTGCATTGTCCGCGTTGGCAGCTTGTGGTGGGGCGCGCGGCTATAACCCAAGCGGCGGCTATGGTGGCGGGGCGGTTTTGTTCGCAACAGGGCCACTGAATTCTGCCTGTCTGGCGGCAGGTCGCAAACAGGCGAGTCGGGCACGGTGCGGCTGCATCCAGGCGGTCGCGGACCGCGAGCTTTCGGCAGCAGACCAACGTCGCGGCGTACGGGTATTCAAAGACCCACATGGTTTGCAAGAAGCGCGGCAATCGGATCGCGCAAGCGACAACGAATTCTGGGCTGCTTGGAAGGCCTATGGAAACACCGCACAAACATTGTGCAGCGCAGCATAACCCGCTGACCGACCGGTTTACATCTGTGGGCGGGTCGGCTCTCCAAAGCGTTCGATAAGGCGGTCTTTGATCTGATCGCGTGCGGCGCGATATTGTGCCATCTTTTCCTGACGGGTTTCGCCCAAACCTGTCGGGTCAAGGATCGGCCAGTATTCGACAATCAGGTGATAAAACCGCGTCAGTTCCAGCGCACGACGCTGACTGGCGGGGCTAAGGGCGATAATCAGATCGAACGAGCTTAGATCGTCGCCCCAATTTTCCATCTCGTCGAAACTGCGCGACCGATGCCGCGAAAGTTCAACATTCAGTTCCTGACAGACGGCGATCGAAAAGCCGTCAATTTCAAGATCATTCATGACGCCGACGGACTGCACATAGGTGCCAGTACCGTAAAACTTTTTCATCAACCCTTCGGCCATGGGGGACCGTACCGCGTTGTGATCGCAGCAAAACAGCACTGATTGAGGCAGTTCCTCGGCCATCTATCCGCCGTAATGCAGGACACAGATCAGGGTGAAAAGACGTCGCGCCGTGTCTGTGTCAATCTCGGCCTTGCCTTCCAGACGCTCTTGCAGCACCCGCGATCCTTCGTTGTGGATGCCCCGGCGGGCCATGTCGATTGTCTCAATCTGCGCAGGTGCGGATTTTTTTACCGCCTCAAAGTAAGATTCACAAATCTGGAAATAGTCTTTGACGACCTGCCGGAATGGCCCCAACGACAAATGGAATTCCGCGGCTTTTTCATCGTTTTCCGTGTTCACATCGAACACCAGACGCTTGTCGCGGATGGAAAGCCCCAAATGATACGGCCCTTGTGGCAAGGGCCGGTCATCCCTGTTGGGCAGCGTGAACACGTTGTCTTCGAGCAGGTCAAACACCGCAACTTTGCGTTCTTGTTCGATCTCGGGCGTGGGCGGCGGAAGGTTTGTGTCATCAAGCACGATATGCGTGATCCGAGACATGGGCTTCTCAATTCATACTTAGGTTCGGGCGACCATAGACCGCCAAAATGAGTAGTTCAATCATGGTCGCGGCGTCACTCGTTCAGCTTACCCAGGCGGGCCGTTACTGAAAGCCCGTGGGCCTCAAGGCTTTCGGAGCGGGCAAGCCGTTCCGCAGATGGCCCGATCGCACGCAAGGCTTGCGGGGTCATGCGGGCAAGCGTGGTTCGCTTCATGAAATCTAGCACGGACAGTCCCGAGGAGAACCGGGCGGAGCGCGCAGTCGGCAGAACGTGATTTGGCCCGCCGATATAGTCGCCAATTGCCTCTGGCGTCCATTGGCCCAGAAAAATTGCCCCGGCATGGTTGATTTGCGCGCTCAGTGCGTCCACATCCGCGACGCATAACTCAAGGTGTTCAGGGGCAATACGGTTGCTGAGCCTTGCGGCAACGGCAACATCGGGTACCGTGATGATCGCGCCATTGTCACGCCAGCTTGCCCCGGCGATCTTGCGTCGCTCAAGCGTCTCGAGACGCTTTTCAACGGCTGCCGCGACAGCTTTGCCAAAGGCCGCATCGGTCGTGATCAAGATAGATTGCGCGCTTTCGTCATGCTCGGCCTGCGACAGCAGATCAAGCGCGATCCAGTCAGGATCATTGTCGGCATCGGCAATCACCAAAATCTCGGACGGGCCAGCGATCATGTCGATGCCAACCTTGCCAAACACGCGGCGCTTTGCAGCAGCCACATAGGCATTCCCCGGTCCGGTAATCTTGTCGACAGGTGGAATGGTATCGGTGCCATAGGCCAATGCCGCAACAGCCTGCGCACCGCCAATGCGGTAGATTTCATCGACACCGGCGATGCGGGCAGCGAGCAAAACCAGCGGATTTAGAATGCCGTCAGGTGTCGGCACGACCATCGCGAGACGGTCCACACCAGCGACCTTGGCCGGGATCGCGTTCATCAGCACGGATGATGGATAGCTGGCAAGCCCACCAGGCACATAAAGGCCGGCAGCCGAAACGGCGGTCCAGCGCCAGCCCAAGGTCGCGCCGACCTCGTCCGTCCATTCAGCGTCTTCTGGCAATTGTCGGCCGTGGTAATCGCGGATGCGGGTGGCTGCCAGTTCCAATGCGGCGCGATCTTCCTTTGATACCTGCGCTATCGCGGTATCGACTTCGGCAGCCGTGATACGTAGCGTTTCAGCAGTCAGGGCGATGCGGTCGAACTCTTGGGTCAGCGCGATCACCGCAGCATCCCCGCGTTCGCGGACCTGCGCGATGATGTCTGCGACGGTGTCGTCTACATCCGTGCTTTCCTCGCGCTTGGCCGACAGCAGGGCGGCAAAAGCGGCTTCGAAATCAGACTGTGAATAGTCTAGAAACTGGGGCATTTGATGTCCTTTTCAGCCGGTTGCCCGATATCAGGCGGGGCTTTGCAAGGGAATGTTGTATTTGGAACTTTTAGAGCCAGAGAAGATGGTCAGGCTGGATGCTCTGGCAACTTACGTGACGGTGCAACATAGGGCCTGGTCACGTCTTTCAAAGTCACTTCGATCGCTTCGACGCTAAGCCGGATCGCGCCGTCGCCGGCGAGGGTCAATAGAACGTCACCCGATGGCGCATCGGTTTCGTTGAATTCAACCTGAAGCAACGACAGGATCGTGTCGGTATCGCCTTTGGTGACGCCATGGGTCGATACACGCTCAACATTGTTGAACATCAGGATCGACTGCACACGTTCTGCAGCATGGCGGGTTTTTCCTGCGTCTTCCCAGCGCACTCGGTTCAAAAGCAAAGCGAAACGCGCGCCCTTTTGATGCCAGCGCATTTCGGATGCAGGGAACACCGCGTCTTGAACAAGCGATGAGATAACTTTGAGGTCCTCGCCGTCCAAGGCACCAAGGTTCAGCGGGGCTTCGCGGCCATCTTCGAAACGTGCGTCTTGGTTCATTGGTCTTTTATCCGCTCAATATTTGCGCCCACGCCGCGCAGTTTGGCCACGACATGTTCATACCCGCGGTCCAGGTGATAGACACGGCTGACCTTGGTTTCACCCTCAGCGGCCATCGCAGCAAGAATTAGCGACACCGAGGCGCGCAAGTCTGTCGCCATGACCGGTGCGCCCTTCAGTTTTTTGACGCCAGACACGGTTGCCGTACCGCCGTGCACTTCGATGTCGGCACCCATCCGGATCAGTTCAGGCGCGTGCATAAAACGGTTCTCGAAAATCTTCTCTTCCAGCACTGATGTGCCTTCGGCTGTGCATAGCAATGCCATCATCTGCGCCTGCAAGTCGGTGGGAAAACCCGGGAAAGGTTCGGTCGTTACATCCACCGCCTGAATTAACCCATTGCGGCGGGCAACTTTAAGGCCCTTGTCGGTCTCCGTCACATCAATGCCCGCGGCATCCAGTTTTTCGCAGAACGCTTGCAGCAAGTTTATGCGGCCGCCCAGCAATTCGACCTCGCCGCCGCAGATCGCAGGGGCCAGCATATAGGTCCCCAGTTCGATCCTGTCGGTGACAACGCGGTGGGTGGCTCCGTGCAAACTGTCGACGCCCTGAATTTCGATACGGCTGGTGCCGTCGCCGTCGATTTGTGCCCCCATCGCCCGCAAGCAATCTGCAAGGTCGACGATTTCGGGTTCGCGCGCGGCGTTATTAATAACCGTGGTGCCCTTGGCCAAGGTTGCGGCCATCATGATATTTTCCGTCGCCCCGACCGAGGCGAATGGGAAGTCGATCACAGCCCCCTTCAGTTTCCCACCCTCTGCCTTGGCATGCAGATAGCCGTCGCGCAGATCAATCTGCGCGCCCATCAATTCCAGACTGTCAGTGTGAATGTCCATTGGACGCGCGCCAATGGCGCAACCGCCGGGCAAAGACACCTCTGCATGGCCTTCGCGTGCAAGCAGCGGACCAAGCACAAGGTTTGACGCCCGCATTTTGCGTACGATGTCATATTCAGCGCGTGTGTTGATTTCACCGTGGCAGGACATCGCCAGCACCTGGCCGTCTTGCATCGACGTCACTTCGGCCCCAAGCGAGCGCAACAATTCGGTCATGGTGCGAATGTCCGACAGGCGCGGCGCATTGGTCAGCGTCAAGGGTTCCTCTGACAGCAGGCAGGCAGGCATCAGGGTCAGGCAGGCGTTCTTGGCCCCTGCGATTGGAATTTGTCCGGACAGCTCACCGCCGCCTTTGACCACAATCGAATCCATCTTTCAGCCTTCCGTATCCTGGCCTGATCGGCCGTTGTCTGTCTTTGTCTCTGCCCCACGCGCACGAGCCTGAGCTTTGCGCCGGCCCATGTTTGCCTTTAGCGCAGCCTTGAGCCGATCCTCGCGAATGGCTTTGGCGGTCTTGGGCTTTTGTGGGGCGGTACCTTGTGACATGTCGATTGTCTAGCGCAGCAGGCAGTCAGGGTCCAGATAGCCCTTGCACCATATTGCGAATGCGTCTAATCAGCCGCCCAACGTGCTGGAGTAGCTCAGTGGTAGAGCGCGTCATTGGTAATGACGAGGTCGGGAGTTCAATCCTCCCCTTCAGCACCATTTATTCCTTACATTAGAGGCAGTTAGCGTATTTTCGCCCATCGCAAGGCGTGTGGATAGGCGCGGCATTGGGTTCAATGTTAGGTGCCGACTCCGCCTAGATCCACTGCCTCAGTTCACGCAATTGGCCAACCGTCTGTCGATTGTCGTGCCTTTTCGCGGAAACTTACACTTTGCCCTTCGCGCGTCGTCCCAAATCGGACAGCTGTTGATGTTGCCACCCGGTATTTAGCTGCTGATAAATTGGGTACCCACTGCAAGCGCTAAGCTTCACAGGGCGTTTGAATTTTCCACACATATTATTGAAATTTATAGGGTTTAGTTTGCACTTCCGACCCTGTGCGCAACACGTATTTCACATCGAATGGATATGACGGCGGTATCGTGTCGCTGCTCTCCACCTAAGTCGCCGTGCTCGCCGCAGGGGCACCTATTGATGTCAATCACCGCCAGTATCTATCACCTCACGGATTGCAAGTATGACCGTCCGGTCACGTTGGGCCCGCAGATTCCGTTGAACCCCGTGATGGCAAGTTGTGCGTGTTCCTGCCGCCCGTTGAATCTCTTGAAGGTTACCTCGAACTGATCTCGGCCACGAAAACGCTGCCAAGACCATTGGCTGCAAGATGCTGATCGAAGGGTATTCGCCGCCTTGTGATCCGCGCATTGACGGGATCCGTGCAGTCATCATACGGCGTTGGCGAAGCCCGTTCAGCGGTTAGCTGACCCGCTGGATCACGACGCTGCCTGAAAGTTTATGCTACACACCTGTATCAGAGATGACTTCTTGGATGTGCCGAACGACTTTACAGTACACGGCATGGCGCAGGGCCCCGTGTGGTTGAAAAGACAGGCCGAATTCGATTTTCCCTTGTGCGAGGAAGGCACCTCTGAAGGCATGACGTTGGAGCTCCACAAAGGGCTTGAGACTTGGCATGTGCTGCGTGAAACCGGCATAATCGGCGGGACTGTGCCCTTTACCGATAACCCCGTTAACGGTCGCAGGTCAAAATGACTGGTCTCAATCCAGACCTTTGCCGCGTGACGGCACACCAACGTTCTGTGCCGCTGCAACAGGCCGTTAAGAATGAAGAACGTGTTGGCGGCGTGCGACTTAAAGCGTGAAAACCTTCTGTGTCGCTGCTTCCGGTGCTTAAGGTCGACGCTCCGTTGAGCTTTGACATCTACGGCACGTGCACCGGGCGATCGTTGGCTGGGTGTCGCTATCAAGTTGCCCAACTAGGCGGCGAAATTTCAATACGTTTCAAGTGAATGGAACCGAAGCCGAGGCGCGGCACCTTAGGCGGTTCAAACCGATGGGGCTTACGAGGAACAGCTATAGCCCACCCGACGAAACCCAGCATCCGGAATTCCCCATGACGCTTGATTTGCGGCTAAGCCCCGGTTTGTGTAAAAAGTTGGACGCCGCCTCACCTCAAGCGCGACCCGTTAACTTTTGACCGATTACCAGCGATTAACCGATGCGCGCAACGAGATGGTGGACGCGCCCGGTAACGTGAAACTGGTCTGGCAGCCGTTTTTGAACCATTTGCAGGGGATGGAGGATCAGGATTTTATGCAGCTTTGTTGATCCGCAACCCGGCATTGTTAAGATCCATGGTTGGCATTGAACCGGCGTCAGGACATTTCCTGAATCTTCTATCCTTTGACATTGAGCATGGCCCTAACCAAGGTTTTTCATAACAATTTCGCCAATGCCAATAAATAGCGGATTGCAGCTATTTTTCAGGTCTTTCAAGAACAGCTATTCTACCTGTGCGGCAAGTCAGACGGGCAAATCGCGTTGCTATCTCCCGATCGGGCGATCAAAACTATGCCGAACACGACTATTTTGTGCGTTACCTGTGTTTGCCGTTGATCGAGAGCGAATAACTGATCGTTCAAGACGGCAATTTCATAGTCCGTACGGTCGTATGGCCTAAACCCGTCAGCATCATCTGGAACCGCATCCCTAGAGCATTGATTGATTCTCTTGCTTTGGATCAAAGATCGCTTATCGGCACCCCCGGTTTGCTCGATGCCTTGCGGCAAAAACGGGTAAACATGGCTAATTCTGTCAAGGCCGCTGTGCTTCAGACCCGCGCGCTGATGGCGTTCTTGAGCAAAATCGCACGCCAACATTCTGGTCAGGCCCTAAAGCTACCAAAGATTGCGAACTGGCAACATCTGGCTGTCCATCTGATCGACATCTTTTCCCTGACTGGCAACCGCCACGATAGCGTTGATTTCTTTGGCAACACCGTCAGTGCCGTCACCCACAAAGAGCCGCACAAGAAAAGGGTGAAAGGGATGTCTGCACGGGTCAACTTCAAGGGCCGCGTCAAGCACCGCGACTTTGGATGTTAACACCGCCGCTGCCGAGGCTTTCGCAAAACGCCGTGGCGTGTGTCAGAATTTTACTCACATCATGATCATTGCCCTGTAATCACTTGGTATCCCGTCTGGCGATATCAGCGGTTTTCTAAACACCCTGCAGCCCTCCGGCGGCGTCAAGCTGGAAGGTGTCGATGCCATGCAGGCGTTGGCGCTCGCGACTGACGCGGTGTTGCGTAAGGGTGGGCCGAATATGACCTGACCAATGCCACCTTTGTCAGCGCGGATCATATCGTTGTGGCGTTGGGCGCGATTATTCGGATGGCAGTCCAGTGGTCGGCCATCTGCGGTCTTCGGGGGGGCAACGCGCCTTGTCGAACGCAACTGGCCCTGTCGCGGTTTCGTGCCGCTACTTTGATTGGATTTACTGCAGCAAAGGAAACTGACTATCGGACTAAAATGATCGGACGAATTTCGCAAGAATGCGGTGCGTATCTCGCTGACCAGCGGAGTGACGCGCAAGCAGGTAGCTGATGATCCACTGACCGACAGGGTATTGCGAGGCAATGTCTCGAGAGGGTGGGTGTCGGAATGTCGACACGGAACAAGTGGATCACTTCGCATTGAGACACGGACGTGGTGTCGAAAGAGGATTTGGGCTGGCCCAAGAGAATGACCGGCTTCGGCGCGAGGTTCGCATCCTCAAGGAGGAGCGGGGCATCCTCAAAAAATGCAACGCAGTTCTTCGCGAGCCAAAAACCGTGAGGTTTGGGTTCGTCCACTCCCCTCTCGTGCATTGAAAATGCACGAGAGGGGAGGAACGCCGGGATGCATTTCCGGCAGCGCGCCTTTGTCAGGTTATGGAGGTCAGCATCGCGCCAAACCTGCTGGACCGCGACTTTATTGCTGAGTACCCGAACCGGAAATGGGCAGGTGATATCAGATATGTATGGACGCGGGAGGGCTGGCTTTATCTCGCGGTGATACTCGACCTGCATTCCCGGCGCATCATCGGTTGGTCGGTGAGCAATCGCATGAAGCGCGATCTGGCGATCCGGGCGCTGAAGACGGCCATCGCGTTTGGTTCGTCACCCAAAGACTACATCCACCACACGGACCGCCCTTCTCGGGATATCGCTATGCAATACCCTGTCAGGCAATGGGACAGCCAATACTGTTCGCATGATGATCAGAAAATCCTGCGTCAGCACAGGTTCAAGGTGTCCACTGTCGCGCACGTAAACATATGCTGCCGGGCAGCGGATGAGTGGCAAGCGGAATTGCTACGACAACGCCGCCGTCGAGACCTTCTTCAAAACGAGCAAGGCCGAGCTGATTTGGCGGCATTCATGGGAAACGCGGCGACAGGCTGATATGGCGATCTTCGAACACATAAACGGGTTCTACAATCCGCGTCACCGCCACTCAGCGTTAGGCTGGAAAAGCATCGTCGCTATCGAACAGAAAGTGGCTTAAACAAGCACTGGGAGCGGCGCTAAAGCGAGACAGCTCCAAACAGGATCCTTAGATTATCTAACGTCAGCCCCCATGGGTCCAGAGGGCCGAGTTAGAGAAGGGAATGTGTTATGCTGAAATGACTACCGATGAGTGAAAAATGTGACAGTTAACTCACCCCCGCTAAAGCAATGGCGAGAGTTCATTAAAGTCGTCAAAGGGCGACCCTAATGTATTGATTTTAAGACTATGAGGTAAGTACCGTCTTGAATGGTCTGCAAAGTGAAGGCAGCGTCGCTGAGACTTCTCGCCATTCAGAATAGGCTAACCATTTTAGCGTGACAATCCACCACGCAAAGGTGAACAGAAATGGATGCACCCCCTGCTTTTCGCGGACGGGGAAAAGACAATTCTAAAGGTATCCAGAACGGCAAAACGCCATCTCGAAGTGGCGCAAAAAAAGTTGGCGATACCTAGCGGCAAATCCCTAGCCTAAGCGCCTAGTCATTGCGCCTGACACGGGCAGCCGTCTTGTCAGCAAAGGCCGCAAGCCGCGCGCGTGCATCGGGTTGCGTATTTACGACCCCTGCCACGACCGCTTCGGCATAGGCGGCATCCATCGCCGACATGTTTTGCATATGGCTGACAGCTGAACAGATCGCGAAGTTGGAAAGGGGCAGGTTCTGGGCCATCTTTCTTGCAAGTTCAAGTGCAGCATCATAGCTGGAGCCCTGAACAATGTATTGTGCAAGCCCGACATCCATCGCCTCGTTCCCTTGATAGACGCGACCGGTAAGCATCATGTCGATCATCCGCGACTTGCCTACCAGATCAGTGACCCGGATCGTAGCACCGCCGCCGGTAAACAGGCCACGCTGCCCCTCTGGCAGTGCAAAATATGTCGTCTCGTTCATCACCCGCACATGAGCCGAACTGGCAAGCTCAAGCCCGCCGCCCACAACCGCGCCTTGCAACGCGGCAATGATCGGCACGCCGCCGTATTCCATCTTGTTAAACGCCTCGTGCCAGCGCAGACAAACATGCATAAAGTCGGCTGGACTCCGGTCTTCATCGTGGTGCTCGATCAGATCAAGCCCGGCGCAAAAGTGGTCCCCTGCCCCCGCCAAAACTACCGCGCGCACCCCCGCCCGCGGTGCCACGGAAAAGAAATCAACCAGTTCTTCAATAGTTGCAATATCTAGCGCATTGCGCTTTGCAGCTCGGTTCAACGTGACGCCCCACACCCCATCCCCATGGTTTTCAACTTCAAGATTGGTAAAGCGGGCGATGTCGATTGTGAGCGGCATTTTGCGATCCTTATTGTTTGTCGTGACCATCAAAAGGCCAGCATAATTTCACTACAGTATTCAGCAAATATGCCAAGGCCCAGTGGTCATTCGCACATCATTTACAAAAGCTGGCTTTGGAGCCCCGGTTGGCGGTCGCAGGCATAGGGCAGATGGGAAATTTAAGGGTCCATTTCAGGACTGATTTCTGGTCACCGCATAGCTCAATAGCACCCTATCAATTGCTCAAGGGTCACTGCCGGTAAGGGCCATTATTTGCCCGAACTAAATGTTTTCCTTATCATGGAAAAACTCTTCGAGGTGCTCTTGACACGCGCCGCTGTATGTAAGATTAGCTGCGACTGAGTTTAATGACGTTTGATGGTCCTACCCCGACCCCAACATGCAGTGGCAGATCGACTATTCAGATAGTTGCAAGTCACTTCATTAAATTAAACTTGGAAGCCTTTGGTTTCATTAAAGTGCCCGGGTAGCTCAGGGGTAGAGCAGTGGATTGAAAATCCTCGTGTCGGTGGTTCGATTCCGCCCCTGGGCACCATTTTAATCATATAAATAAAGCGTTTGCGCATCACACAGTTTTTACTTCCTGCGTTGCACACTCATCGCACAGTTTTTCATGCGTTGTCGTGCTGCTGTGCTGGGTAGGTTACTGTGTTGAACACAGTGTTTGGAAACGCTTTCTTCAACACAGTGTTTGCGACACAGGTTTCCAACATAGTGTCTGAAGTTACTGCCGAAGACAGAGTGATTGAGCAAAGATTGCGGTGACACAGCATATGCTGACTTTCAGATATCGTGCAGTGAATGGCAGGTTCTAGCTCGTTTTGATGGATGCTGCGTTTAGCGTCGATAGCGGCTAAGTGCAAAACGCGGACCGAAATTCTGTCTTTACGTGGTCCAGTTGTTTTCCGTATGTCCCAATCTTCAATGGTTACAATGTGCGAGAAATACCCTCTTACCA
>RCMY010003002.1_pt1 | contig 15094 bp, 12 predicted proteins | sample 2041341 | NCBI WGS metagenome assembly RCMY01 (sample SAMN09708234, study PRJNA481090) | Marine sediment metagenome, whole genome shotgun sequencing project.
ATGTTGGAGGTCGTTCCCGAACGCGACGAGTGCGTCGGTGAGTCGCTGGTGGCGAAGACGCTCAGCGAGCAGCCGGACCTCGCGAGCAATCGCCGCAGGAGGCGCGACGGAGGTCGCGACGATGGCCTCTTCGAGCCCAGATGCTGCCGCGATCGTGTCACGCACTGACTCGGCCCAGGCCGCGATGGCCTCCGTTCGGGCGATGGCGTCCTTGCGTGCAGCACCACCGCCGAGCATCCCGGGCAAGGACGTCGCGCCGAGGAAACCGAACACCGCGGCGACAGGCCAGCCAGTCATGGCAAGGAGCAAGATGCCCACGCCAAGTGCGAGGCCGAATCGCGTCAGCAGCGCACGCGCACGGTCTCTGTTGCGCAGGATCTCGCCGCGCGTTGGGACGAGTTCCCAGCCTGCTGCAGCTCCGACCAGCATCCAGAGTCCGATGCCGGCGGTCGCTCCCAAGAGCATCGTGACGGTCGTACTCACGGCGCCCACCAACCTTCGCGGTTGTCAAGCAGCTGACGGTCGAACCCTGCTGCCTCGAGTCGAGTCATGGTGTCGTCGCGGAGCGGGAACGCCGGGACTGCTCGCCCAGCGGCGTCGGGTGCCCACACTTCGTTGGAAACGAGGCGTGGTCCGTCGACATCGACGACCTCGCGGACGCTGGTGACGCAGCGCTTGCGGCCGACCCAGCCGACGTGCACGACCAGGTGGACGGCATTCGCGACGAGCAGGTTCGTGGTCTCGGCGTCGACGCGCTCGGGCGTCATCGCCGCGTACATCTGGAACCGCTTGAACGTCTCCTTCGACGACGAGGCGTGGATGGTGCACAGCGATCCGTCATTGCCTTGGGACATTGCAAGCAGCATCGGCAGGATCTCGTCGCCGCGAACCTCGCCGACGATGACTCGATCTGGAGACATCCGAAGGCCCGTGCGGACGAGTTGGGCCATCGTGATCTCGCCGACGCCCTCGGTGTTCGCCCCTCGGGCGACCAAGGTCTCGTGGTCCGGGTGCAGATCGGCGAACCGTTCGAGCCCGATCTCGAGCGAGTCCTCGATGGTGATGATCCGCTCATCGCGGGGAACCTCGTTGATCAGGCAGCGCAACATCGTCGTCTTGCCGGAGTTGGTGCCTCCGGCGATCACGACGTTGAGCCGAGCGCGTACGACGGCGCGGAGGAACGAGGCGAGCCCGCGCTCGATGGTCCCCGCGCCGACCAGATGGCTCAGGCGGTGCAGCTCGAAGTTGTGCCGTCGGATCGTGATGCGTGGTCGCGAGGCCGGCGGTGACATCACAGCGTTCAGCCGGTCGCCGTTGGGCAGCTGCATGTCCAGCTCCCAGTTCGCCGCGTCCCAGCGTTTCTCGGATCGATCGAGCCGTCGCGCTGCAGCGGAGATCAGGTCGACGAGCTCAGCACCAGAGGAGACGACTGGCGGGTACTCCTCACGCCGCCCGTCGGCGAACTCCAGCCAGACCGGCTCGGCACCCGCGATCGCGATGTTGGTGACACCTTCAAGCGCGAGCAGGGGCTGCAGCGGCCCGAGTCCGAACAGGCGGTCCAGGACTTGGTTCGCGAGCCGGCGCTCCCCCACCGCGTCCATGGGCGGCTGACCGGCGGCAAGTGCCCGTCGCGCGAGTTGTTCGAGTTGGTCACCGACGATGGACTGGGCGAGCGCGCGCTCGTCGTCGAGTCCGAGCCGAGGACGGCCAGCTTCCGTTTCGTCGTTCTGCCGTGTGGTGAGCGCCTCGCCAACTTCGCGCATGAGCTCGTCGACCAACTGCACATCGAGGTTCGTCGTCATGCCGGCACCTCTACGCCCAGACCATTCGCGCTGCTCGCCGGAGTCTCAGTGAGGTCGAGAACGAGGGGAACCGAGAGGCTCGGGCAGGGGCGGAGGCGCTCAGCCAGCGCGCTTGCGGACACGATCAGCGGGCTGCGTTCGAGACGTCGTCGTGTCCCGATACCGGCAAGGGCGTCAGCGCTCTTGCGATCGTCAGCGATCACCCCGAGCACGTCGACGCCGATGGTCTCGGAGACTTCCTTCGCGCCGTACGGCCGTTCTCCGACGAGCACGACCTCCGGGTCCAGCCCTGCTGCGCGCAGCAGCGGCAAGCGGTGGAGTGCGGCTTGCAGCTCTTCGACCCGCGGCCGCATCGCCACGATGAGCCGGTCGCAGGCGGCGGCGATCGGCTGCCACGGCAGCGACGGGCTGAGGCGACCAAGATCCACGAACACGTCGTGCGCCGCCTGGTCAGCAACAAGCTGGCCGATGGCTGCGGACGACATCCGGATGAGCTGCTCGGCCGCCTCTGCGCTGGGCGGTCCGACGAGCACGTGAACGTCCGAATCTGAGCCGGAGAATGCCTGCGCGTGCTCGCCCAGCTTCCCCGCGGTTCCGTTCCGACCGGCAGCCAGCACGGTCGTCATGCCGGGCTCGTTCGTCAGACCGAGGCGCGGGGCCAACGAGCCTCCTCCGTCGCTGGCCTCGACCAGCAGCAGCGGCCGGCCCCAGGAAGCGCTGATCGCTACGAGGGCTGTTGTCACTCCCGGTGCAGACCGGAGCGAGGCGAAGGCGACCTTCATGATGCGTCCTCTCGGGCGATCTGTACGAGGCGGAGCCTCCCCGAGGACGACATCGCAGCGACCTCAGCGGCGGTGTCCTCTGCCATCAGCAGCGACACGAAGCGCTGCCCCTGGGTCCCGAGCGCTTCAACTCCGACGACCTCTGCCGCCTCGACCAGTACGCGGCCGCTGCCATCTTCTGAGCTGGCGACGACCACGTTCACGAGGTCTCCCAGCCGGAGTCGCGGCGTCGGGTATTCCCCGGCGGACATGGCGAGTCCGACGACGCCCGTCCCCGGCACCAAGGTCGATCGCACGGCGAACTGCTCTGGAACGACCAGCGAGCCGGCGGGTAGATCGGCGACCGCGACGCGCCCGAGGATCTGACTGGCCTGATCGGCACCCAACATCGCAAGTGCGTCGTCGGTGCCGACGTGAACGATCCGGAGATCGGTCAGCTCAACGGCCTCGCCGCGGGCGAGCTCCGATATGAGCGCAAGCACGGGTGTTCGTTGCACCGACGCGGCGTTCCAGAGGACGAACGCGAGCGCGGCACCGGCCGTGAGGAGCAGCCCGACAGCGATCTGCGGAACGCGTGCCCGTTGGCTTCCAACTTCGGGCAGGATGATCTGCGGTCCGGTGTCGGTGCGACTCTGTTTCGTGGCGACAGCCATGTCAGTATCCCGTGATCAGTGCTTGGACCTCGCCGACGACGAGATCAAACGGTGATGAGCGTCCGACGGTCGCGAAGGCACCCTGGTCGATGCCGTTCAGCGACCACGAGAACTCCCAGTAAACGGTGATGACCGCTTCGTAGGTGCCGTCCGCTTCGACCGTCGAGGAGTGCACGAACGTGTAAGTGCAGGCAGGGCGGCCCGTGCCTCGGGTCGCCTCTGGAGCGCGGTCGTACGTCTCGGCAGCTGCTCTGCTCCACGGAACACCAGGACCGGAACAGGTCCGATCGCCCTCGTCGAGGTCCCAAGCGGCTTCGATCGGGACCGCGCGGACGGTCACCTGTGCTGCGCCTTGGGTCTGGGTCGCCTCGTGAGGTTCCCAGTAGCCCTGATCCACCCAGAGCCATGTCGGGAGCCCGGCGACGGCCGCGGTGGGCGAGATCTCGAACTCCGGGAAGTCTGGTGTCACGGCCGCGAACGCCCGATCCCGTGCCGCGAGGACGTCAGTGGCGACCGTCAGCGGCAGAACGTGCGGCCCGCTGACGTAGATCCCAGCGCAGTTGAAGGCGGCGAGCGCGACATGGTCCAGCGGCAGTGGGATCGCGAGCCCGCTGTAGACGTGCCGGTACTCGTGGTCTTCCGACACCGGCCCGTACCAAGCAATCACGCTCGACTCGGGGTCGCATTCCCTCGGCCTCGCGGCTATTCCGGGACTGCCACATTCGCCGTCGGCGATGCCGCTGCCGCCTCGTGAGACCGCGCTCCCGCTGCAGGAGTGGTCGGACGCATGATCCGCGAGCGCCGGGGTCGCCACCGTGGCGAGCGCGACCACCAAGACCGCTCCGAGCGCATCACGGAGCAACGACATATCGCGTCCCCCCGGGTGTGCAGTTCGAATCGGCCAGGAGCGCCGCCTGCTCGACCAACCAGCGGCCGTCGATTCGAACCAACTCGACTGACGTGAGCTGGAGTTCGTCGGCGCGTGGTGGATCGTCGAGGCGGTCTCCCGACGCGAGGTCGAAAACGCCGAACCCAGCGTCTGCAAGGTGGCAGTCGGAGATGGTCGCGGTGTCGGTCCCGAGGTCGAACACGACCGCGCTGGCCGCTGGGTCGTGCGGGTCACGGAAGGCGACGCCGTCACGAAGGTCGGCTCGTAGCGCCTCCGAGATCTCGGTGAGTCGGCGACCGGTCATGGTCCGAGCAAGCGCGGGGTCGTCGGGGTTCGGTGGATCCCACGCGCCCGTCCACGTCTCGTGGTACTCGACGTACGCAGCGAGGAGCTCTCGGTTGAGGAGGTCCGGCACACAGTTCGTGACACCGACCTCGATCACGCTGACGAGCAGCTCGCCGTCCACGAGGGAGAGCTCTCCGGTCCAGACCTGGCTGAACCCACTCGCGTCTGCCGGCTCCACCTCCGATGACGCGCCCGTCGCGATCGAGATGCAGTCCTCGACGCGGGCCACGGAGCCTTCGGAGGTCACGACGGGCCTGAGCTCCGACGCGATCAGGACTTGGTCGACATCAGATCGGCCAGCCCCAACCAGATCACGAAGCGACGAGGCCGCCGCCGGGGTCGCGATGTCCTCGAATGCATCGTCAGCGATCGGCTCTTCGGAGAGCGTGAGAGCGAGCCGCCGGCTGTGCAACAGCTCCCACACTGAGACGACATCTTCGTCGGACAGCAAGGACGTCGGCGGCGGCGTGGTCGGCGGACTTCCCGTCGCCGATGGCGAGGATGTCGACGGGTTCGGAGTCGGCGAAGTGGTCGGGCCAGAGCACGCGACGAGCGCCAGCCCGGCGGCGGCCAGCGCCGCCCCGACCTTCGCACGCTCGAAACGATCCATCTTTGCGGCACCCCTCGTCGCCAGCGATCCCAACCTAACGAGCGGGTCTCCGCTGATCGAGGAGGTCCGACCAAGCGAGTCGTGCAGCCCGCGGAGCCGAGAGGATCCGGTCGACGAACTCATGAGGCAGCCGTGCTCCGAACGAGTCGTGGCTCGACGCTCGGCCGCTGGAGGTGCTGTGCTGATGATGTTCATGCTGAGGGAATCCGCGGCGCAGCCTCCCGATTGTTACGCGACACCGAAACTCGCCGAAGAGCGCTCATTGCTGTGCGCCAGACGGCCACCATGAACGCGTCGCCGCAACCTCGTCGAAGACCCGATCGGTGAACAGCTCCCAGTCGGTCACTGGATCGAACTCGACACGGACAGTTTCTACGATCCCGGCGAAGAGTCGACGGTCGCTGGTCCCGGCCCCGGAGAACCGGAGGCCGGCAAGGTCGCGGAAGTCCTCGTCCGGCGAACCGAACGAGGCCGCGAGGATCCGGATCAGCGCCTCGCGGAATGAAGGCCAGGGCTCGGCCCCGTTCGCGGCACGCTCGATCTCGATGTAGTGCAGGTACTGCTCGCGAACGATCTCGCAGAGTTCGTCGATTTCCAGCGTTGCGTTGTCAGGCATGCGTGCTCCTTCGGGTCGTCGAGTCAGATGGTGGACCCGGTTTGCGCAGTCTCGGCGGGCGCGCGCGAGATCTGTGGGAAAGTCCTCAGCGGCGTGCGAAGCTCGCGTGGATGGTTCGTTGCTCGTCGAGTGCCTTGATCTCGAGGCTCAGGGCACCTCGGCGGTTCGTCAGCGCCTGCGCCGCTCCCTTGAGCTGTGGCTGGCGGGCCGCGCTGGCGACGGGCTGCTGACGCGTGATCGCCGCCAAGGCGCCGTCCACGAGATCTCGCTCAGAGCTGGCGCGCCGGTAGCGGACCTCAGGTGGGAGTCCCTGCCTCGGGTCCGCGTCTGGGCCGGACCGGTACTCGCCACGGGCTCTGACGCGCTCCATGTCCACCAGGCGCCACGTCCCGTTCCTGTGACTGAGCTTGAACGTCAAGGCGCCGGATCGCTCGGCAGTGGTCTTCGTCGTGACGTTGACGATGATCTCGTCGCGCGAAGTTCTGGAGAGCCGCGGCGTCTTCACATCGGTGTCAGGTACCGGTCCGCCACTGAAGTTTCCGATGTTGATGCGTTCGTTCCAGATATCCGGGTCCTTGACGTCGGTCAGCCGGCGGAGCTGGTCCCGTGGTCGCAGCCCGCGCTCGATCTCCAAGGTCCACACCGCGATCTGACGGGCATAGACTCGCATGCCGTCGTCGCCGGACATGCGGTCGCGGTCGCCGGGCCCGCTCATCGGACACGCTTCCGTGCGTGACCGGCTGATGCCAGTACCTCCGCTGCGGGGGCGGCCAAGGAAATTGCACGAGCCGTGGTGGCGCGGGGCGAGGCCATACCGGCATGCAGCCCAGAGCTGATCGTGCGCTCAACTTCACGCGGCCCGAGGCCGATCTGCTGGCCGACTTCCCGGAGCCGGTCGACGATCTCGGCCTGGTCAAGCAGCCGTGCGCCGACGAGCTGGCCGAGGCTGAACGCTGCGCGATTCAACCGGTCGTTGCGGGTGCCCGGCTCGGCGTGCGTCAGGGCTTCAAGCTCACCTCGCGCGGCAGCGCCTGCGTATCGCGAGCCAGTCGCGATCGCCGCAGCCAGACGAGGAACAGCGTCGGTCCGGGCTGCAGCGTGATCGTCGCGGCCGGCCGCTCGACTTCGCACGACTTCCACGAGCCAAGCCGGAGGCTCGGCTGGTGCTCGGCGGTTCGTCCATTCGTAGCGTGGGCCATCGACATGGACCGATGGCGGCACCACGATGTACCCGCCGCCTGCGCGGACGTCGATGCCAGGTACGACGCCGGCGCGGTTGCCGAGCTCAGCGTCGGGGTGGGCGAACAGCAGCTGACGACCGCCCGAGCCGGTCCGCTGCGCACAGGTGTCAGGAAGCGCGCCGTGTCGGCCGGTCAGCTCGTCGAGCGAAGCCGGGCCCGTCGGCAGATCGATGTCGAGGACGAGCAGCCCGGAGGCCGGCCCCGTAGCAACGGCGATGTTGGCGTTGGGCCAGCGGGTCCACCATCGCGAGATTGCGCCGGGGTCTCGGGTCGCGTCGTTGAGTCCGCTCGATGTGCGCGGGTGCTTGCCGACGCTGGTGCAGCCGCCGCGCCCGCATGAGCACCCGCCGCCGTGGGGATGGTGGACGGGGATCACGGCCCAGCCGTGCTCGGCGTACCGGAGGGCTGCCTCGAGGTGACGTCGTGATCCGTTCATGCCAGACCTCCGTCGAGGTCGGCAGCCAGCGCACGCACTGCGTCGGCGAGTCCGAGGTGTCGGAGCGATGCCGGGATGGACCGCAGCGACCAAGTCCGCCACGTCTGTCCGGACGACGTCGTCGCAACCTCCCCATCGCCGATGCGAAGGTGCAGCTGGTCGTCCGACGACGCGCCATCGACGAGCTCGATGCTCACACAGTCGGCTGCGGCTCGCGGGTGGCGGAGGCGCTGCAGCTGGTGCCGGCCGTCGGTGCTCCAGCCGAGGACCGCGTAGACGCGTCGGCTCCCGGGGTCCGGCGAAGCCGCGCGTCCCAGGAGTGCGATGGACGTCGTCGGTGGCGCGATCGTGAGCGTGGTCATGACGCTGCCGCGCGGACGAAGTTGGTGAGCTGGGGCTGCAGGACCGCGCGAGCGCGAGTCAGGCGCACGCGCATGGCGTTCGTGGTCAGTTCGTGCCGCTCGGCGACGGCGGCAAGCGGCTCGCAGGCGGCCAGGGCGAGGAAGCCGTCGCGTGTCGCCGCGTCGAGGTCGGCGAGCAGTCCATGGAGATGGATCGCCAGATCCGCGTCGAGATCCACGGCCGGTTGTGCGGAGGTCCGAATGTCCATCAGGAACGGGTCGGTCAAGCGCTCGCGATCAAGCCGCGCGAGACTGCGCGCCGACTCCTCGCTGACCCGGCGGGCGACGTTCAGCGCCATGCGTCGTCGCAGCCACTGGCCGCAGGTGTGGTCGAGCTGGCCGAGCGCACGATGGAGCGCTTCGAGGCAGACCGCACCCCACTCGCTCGGGTCCAAGTTGAACAACGCCCGGCCGCGCGCGATCAGCAGCGGCCGGTGGGATGTCGCCAGCCACGACAGCGCGAGCTCGTCGCCGACCGCAGCCGCTCCGACGAGCGCCGCGTAGCACTGACCCAGATCGTCGCCTGGGCGATCGACATGCGCAGCTGACGGCTTGGGGCACGACCCGCCCCGAAGGATCCGCGCCCCCGCAGCAGCCGCTGACGTGGGGGGCAACTGCGTCCAGCGGCGGGTGACAAGCCCATATGGGGCGGGTGTCGGGTCGTGCATGGCGGGCTCCTGGTCGGTCGATGGCCGAACCGTCCAGCAGCCCCCTCACAAGACCCTTGCAAAACCTCTCACAGCCAGAAACTGACCTTGCAGAACCCCTCACAACGGGCGGAAACGGCTCCGAACGGCGACCAGCGGCCGATTCCGGTCCTACCGAAGTCCCGGCAGGATCGGACTTCGGAAACCGTTCTCTCGCCGCCACGGACCCTCGACAGCCAGACGTCCACCGTCATCGACCCTCGTGGAAGCCGCGTTCGGCAACCAGGAGCTCGCAGCAACCGAACGCGCCCAGGCGACAAGCGCCAGCGCCTACCGACGTGCAGCCAGCGGACGTTGCAAGACGATCTGACGCTTCGCGTCACATCTGGCCCACCGCACCGCGACTCCCTCCTGTGAACCCTCCAAGATTCGGGACACACCAATGCACCTCACGGTGACCACCCTCACGCGGCGCCCGTCGTGCTGAGCGTCAAGAAGGTCCAGGCCGGCCGCTCCGCGGTCGACTACTACCTCAACCAGACCCGCACCGGCATGGCCGAGTACTACCTCCAAGACCGCACCGAACTCGCCGACAACCGCCCCGCGTTGACCGCCCCGCCGACCGCGTGGTGGGGCGGGTCCGCCCGCGCGCTTGATCTCGCCGGCACGGTGGAGCGGGCCCAGTTCGAGCCGCTCTACGCCACCGGCCACCGCCCCGACGGCACCAAGCTTGGACGACGGTTCCGGCTCCCCGAGGAAGCCGCAGCAGCCAAGGCCGACGACATGGCCGCCACCGAAACGATCGTCGATGACTACGCACGCTGGCTCGCCCAGCACGAGATCCGACGCCGCGGCAACCAACCCTCCGTCTCTGCATGGGACTGCACGTTCTCGCCGGTGAAGTCGGTGTCGCTGCTCTGGGCATCCGGCAACCCTGCAGTTCAGGACGCCGTGTGGGCCGGACACCTCGCCGCGGTGGACGCCGGGCTCGGCTATCTCGAGGAGCACGCCGCCTACGTCCGCGCAGGCAAAGGGGGCGTGCGGATCCTGGACACCGACGGGCTCCTCGTCGCACGGATGAACGAGTGGACCTCCCGGACCGGCGACATGCAGCTGCACACCCACTGCCTGATCCTCAACCGCGCCCGCACCACCGAAGACGGCGCGTGGAGAGCACTGGACGGACGCGCGCTGCTGTCCGCCCGCGCAGGAGCAGGAGCGCTCTACAACCGCACGGTCGAGGCCGAGCTCACCCGCCGGCTCGGCGTGAACTGGCGTGACCGCCCCGACGGGCTCCGCGAGATCGACGGGGTCGATGACCAGCTGATCGAGGCGTTCTCCAGCCGCCGCCGTGCCATCACCACCCACCTCCAAACGATGATCGACGCCTACACCGAACGTCACGGCCACGAACCCTCCCAAGCCGCCATCTCCGCCATGGCACAAACCGCCACGCTCACGACCCGCCCGTCCAAGCACGACATCACCCCTGACGACGCGATCGAGCTCTGGGAAGCAACCGCACGCCGCCAAGGCGAAGCACTTCGCGGCCTCCCCGAACGCGTCACCGGACACGCCACCGCCCTGCGCGAGGCACCTGTTGATCGTCAGATCGGTGCCGTGATCGGACGGATCATCGAGGCCGGCAAGCCCACGTTCCCCCGCCACGAGCTGCTGCGCTCTTGCCTGGACATCGTCACACCCGGCGACCGCACGCCCGTCGAGCTCCTCGTAGCAGCCGAAGAGCTCGCCGACACGGTCGCGACCTCACCGAGGCTGATCACCGTGACCCTCGATGACCCGTCTGAGCCGGCGTCCCTTGACCGCCGCGCCAACGGTGAGTCCGTGCACGACGAACCCGCCCGCCAACGATGGGCACTACGCCGAACCCTCGACCAGGAGCGCTACCTGCTCGACGTCTCCAACGAACCCACCGGCCTCACCACGACCACCCGCCAGATCGCCGCCTCTGCCGCCGCGAACGGCCTGTCCGTCGACCAACACGACGCCGTCGAACAGCTCCTCACCAACGACCGCCGCGTCAGCCTGCTCGTCGGGCCTGCCGGGGCAGGCAAGACCCGATCGCTGCGTGCAGCCGCGCACGCATGGACCGCTGACGGGGGTGAGGTGATCGGTCTGACCGTGTCGCAAGCCGCCGCGGAAGTCCTCGCCGACGAAGCCCGCATGTCTGCTCACAACATCGCGAAATGGCTCCGCGACACAGCCACCGGCAACGCCCACATCCCCGCCGGGGCGCTCGTGGTGATCGACGAAGCATCCATGATCGGCACCGCCACCCTGGTCGAGCTCGTCGATCAAGCCCGCACCGCCGGGGCCCGCGTGCTGCTGGTCGGTGACCCCGCACAGCTCTCCGCGATCGACATCGGTGGAGCGTTCACGCTGCTCGCAGACCGTCACGGCGCCACCCAGCTGCATGAGGTCCGCCGGTTCGTCAACGGCTGGGAAGCCGCCGCGTCGCTGAAGCTGCGTGAGCGTGACGTGTCTTGCCTCGCCGCCTACGCCTGGCACGGACGCCTTCACGAAGGCCCCGTCGACACCATCGAAACTGCAGCACTTCAAGCATGGCTGCACGACTCCCAACAGATCAAGCCCGACGGCACCCGCCAGAGCGCCATGATGATCGTCACCACCAACGAACAAGCCGCCGTGCTCTCCGAACGAGCGCGACACGCCCTGCAGACCGCCGGGATCGTCAGCACCGGCCCCACCGTCCGGCTCCGCACCAACTCCGCCTCGGCCGGCGACCACATCGTCACACGCCGCAACGACCGCACGCTGAGAACCTCCGACGACAGCTGGGTCACCAACGGCAGCCGCTGGATCGTCCAAACCGTCGGCCCACGAGGCGACATCCGTGCCCGCCACGCAGACAGCCACGCGACCGTGACCCTCCCCGCCGACTACGCCGCCGCCCACGTCGATCTCGCCTACGCCACCACCGCCCACCGCGCCCAAGGCGCAACCGTGGACATCGGCCACCTCATCATCGACGACAACCTCACCCACCCCAGCCTCTACGTCGGCCTCACCCGAGGGCGTGTCAGCAACCACATCTGGTCAACCACCGAGACCCAGCACGGCGAAACGCCTGCGACGATCGAGGAACGCCTCTCCAAGACCATCACCGCGGAAACGACTGCACCCGTCTCCGTCCACGACGCCATCAATCCTGAGCGGACCCCGCGACCCGCGCCCGACCGCCCAGCACGGCTCACCACCTGAACTGAGCGCCCACCAAGACAGGCCTTGCAGAGACCACGAGACAGGGCCGCGACGCTGCGGGACGCACTCACAGCCCAGCCCGCTGACCGGAACCGTGCAGCGATGCGACGCCGAGCCTGTCGCGCTGACCCTTCGAATCCGCCTCCACGAAGGTCCTGCGGTCGCTGCTGCGCGGTCGGAGGTGGGCCATCTTGAGGGCGTTCTGATCACCGACCAGAACGGTCAGTCCGCGATGATCACGCTGGTCGATCGGGCCTCACGTCGGTTCTGGATCGCGGATCTGCCCAACGGACGCAAGGCTACGGACACCCTTGCGGGGTTGGTGGAGGCGCTTGACCGGATCCCGCCCGAACTGCGTCGCACGCTCACGTGGGACCGTGGACGTGAGATCGCGGGCTGGGCCGATCTTGAACGGTTGTGCCAGATCGCGGTGTACTTCGCTGACCCTCAGCGCCGTGGCAGCGGCCGACCAACGAGAACGGCAACGCGCTGCTGCGCCGCTTCGTCGGCAAGGGCACCGACCTGACCGCCTTCACCGACAGACGCCTGCGCGAGATCGAGGACCGGATCAACTCGATCCCACGATGTGTGCTCGGTTGGCGTACCGCCGCGGAGGTCTATAGCGACGCTGTCGCGATGACCGGTTGCATTCGCCGACAGTCGCCTGCAGCACTCTCGCTGATGCATGCGTGCGGTGATCACTGGGACTGGCCCACATTTGCACCGAAGGCACCGCTCCATGCTGCCCTTTCTGGTTGGCCATTACGAGCTACCGCCAAAATCGCGCGGGCTGCGCCGAGGGTCGGACGGCTTGTCCAATGGCGAGCGATCCGTTGCCATTGCGCTAACAACCAGTCTGGCAACCAGCACGCACGCACTGTACGAAGCCCAATCAATGGCGAGCACAACCCCCGAGAGGTCCCCCCCGAGTCCTTCGGCAAGAACCGAGAGCGCGGCCAGGAAAAAGAACACCAGGCCAAGCCAAAGGTCGAGGTTCGCCCATCGCCGCGCCCAACCGGCATCCCGTCGTGCGATCCCGACGGCAAGGCCTGCCCAGGCGATGCTTGCAGGGACGACAAGGAGTAACACGCCAGCAGATGCGATGGTCAGCGCCGACAACCCGATGCTCCACACTAGGCCCGCCAGCGCGCGGGCCCGGACCTCGCGCTCTGCCGCGAATGACATACTCAAGATCAACCCCTCCTGGGAACGAAAGTGAGATTGAAGGCCCCACTTGCATTCGGGAACGCCGGAGAGAGGAAGAAGGGAATTCGAGCCCAAGTAGGAGTCTCGTTGTACCGATACCCTCCACCCGAAAGAGTGCTCGAAACGATGTGCTTTGGGTATCGATCGTGCTCCACGTGAACCGTCGCCAAGCACTCGCACGAATGATCATTGGTAAGGGAAATCGTTCCGGTGATCCCGCCCGGAAAGTTGCCGGGAAGCATCAACGGACCGTTCGCCCGTGCGTTGACAGTCATCGAGTAGCCGCCCTCAATTTCATCGAATCTGATGCTGGACCCGCGTTGCGCGCCGACATTGCCAGAAATCAACGACACCGCAATCGGTCGTTCACACGTCCCAGCACACGATGGGAGGGCTGAGTATTGGACCATCCCCGCGTCGGTGTCCCACGCAACCCGGAAACGGAAGAACGTGGGGTCTACACCGTCAGGATGAGGCAGACCGCGCGCGACGTTCACAATCCTCGCCTCATAGTGGATCGTCCCGAGATTCATGACCGGGGCATCGAAGGTCGTAGTAGTGACCTCATCGGGCGCCGGCACGTAGTTTCGCCCTCGCGGCGGCGGCCAGTACTGCTCGTCACCCCATCCGCTCGTAACACCTCCGCCAGTCGATTCGCGCCCAATGAGGTAAGCGTGCCCTGTCGGGTCGATCCGGTTGATCGGGTCCCCGCCGACATATGCGTAGCGGTTCACGTAGTTCAGATCGCCGTGGATCGCGACGGTGTCTGGCTGCGTGAACGTCGCGGTCAACGGGGCCTGGTAGCGGGCGTTGAAGTAGTTCAGGCCAGTGGCACGGTCGCCGATCTGGCCGGTGAACCCCAGGTCTGTGACCGGACCGGCACCGGTCTGGCTACGTAGTCCGCCGTACGGCAAGAAGCGTCGCCGCGTCACGGCGTTGCCAGTAACGGTCGCGATGGGGCTGCCGAGCTGGTCGGTCGCGATGTACTCCAGCACCCCACGGTTGCCGTCGGCAGCGGTGAGCTCGGTCACGATGGGCTGTCCGCCTAGGGTGTGCACGAGCCGTTCCGACGCTGGCCTGCTCGGCGCGCCAGTCGCTGTCACGGTGACGTCATCGAATGCGACCCAGCCATCAGCGAAGTAGTTCGTCAGCACCAGACGGACCTGGGTCGCGCCCGACGGCGCCGTCGCAGTCCTGCTGATCGACGCCCAGGCGTTGGTGGCGTCCTCGTTGTCACGGAACACTGACGATTCAGAGATCTTGCCCCCGGCCACGTCGTACCAGTGGATCCGAAGCGCGTGATAGCCGACAGTGTCGTGCCCACCGGAACCTGCCCGCGACCACGCGGTCGCGGTGTACTGCGTCCCGGCAACGACCGGGAACGCAGGTCCCGTGATCTGCCCGAACGCCCGGTTGGACAGCATCTGGGCCTTCGCCCCGGAACGTGGCGTCGCCGGCCCGGAGGAGCTGTGGTAGTGGCCGGTACCTGCGAAGGTGAACGCTCCATTGTCGGTGGTCCACTTACTCTCGAACCCCGGGTTGTTGAACAGGTTGGCCGACTGGCCGGTCACCATGAACGAGGCATCATCGGCCGTGATCCAACCATCGAGGAAGATCGCCTCAATCCAGATCTCCGCCTCCACAGCACCCGCCGGCGCCGACTTCGACGCGGTCACGTGCCTCCAGGTGGCGGGATCGAGCGCTTCGCCGGCAGCGGAACCGAAGTTCTGTGTCGAAACAACCGAACCGTTCGCGCCGTACCAACGAACGCGATACAGCCAACGTTCGTGGCTGTTACCTGGTGTCTGGCCGCGCAACCACGACGAGAACGTGTAGTTCGTCCCAGCCGCGACCGAGACGCGCTCAGAGATCATCCGCCCGTAGGCCCGGTTGGAGATCACCATCGCCCTCTGACCCGACCGTTCCTCGCCAAGCCCGGTGTTGCCGCGCCACACGGTGGTTGCCCCATGCGACGAGGACACTGCCGAGACCCAACTGTTGGTCTCGAACCCGGGGTTGGGCACGAGGTTGGTCGATTGGCCAACCTCACTGACCGCGATGTCGTCGTAGGCCACCCAGCCATCCAGGTAGTAGCCCACTACGTACACCCGCGCTGACACGGCTCCGGCGGGAGCCGGCCCCGTGGTCCGCACCAGTTGCGTCCACGTCTCTTCCAGCGCGGTGCCGACCAACGACCCGCCTGTCGCGACCGTGATGCGTTCA
>RCMY010003004.1_pt1 | contig 15091 bp, 16 predicted proteins | sample 2041341 | NCBI WGS metagenome assembly RCMY01 (sample SAMN09708234, study PRJNA481090) | Marine sediment metagenome, whole genome shotgun sequencing project.
ATGCGCAGTTCCGTGACGTAGTAGATGCCCTACGGGCATTTGTCACGCCTTCGAAAACCTAGAAGTTTGTAGTTGGGTTTACACGCTGAGTAAGACCGCTTGTAGTATCAAGCAATAAGGCCACCTTCGGGTGGCCTTTTTTTTATTATTTCTAAACGCCAAACTTTGTCAGCCTAATGTCTTTGCAGTTGTCTTGCATCGTTTGCTACTGCTGGAGAGCTTCTGATTAGTAGCGGCTCGTTGCATAGCGTCGAATAAGGGCGACTGTTGCATCTGCCCTTAGAGTTGTTGGTCGTTATCCAGCAAGGTCTACAATGCGGCGCCGGCCCTGGAGTAGTCGCTGGCAGCAGACAGCTATGCTTTGTCAATCATTACCGCGCACCGCTACGCTGTTGCGCACGGGACGTATATGTAGGTTCGAAGCAATAGGTGCGCATGGCGCACTCTACGCGAAGTCTTTTAGTAGGTTTGACGCCCAATCGGGCAGCGGGTCGGCAGAATCGATCAACCTGCCCTGACTTAACCTGGCAATACGCTGATACGGATTGTCGTAGCTCGAATTATCCAGCACATATACTTCATCACACAGTGGGAGCGCAACTCTCACATGCTGCAAGCTGCGTCCAATCCGTGTTTCTATTTTTTCGTCCGGCACGTTATGACCCCCTTGACTCACTCGTTGGGCAACACGTGCCTTATTCAACTCGGCGTTCTGCAAATGTATGAACACCAGAATAATCTCATACCCGTGAGCTTTAGCCGTTGCAACAAAATCGATTTTTGAGGGGTGCGAAAAGACCGTTTCAAAGCAAAACGACACCTCTTGCCTTAACAAGCCAGTGCGGATTCGTTCAGCAATCTGCGCAGCAGCATAGCTTGCCTGCTCAGCTGCAGGGGGTGCTACGCGACGAGCGATTTGGTCGGCATTGACGAATATTATTCCACGCGGAGCAAGGAATGTTTTGTAGAACGTTGACTTGCCGACGCCGTTACCTCCGGCAAGTAGCCACAATTGTTTTTGCGACATCAACTTCGCATGGGCTCGAATTCACCATTTTTGAAACGGCCAGCGACGCGTGCGCCATCAGGACTGATCCGCTCCAGCAGTCCCGATTGATCAGTACAGGCCTGATAAATAACGCTAGTTGACGTGACTGCGTTCGATAACGACTTGCCTTCACGTGCCGCTTCCAGGTCATCAAATACACTGTCAGATTCAACAGCCGACGACATCGGTGGTACGATTTTCAGCTGCGCCAAGCCCTCCTTGATCGCGATCAGGTCATCGGGATCAAGCATGCCGTCAATAGCTTTACCGAGTTCGGCCCAGTATTCAATTTGCTTGGGCGCGCTGCGCTTCATACGTTTTGCCTCCAAAACGGCTGCATCAATCAAGCTCTGGTCCAACCTTAAAGGTGATGAAGCTGCCATCTGAGTCTCCTAGTGTTTTTAATAACTACAATTGTAGCATATTGCAACAACAGGGTAAGTTATTGCACCAACTACTTCGAACAAGTTCACATTGCCTGCAACCTGGTGGTGGCAATGCGTGCCACCGGCTCACAACGCGACCATAGCTTCGGCTCTCTGACTGTCCTGAACATCGTGTTTGTGGCTCTGAATCTGGTGAAGGCCGTGCTTCACCCTGACGGCAACTATGAGAATTCGTTCTTTGCCAGCTCCCATATAAAAAACCAATGCTCCAAGCTTGTTCGCCGCTACGGTCGGATACAAATATTTAAACTCACTCTCGATACATAAATCTTTCTCTGATCACAGAAAGAACAGTGCCTTTATTAATTTGAATCTGATTTTGATGTGCTAGAAATTTCAGTGGCAATTATCGAGTTCCGGGTATATTTGAAGAGCTACTTTCTCAAACTAAAATCAGGAGAAATTTGACAATCTTTTCGAATTTGCTGATTTTGAAATAGGCAAAGTGTTCGCGCAGTAAATGCAAATACTCTATAAGCCGAAATGACATCCAATGCCCTTGCTTAAAACAAACATCGTATTAGTCTCCCTGCGTGCTGTTACAAAAAGTTACAGACAGAAAACCGCCGTTACAGTTTAATGGACACAATAGCCCACCATTTATTGAGACTAATCGCTAGCATGTCCAGCGTTACTTCGAGGGAGATAGAAATATGAGTTTATTAATACAACAGTGGAAAACAATACTTCTGGTTTTTGCGGTTTCGTCAGGTGTCATCGCCTGTAAATCCAATGACGACTTCAATGACGATATTGTCGATGATATAAAAAAAGACAATCAGGCTGATGTAGGTTTCGTTAACGCTCTGGACGAACAAGCGATTTTTTACGCCAAAGCCAAAGTTCTGAACAGAGATATTTTTGACCGCGAGCAGATAGCGGCGGAGATATTAGAGGCAAACGCGTCAAACTATTTTCTCAGGTTTAACGAAACGACGGAGAAGAACCGCTTTGGTGTGCGTGACTCTGCGACTCAAACGAAATCAGCGATAACCGATATAAAATTAAAAGACCAGGCGGCCTATTGGGTAATCGCATGGCTAGACGGTACGACATACCAATTGACCGGGTTTTACAAAAGCCGTGCTGATGAAGCAGGCGTATTTAAAGTACGTGTGTTTTCTACCACGGCGGCGAATATCAAAATCAACGGTAACGAGGCTATAGCGGCGACTACGGAGAAAGGCAAAATAACCACGCATTTGAGTATTGACGATTGTGCGACAGGCTTGAATGTAGGCGGAAATTCTATCGATTTTTGTAATGACGCCGTTTTCGGAAATTCGTATCTTGTAGTTGTTGATAGTAACGGCAAGGTTGTGGTCGCTCAAGAGTAACAGCCTGTAGCCAGTCTTGTGCGCATCATAGAGGGGCAGCATTTTTACTCTTATCGGCGAGCACCGCAGCCAACAACTATGTTACAAGCCGTTACATACAAGCAATTCTTGTTACGGTTTAATACCGACATAAGTTGTTTACTTACAGTTCCAGCGAACTGTAAAGAGACTCGCGATGAATAGACTACGATTGTTCACCTTAGTGACAATGTTGCTGATAAAGCCGGCTTTTGCCGCCGACATCGCAACCGACGTGCGCAGCGGCACTGACGGTCCCAGCACCAACAACGGTGGCTACTTTGAAATCGGCGTCGCGGTAGGGTATCTCACCCATCCGCAGATCATTGACGATGAGAACGAGGGCTGGGACATCGACCCATCGTTGGCTGGAGGTTATCGCTACAAAGGTTTTTACATCGAAGCGTCTCATGGCACCTTCGACGGTTTGAACCTGGGTTACAATTTCTGGAATAGCCAGCATTGGTCTGTCGATCTGCTGGCTTCCAGTCTTAACGGTACGTTCGATAGCGAAAACGTCGATACCATTGACGACAGACTAAGCGAAGCACAACGCAACTCGGAGCTTATCGACCGAGATACCCTATATAGCGGTGCCGGTATCCGGCTAACCGGTTACTACGATGATTACATCCTCCAGTATCGCCTCGTCACCGATACACATAGCGGCAACGGTGTCACGAGCACGGCGCGTTTGGGCAGAAGCTGGCAAGTAAAAAACTGGAATTTTCATGGCGTCGTTAGCGCAGAATACGCTTCGGCGACCACCAATAGATACTGGTGGGGCGTTGGCGCGGCTGAGGCCACTACGCGTTTTCCTGAATATCAACCAGACGCATCAGTCTCGTATAACGCGGAAGTGGGCGTAACGTATCCGCTTGGCAAAGATTGGGTACTCCGTTCGTTTGCGCGCTACGGCCTGTTGTCAGATGAGGAAAAGGATAGCCCCCTGGCCGATGAAGACCATATGGTATGGTTCGTGAATTCTATCAGTTACGTTTTCTAGCCGGCATGGAACTGGCGACGAGAAAGCTGGCCGCAATCCTCTGCTTCATTGCGGCTCTTATTGCCACCCAATCCTGGGCCGATGATTCGAATATCGTCTTTAGTGTAAAACCTGACCGCTGCATCGCCCTGCACCAGGGCCAAGTCTGTTATCAAAAACTAAAATTTCATTGGCAACTGCCAACCAGCGGAGAATTTTGCCTGTTTCAACTACCACAAGAGAAACCACTGCTATGCTGGAAGGCTGTCGAGCAAAAGTCGTTCGTCCATGAGTTTAAATCAGATAGCAGTATAATGTACCAAATTCGAGTCAAGAATCAGGCCAGTAGTCTTGCTGCGGTGAAGGTTAAAGTTGCCTGGGTTTACCGGTCCAGCCGCAAAAGCACCAGCGGCTGGCGGCTGTTTTGAATATGACAAACAAAAGCGAACACATTCTGGTAGTGGAGGATGACGTCTCGCTGTCTGTCTGGATTAGCGATTATCTAGTTGAGCACGGCTTTCAGGTTAGTGTTGCCAACCGCGGCGATGTTGCCGTTGAATTGATCGAGCAAGACATGCCCGATCTGGTCGTACTCGACATCATGCTACCCGCGAAAAATGGCTTCGACGTGTGCAAAGAAGTACGGCGCTTTTACTCCAGTCCAATTCTAATGATGACCGCCCGCACCGAGGAGCTGGACGAAGTGCTGGGGCTTGAATTGGGTGCCGATGACTATCTCAGCAAACCGGTCAAGCCACGTGTGTTATTAGCGCGAATAAATGCCTTACTGCGGCGCGGCGCGGTTCAGGAAGATGCAAGCACGAAAGTTTTCGGCCGGCTGCGTATCGATGCCGCTTCGAAAACTGTCAGCGTGAACGACGATACCATTGCCATGTCGGTGAATGAGTTTGAAGTTTTATGGCTACTGGCATCGCAAGCCGGTAAAGTCGTTAGCCGCAGCGAATTGTTCAATCAGCTACGCGGTATAGACTATGATGGCTTTGATCGTTCCGTTGATATTCGTATCTCACGCCTGCGTAAAAAGCTGCAGGATGATCCGAATCATCCACATAAAATTAAAACGGTTAGGGGCAAGGGCTATCTGTTCGCTAGCGACGCCTGGTAAGGCGCGCTCGCGTAAATGCGCAGCTTAACACTGTCACTGATTATCGTTGTTGTGGCGGCAGTGGTCGGCCTGGGGTGGTTAATCAGCCAATTTTATTATCAAGCCGGTAATGACAATGAAGCGCTAAGTAGCGAACTCGCTGGCTATCGAACAATGGGCAGCGCGCTTGCTCTTACGCTGGACAACAGCAAGGATAGTAGCGCTTTTTTTGAACGCTGGCAGGCGCGCAACGATCTCTTGATATCTCTTCAGGAACGAGCAAACTTTCCTATACCCGCCGCACTTAAACAGAATTTCGAAGACGGGAAACCGCTGGTACTGGAATCTGACGGCGATGTTTCACTACACTTTTACATGCAGAACTCCGATCAGGTAATGAACCTGATTGTTCCCGCGACAGTCAACTTACAACAACGCTCAGTATCAAATCTCGCGCTGACCCTGCTCTTTTACCTGGGAGTTATCGTCATTATTCTCGTCTGGCTATACCCGCTGATCCGCCGCCTTATGCTGCTACGCAGCACAGCGCGGGCATTCGGTCAGGGAGACCTGGACGCACGCGTAACAACGAGCCGTGTTTCTTATATTGCCGATATCGAACAGGAATTTAATCGCATGGCTGATCGTATTCAAACGCTGGTCAGCGACAACAAACTGTTAAGCAGCGCGGTATCTCACGATTTAAAAACGCCGCTGGCGCGCCTGCGCTTTGGTATCGATATGCTCGAAGAGACACAAGAACCATCCTCTCGCGATAAGTATGCGCAGCGAATCGATAAAGATTTGCTAGAGATGGAGTCACTGGTCGAAACGCTGCTGCAGTATGCACGCCTGGATGAAGCCAATATTAAGCTGCATAAGGAGTCCATCGATCTCAAGTCATTCACCACGCAGCTGTTCGAAGAGCTTGGCGACAACAGCATTGACGTTCAGTATTGCTTTACCAACGCGAAGACAATAATTGATGTGGATAGATGCTATCTTGCTATACAGCTGAATAACCTGATGAGTAATGCGCTTAACCACGCTAAAGGCGCAATCAGAGTCAGCGCAACAACAACGCCAGGGATGGTGACGCTCACCATTGAAGACGACGGTGATGGCATTGCCGTAGACGAACGGCAGCAAGTGACCAAACCCTTTTGGCGTGGCAGCAATAACGCGGCAGTCAAAGGGCATGGCATGGGGCTTGCGATCGTGGCGCGCATCGCGGATTGGCTTAACGCCAAGCTGGAGATCACTGAATCCAAACAGCTTGGCGGTGCAGCGATTTCATTGTGCTTCAACACGCCAAGGTAATTGATTCACAATGACCGAAGCAATGTATTATTGCAGTAGCTCCCCACTCTCAAATAGCAGTGCGACAAGATCAATTATCGCTTGCTCATCGACCTCATCATCGTCCCCTTTGGCAATGATGACGATGCCAATATTTTGCGCCGGATCGAAATAGATGTATGAGAACGCGCCTGGGTCGCCGCCGCTGTGACCGACCAGCATATGCTCTTCGCCGCCGTATTCGAAAGCGATATCAACTCCCCAGAACAAACCGTATCCATCTGCAGCGGGCGTAAGCATCTCTGCAACCGAACGTTGCTGAAGAATAGATGCATCAGACCGGCCAAACTTCCCTTCATTCATAATAGTGGAGAGAACAAGCGCCATATCGGATGCGCTACTGCGCAATCCGCCATCCGGCCAGGTCGCAAGCTCATAGTTGGGTAGTGGAATGACTTTTTCTTCGTCGACTGCGTATGGTGTGGCTACGTTATCCGAATCCAAATCGTCATAACGCCAGCTTGTATTCGCCATGCCAAGAGGGATAAAAATCTGCTCAGCAGCGAATTCGGCTAATGTTTGACCCGTGGCTAGTTCCAGTGTGTAGCCTGCGAGGCCAGCCCCAATGTTGGAGTATTCAAACATTTCTCCCGGTACTGCTGACGAAAAGTTCTCCGCTGCATCGTAGTATATTCCGCCAGCGTCGAGATAGGCGGCAAGAAAACCGGACAGGGTCGACGGGCCGTCTTCGGGGCAGGTGACACCAACATCGAACAGGTTTACCAGTTTCGTCTGCGTGCCGTCATCGTTGTTAACAAAGTAGGTGCAGTAGTACTTATCGCCATCATCAATGATGCCGGATGTGTGTGTAGCCAGGTGCTTCAAAGTAATCGGTCGAGAATCAGGATTGTTGATTCCAAATCCGCCACTGGTTGAGACCATTTCTCTGACATCATCATTCAGGCTTAAAAACCCACTTTCCTGGGCGATCATAATCGCGCCCCCCATAACGGACTTGCTCACGGAACCCATCCAGAACGATGTATTTTCGGTGAGCGGGGAGGCAGCTTCGATATTCTTAACGCCGTATCCCTTGGACCATATGACCGGGTTCTCTGGATTAGATATGATTGCCACTGCCATACCCGGTACAGGATTGTCAGCCAACAGTGATTTAATAGTCTCGTCTATCAGAGACGAGTCCTGGAGAGGGTTAGTGACTTTCGAATCACCAGAAACCCTCGGGACGTCGTTGTCATTGTTGTTATTTCTACATGCGCCGATCAATAGGGTCAGTAGAACCAGCAATAATACAGATAGCTTTTTGACAAACATGATTGATACTCTCCTTGCGTTGTAGATAATTCCACAAACCGGATTAAATCATGGCGGGCGTTGATGCAATGTAACGGCGTGTAACCATGTGTAACGACGCTCTGCTGCTGTACACTTCAGCATACGCAGAAGTACAACGGGGTTTAACAAAGGCTCTTTAATATTTGGACGCTACCCACAGCAGAGAAGGCAAATATGTTCCCGTACCCTGCACGCCCGATGCTCTTTATCGCCCGGTTGTTGATGCTATGTGTGTCGATGGCACCACTTCATGCGCGCGCCGCATTGTCTGATTTTTCTGCGCAACTGAAATCAGTGGAAATCAATAGCGGCTTTACCAGCGAAGACTCGCGCCTGATAAAATTTCTGGATGTACTCTACGACTACAACATGACCGAATTCCCGGAACTCGCCACCCACGCCGGCTACCCCGGCCAAAATCAGCGCTGGACGGATTGGTCGCAGGCCGCTGTTGAACGGCGTAAGAGCGAGACTCACGAACTGTTTGCCGTGGTGCAGAAGATCAAACGTGCATCACTAACACCGGCAAAGCAGCTCGATTACGACCTGGCTCATAAAGTGCTCGAATGGAACGTGCAGTCGCTGCAGTTTCCCGAAGAATTGCTGCCGCTAAACCAAATGGGAGGAGTGCAGCAAGATATTGCGCAAATGATGGCTGTTATGCCATCCGCCAAACGCGCTGATTATGACGACATCGTGGCGCGTTTGCGTGCCACGCCGAAAGCCATTGATCAGACTATTGCCCTAATGAAGCGAGGCTTGGCGCGAGGCGTTACGCCACCAAAAATTACCCTGCGTAATGTTCCCGACCAGGTTCGCAATCAGTTGGTTGACGAACCGTTACAAAGCCCTCTGTTGACGGCGTTTAACAATTTTCCAGCCAGCATTCATAAAGAACAACAGGCGAAGTTACGCAACGAAGCAATCAAGCTTTACCGCCAGCAGATCGAACCGGCATTCCAACGCTTGCTTAACTTTCTTGAAGAAGACTATTTGCCCGGAGCGCGCACATCTATTGGTGCTGGCGATCTGCCTGAGGGCGATGCCTGGTATCGCTTTCGCGCCATGCGTTCGACGACCACCTCATTAACTCCGCAAGAGATTCACAACATCGGGCTAGGCGAGGTCAAACGTATTCGTACAGACATGAACCGAGTCATAGAAGACAGTGGCTTCGACGGATCATTCGAGGAATTTACAGATTTTCTGCGCACCGACTCACAGTTCTTTTTTAGAGACAAAGAGCAACTGTTAGTTGCGTATAGAGACATCGCCAAGCGTGCCGACGCCGAGCTGCCAATGCTGTTCGGCACCTTGCCGCGCCTGCCTTATGGCGTTAAGCCTATTCCCGCCTATGCCGAGAAGTCGCAGACCACGGCGTATTACATGCCGGGCTCGATCGAGGCCGCGCGACCGGGAATTTTCTACGCCAATACCTACGATCTGAAAAGTCGGCCCAAATGGGAAATGGAAGCGTTGACAGTACACGAGGCTATGCCCGGCCATCACTTACAAATAGCGCTGGCGCAGGAGCAGACCGATATGCACCTATGGCGACGGCAACTGTTGTTCTTTACTGCATTTGTTGAAGGCTGGGGACTTTACTCCGAAAGCCTTGGCGAAGACATGGGTTTTTATACCGACCCCTACAGCAAATTCGGCCAGCTAACGTATGAAATGTGGCGCGCTATACGTTTGGTGGTTGACACCGGTATGCACAGCATGGGTTGGAGCAGGCAAAAAGCGATTGATTTCTTCAAAGCCAATAGTGCGAAAACGCAGCACGACATTGAAGTGGAGATTGATCGTTACATCGTCTGGCCCGGGCAGGCACTTGCTTATAAAATCGGCGAACTCAAACTGCAAGAGCTACGCGCCTACGCGGAAGATACCCTGGGCGAGCAGTTTGATATTCGCGGCTTTCACGATCGCGTGCTTGAAGCAGGGCCAATACCACTGGATATTCTGGAGCAGCGTATTAAAGGTGAATTAGCTTTGATCAAACAGGCAGCAACATCGAGTATTGATATAAAATAGATCGACTGATAAACTGCCTAGACTGTCCAGACTTTAGGTGTAGCGATGAGCGACTTATCGAACGAATGGCAACTACAGGAAGCGAAAAACAAGTTAAGCCAGCTGGTCAAAAAAGCGGACCGGGGAGTACCTCAATTTATTACCGTACACGGCAAGCAAGCAGCAGTAATTTTGTCTGCAGATGACTACAGAAAGCTGGCTCAACCCACTTCATCCTTGTCGTCTGCGCTTTTGATGCCTGTAATCAATGACCACGACGATGATTTATTTGAGAGAAGCAAAGACGTCGGTAGAGATATTGACCTGTGAACTATTTGCTGGATACTTGCGTTGTTTCTGAATACCTTAAGAAAAAACCATCCGAAAAAGTGATCGACTGGCTGGATCAACAAGATGAACGATGTCTTTATTTGAGTTGCCTGGTAATTGCCGAGCTGCAAAAAGGTTTCTATAAACTTCAAGAAACAAAACCTGCTCGCCGAGATATGGCCAGAGCGACCAAAATTGGCAGCTGGATTCAACTTATCGAAAAACGATTTGCGGGTCGGTTAGTAGCTATTGACTCTGAGACGCTCAGGGCCTGGGCCAAGCTGTGTGGTAGCGCTGAAGCAAGGGGCAAAAGATTACCGGTAATTGACAGCCTTATTGCTACAAGCGCAGAAGTTCATGACATGGTATTGGTGACTCGAAATGTGGATGATTTTAGAAATTGCTCTGACGCCCTGGAGATTTTTGACCCATACTAACCCACACGGCGTGGTCTTTTGCTCGTAAGGGATTATTCATGAAATACCTTGGAAGCTGCCACTGCGGCGCCATCAAGTTCGAGATAGAAGCCCCCAAAGACCTGCAGGTGGATGAATGCAACTGTTCCATCTGCACAAAATCAGGCCACCTGCACTTAATATTGCCCAAAAAGAACTTTACGCTATTGCAAGGTGAGGACAGTATCACTACCTATACCTTCAATACCGGCGTAGCCAGGCATATGTTTTGCAAGATATGCGGTATTAAACCGTTCTACATTCCTCGCTCGAATCCGGATGGCTACTCTGTTAATTCGCGCTGTCTGGATACACAACCGGAATCGCTCACCGTGGTGCCATTTGACGGCGTTAACTGGGAGCAAAACGCGCACACGCTGGCGCATAAATCCAAGTCAGACTAGCCTTTCACTACTAATCCAACACCACCTCGTCGCGGGTCACCGGCGCCGTGAAATTTATTGCCCTCTCGCTCCACTGTATGTACGCCACCGAAAAAAAGATTTAAAACAGCCCAACACTCATGATCAGCAAACTCTGCTTTTAAAGCCGCCATCGTCTCACTGGAAAAACCCGGCTCGATATTCAAATGCTTGTTTTCAAAATGTATACGCGCGGCAGCCACTGCCCGTTGCGGCGTCATATTGAAATCAACCAGATTGAGTACTACCTGCAATATAGCTGTTCTTATGCGGTTGGACCCTCCCGAGCCAAGGGCAACGGACTTGCCGTTGCCTAACTGCAATAGCGTTGGCGACATCATTGATGTCATGCGCTGATTAGGCTGCCATTTGTGAAAGCCGTCAGGGTTCAAGTCTTCTTCACCCAAAATATTATTCAGCATGATTCCAGTGCCTGGTAACAGGTGACCGCAGCCTTCACCGTTACTGACGGTCATTGCCGCGATGTTACCTGCCTCGTCTATTACGCTGATGTGGCTGGTGCCGCTAAGACAACGCGCTCGCCCCGCTACCTGCGCTCGATATTTTTCAAGATAGTCCGAATCGAGTAAGTGCGTTGTTGCATCGCTCTTTTGTTTAGCCAAATAATCAAGCCGCGCCGTATTGGTTTGTTCCATCACGGTAGCCAGCAATTGCAGATGCTCGAAGCTACCGTATTCAATATCACCAAGCGGATACTGCTCTAACAGCGCTAATGCAAAAGCAATTAAAATACCGCCAGACGATGGCGGCGGATTAGTATGCAACACTGCATCGCGATAGTGCGCTCGCAGCGGTTTGCGTTGAATGACTCGATAGTGGCGCAAATCGGCATGACTCAGGTAGCCGCCGCCTTGCTGACACAGATCAATCATGCCTGCCGCTATTTCGCCTTCATAAAAGAGTCGATCGCCTTGCCGGCCGAGGGCCTCCATCGCAGCGGCTAGATCAGGCTGTACGAGTAAATCCCCCTCCTCCACCAGACGATCGGTCTCGCCAGGCAGCGAGTAATTTTCTTGAGCCGCTTTGGTCACCGCGTAAATCGGCCGCACGATATCGAACAACAGAGCCTGTAAGCTATTCAGCGTCACACCGTCATGCGCCGCTCTTACGGCAGGCTCGAGCAACCGAGCCATCGGCAGCGAACAGCAGTCGCGGTGGATCGCAAACATGCCTTTTACCGAACCCGGCACGGCAACTGAGCCAAGGCCAACATGAAACTCTTGCCGCACTGTGCCGAAGTCGGCGTAAATGGGGTGAAAATCCAGCGGTTTTGCGGTCTGGTTTGAACCCGGTGTCTGCGCAAAAAAATCGTACACCACAGGTTGCTCATGCGCTTTTTGGCCCAGGAGATAACCCCCTCCGGCCAGCGATGCCAACACCGGTTCGGCCACACAGGCGGCGAAGTGCGCGGCGACGATGGCGTCGAAGGCATTGCCGCCATCCTGCAGTATTTCTTCGGCGGCGGCGGCGGTGACGGCATGACCGGCCGCCACTGTGCCTTTGGTTCTGCCCCTGGCTTTGCTCACGCGTCACTCCTCAAAGATCACACGCCCTGGCTATCGCCTGTTTGAGCACATCCACGGCAACGGGCTTATGCAATAGCTCTATGCATGCCTCTTCTGCCTCGCGCAGGCGGTCCGGCGCGGTATCGCCACTAATAAGTATGGCCGGCAATTTCGGGTACAAAAACTGAATAGTGCGCACCGTAGTAATGCCGTTATCTTTACCGCGCAGGCGAAAATCAACCAGCATAATATCGGGCTTTCGCTCCCGGGCGGCGGCTACCGCGCGGCGTGTGCAGTCGGCCGTTACCACGCTACAGCCCATACTGCTCAGCAAAACCTGCATACCAACGGCAACTTCCGCTTCGTCATCAACGACCAGCACATGCAGGTCGTCAAAAGATGCAGGAGCCAGTGCTGCATTGCCGGGCTTATGTTCCAGCGGTTGCACCGACGGCATTGTCAGAATGAAGGTGGTGCCTTCGCCGTCGGCAGAGTGCATCTGCATGTCAATGTCCAACAGCGCAGTCAGGCGCTTGACTATGGCCAACCCCAAACCTAATCCCTGAGTACGGTCGCGCTGGGGATTGTCTATCTGATAAAACTCTTCGAAAACTCGCGCTTGCTCCTCTACCGCAATGCCTTGGCCAGTATCCCTCACCATCACCCGATGCAAACCGGCTTCGCTCTCTACCAGCAGGTCTACTCGTCCACTGTCGGAATATTTAATGGCGTTGCCGAGCAAGTTGCGGATGATGCGTGTGAACAACAAATGATCACTGCGTATATACGCATCGGCCGAACACGCAAGTTGTAATGCAATGCCCTTTCGACTCGCGTCTTCTGCGAACTCTTCGTAAACACATTTAAGCAGGCTTTTCAGGTTCAATTGTGTGTGATTCACATGTACCACGCCGGCATCCAGCTTTGAAATATCGAGCAGCGCGTCCAGTTGAGTCGCCAGTGATTGCAGCGCGGTGTGCATGTGCTGAGCAATCTCTCTGCTGCCCGCATCCAGCTCGCGCATCGACAGTGCCGATGAAAACAGCGACAGCGCGTGAATAGGTTGGCGCAGATCGTGACTGGCTGATGCAAGAAAACGCGTTTTGGCACTGTTGGCAGTCTCCGCCTCCTCTAGCGCTACGCGCAGCTGCTCGTTCAACGCCACCTGCTGCAGACGAATATTGAATGAGTTTCGAAAAAGCTTGTAGGCGTCGCTGGCCAGTGTGGTTAACACGGCACCCATCATAGCGATCAGCAGTGCAACCGAGACCTGTTTCCAGCCTGGATCGGTAACACCCGGACTAATAGCCCACAGCACTGACAGCGGTACGATAATGGGCAGCATATAAGACAGAAAGACCGGCCGGTAGCCGGCAGACGTTGCAATACTGGCAGTACACATAGCAACCAGTAGCATCGACTGAATAGCGCGCTCAAACTCCGGGATATAAGCAATAAAACTTAGCGAAAACGCATGCAGCGCACCGTGCATACCGCTAAGCAGGGTCGCAATACGCAGCTGCTGCTGGCCGCTTAAATGCGCCATGCCCGGCAGCCGGCCAAGCACTACCCAGCGCAGCGCCAGCATGGCGGCTACCAGCGCCAGCCACGGCACCCACAGCAGCGGCGTCACGTAAGGCGACGCCAGTGCGGCAATCATCATGGCTGTGATGAACACGGGCACAGGCACTTTCCTGGCCTCTTTCACCAGCATCACAACTAATTCGCGTTCGAGACTTTGTTCGGTGTTAGCAGCGCGCTCTAGCGGCATTATTTACCCTTTATTCGCGGTTAGTTTCTGTCTTTTATCACGGCAGGCACGCTAGCGAAATGTTATGTGATGCCAACGGTACACCTCAACGTGTTGGCTACAACGACGCAGCTTACCGGTACTGAAGGCTGCCATAATATAACCCAACCGTTGCGTTACTCCCGCACCGGCTTACGATCAAATAATAAGCAACTGTTACAGCTTTGTGCGCTGCATATTCGCCGGCCAATCTTACGTGCTAAACTATAGAAGTAATCTTCCTCGCATTTGTTACCTCCTAACTTGAAAGCCTTCTATTATATGTTCAGATACCCTGCCGATCGTTTGCCTGTCATTCTTATACTCGCGTTAACCGCCATCGACTTTAGCGTCTATTTCACCGTCGACAACGGCTGGCTGTTGTTCGGCTACTTGCTATTAGCACTGCCTTTTAAAGGCATTATCTGCGCCTGGAATCACCACCATCAGCATACGATGACGTTCCACTCTACGGCGATGAATCGGGCGCTGGAGTTTTGCTATGCCCTGCACACCGGCGTCACGACTAACTTGTGGAAGCTGCACCACGTGCTGGGTCACCATCATAATTATCTTGATCAAACCAAGGATGAAAGCCGCTGGCAGCGGCCCGATGGCAGCAGTATGGGTGCGCTGGAATATAGCGTTAAAGTAGCGGCAACGGCGTATTACCGCGGTTATCAGGTAGGCACGAAACACCCGAAGCCACAGCGTGCCTTTCTAACCTATGGATTACTGACACTGGCGGCAGTGCTGCTGTTGGTTGTTTTGCGGCCATTGCCCGCGCTGTTTGTGTTTATCGTACCGATGCTACTCAGCCTGCTGTTTACCGCCTGGGTGACCTTCGATCATCACAGCGGGCTGGACACAGACGACCCGTTCGAGGCCAGCTATAACAATACCAGCCGCTGGTTTAATCTGTTGACCGGCAACCTTGGCTACCATACGGCGCATCATTA
>RCMY010012811.1_pt1 | contig 15091 bp, 17 predicted proteins | sample 2041341 | NCBI WGS metagenome assembly RCMY01 (sample SAMN09708234, study PRJNA481090) | Marine sediment metagenome, whole genome shotgun sequencing project.
TTGAGGAGGTTCTGCGAATGTCAATGTAAGCATCTTTGTTGGCATCTTCCCTAATTTTGGATCGCTTTCCGCAATCGCCCTAATTCAGACCCTACCGTACGATATATCTTCGATAGCTAAGGGCAACGTTCAGGTCGTATTTCAAGATCATTATCGCCCATGCTTCAATTCTTTTTCCAAAGTTTTTATTTTGGGAAAAAGGATGTTGTTCTCTAAATGGATATGTACCTGTAGATCGTTTATAAATTCTTGAAGCGACTCAAACGCTAGTATGTCGGAATGATGGGTCTCTTCAAGCAAGGTGTAGTTTTTAGTCAAGTGTACGATATGGCCGAACCTTTCGCTTTCGATTTTATGGCCCTTTATCATTTTTAGTATCGGGTTTTGAAGGCTACCAAAGTGGTTTTTCGTCAATTTCACCCTTTTTTGTTCGGCTTTTATCATTTCACGGACGGCCGGAAAAAGAAATAGCTCCTCGTTCTTCATATGACTTGAAAATTCTCCGATGGAATAGTTGAACTGTTCGGAAACCGCTAACAGTTCCGGATGCTTTTTGCTGTTTTTCAAGGAGAGATTTTCTAGATGCGCCTTTAATATAGGAGCACTTTGTTTTACATAGCGGTGGTGTTTTTTCTCGATATAATCGACAAGCAAATCCAAGGGCCAGGATAAAAAATCGATGTTTTCTTCACTTTCGACGCTTTGCAGGGCTTCGATTTCATCCAAAAGAAGTTGTGCATCCAGATTATGATCTTCGGCAACCTCTTTAATATCCCTGCTTCCCAGAAAATAGAAGTTGATCTTATGTTTTTTAAAAATTCGGACAGTGCGGTAATCTTCCGCGACTATTTGTCCGATAGGTTTTTCCAATACCATGTTCATAAGTTATGTGAGATTAGGTAACAAGCCTGTTATTGACAAACGTGTTCTTCCATGGCCTCCGAGATCGAAACCCCGACATAGCCCGCAAGGTGTCGATAAAAAGAGCGACAATAGTCAAAACCGTTTTTGATGAAACCTTTACCACCCCCGGAAAGTTGTTTTTCATATCGGGAATATCCAAAGATTCTATTGTCTCGGCAACTACAAGATTGGGAAAATAACAGGATGTTGGATTCGACTACAAAAATAACAAAACGATTTTATTTGTAGAGCATATACTAATCCCTGTCCTTAGATACAAACATCCTACTATGTGGCCGTATCGACTTTTAGAATAATCCCCATCAAAATTTCCTGATTTTTATTGTAACCTTTTACGGGAGAAACCCCTTGGTCATTAGCCGAAGGTAGTTTAGTCTATCATTGCCATTTTGAGTTTACCCAGCCCGATACATCAATTTCAATGCTTACCGAGAAATTTAATGAGATTTGTCGTTTTTAATTCTGACAAATTTGTCAGAATTAAAAATATCCCTTATCTTTATAAGGCAATTGTAAGGGGTTTATGATGGCATACCGCAATACGGACTCCGCCAGTTTTTGAAAAAGGAAATTCAGACAGTCAACTAGGAATATTTTATAAATCGAAAAGCAAAAGACATGAAACGTACAGCAACCGCGGTTTGGAACGGCTCCCTTAAAGAAGGGGAAGGAAAAATAACGACTCAAAGCAAGGTTTTGAACCAATCACAATATTGTTTCAATTCCCGATTCGGCGATGGAAAGAGTACCAATCCCGATGAATTGCTCGCGGCGGCACATGCCGGGTGTTTTGCCATGGCCTTAAGCCTGATTTTGGGCGAAGCCGGATTTACACCGGATTCCCTCGAGGTTACCTCGGCGGTCAACATGGATGCGGACAAGCTCAAACTTACCGGCTCCCATTTGACGCTCAAGGCAAAAATACCCGACATCGATAAGGCAAAATTCGAGGAATGTGCCAATGCCGCCAAAGATAATTGCCCGGTAAGCAAGGCATTGAGCCTGAAAATAACCTTGGATGCGGAACTTCAGTGAAACCGATCCCGATAAAAACAAGAAACGATATGAACGATGCAAAAGAACTAGCAAGGAAAAAAGCCGATTTGGCACCCAAACAAATGGAAGCCTGGCGAACCTTCAGCAGAACGATATTCAAGGAAGGTGTTCTGGACGAAAAAACAAAACAGCTCATTGCGGTGGCCGTAGCCCATGTGACCCAATGCCCATGGTGTATTAAGGCTCATACCCCAATGGCCATGCGCAAGGGCGCGAGCAAAGAGGAAATTATGGAAGCCATCTGGGTGGCTGCGGAGATGAGGGCCGGGGCTGCCTATTCCCATGCGAACATCGCCATGGAAGAGATGGAGAAGCAACGTTGATAAATACCAAGTATGCATTTAACCGAAAAAATAGCGATCGTAACCGGAGCTGGCAAGGGCGTGGGCGGAGCCATTTCAATGGCTTTGATTGCCAAGGGTGCCACCGTCTATGGCCTCGCCCGTAGCGAAGACGATCTACAGGCTGTCAAAGCACGATGCGGCGAAAGCTTTGTACCGGTGCCCATGGATGTTGCCGATCAAAAAGCGGTTTTCGAATGGGTGGCCTATACGTTTTCCCAAAACCTTGCCCCCGATATTCTGGTCAACAATGCCGGTGCGGGACATTTTGCGAAAATTGACGAATTGCCGTTGACCCAGTGGCACGCAATGATCAATACCAATGTAAACGGACTTTTTTACATAACCTCACAGGTCGTACCGTTCATGAAACGCAACAAAAGTATCTGCCATATCATCAACATAGGTTCCATTCTGGGAAAGGTGGGAAGATCTGAGGGATCTGCCTACTGCCTGACAAAATATGGGGTACAGGGCTTTACCGAGGCCTTGTTCAAAGAATTGCGATCGGATGGGATTAAGGTCAGTTGCGTGAATCCGGGATCTATAGCGACCAGTTTTTTTAAGGATTCCGGCATCGAGCCGCACGATAACATGATCCGGCCAACAGATCTGGCCGATTTGCTCGTCCACCTGCTGGAAACACCGGATAATTTTTTGATCAATGAAATGACGATGCGGCCTTTGAACCCGAAACCCTCGGACTGATTGTCTTGTTATCGGATTCAAAAATAGGATAAATTCCCGTGCTAAATCACCGGCTATGCCACGGGAATGACGGATAAGAAAACGATGTTCATGAAAACAATAAAAATAAAGCGCATTTACGAGGACCCTTCTGACGGCGATGGCTATCGTATTTTGATCGATCGCATCTGGCCGAGGGGCGTGTCGAAAGAAGATGCCAAACTCGACGATTGGAACAAGGATATCGCTCCCACCACCAAGCTTCGAAAATGGTTCCATCACGATCCCGATAAGTTCGATGAATTTGCGAAAAAGTACCGTAAAGAACTTGACGGTAAAAAGGAGGATCTGGAGAAGATTCGAAAGAAGGCAAAAGACCAAACGATCACGTTGCTCTATGGAGCAAAGGATACCGAACACAATCAGGCGGTAGTGCTTCAAAAAGTTCTGAAAAAATAACAAACCCTAATGATAGGGTGGAAAAACAATAGTAAACCCTAATACCGAAAAATGGATCTCATAGAAAACTTGGTGCACTTTTTCAAAAAACCTGAAAAAGAGACCGAAGGCAAGACGCCGGAAGGAACATGCCCCGTCTGTTGGGGCTATCAGGAATACGATACTCAGATACGACAGTTGTTCAAGGACAAGCAAATCGATGTGAACAACCATCGTTACAGCTATATGAAGATTCAAAAATTCATGGTCAAGTATATCGATGGCATACGGTTAAAACAGGGAGAAATCAAAGAATGCCCGACCTGTGGCCACAAGACGACACCGAAAAAAGATTTAATGTCCGAACAATCAGAAAAACCAATGAACATGGAAACAAAAAAGCCGATTAAAAGAAATAAGGACCTGCAACCCCTCAGTCGCGATCACCACCATAGTCTTTTACTATGCTGGAAAATAAGAACCGGCTTTTCAAAAGGCGTGGCAGCAGATAGGATTAAACGTTATGCCGATTGGTTTTTCGAACTCCATATCCAACCTCATTTTGAAATGGAAGAAAAACACCTATATCCCATTTTGGGAAACAGTAACGAGCTGGTCAAAAAAGCGATTGCGGAACACCGAAGGCTGCGGCGACTTTTCAATGATACAGATGATATCGATAAATCGCTCAGCCTTATCGAGGAAGAACTTGAAAAACATATCCGTTTCGAGGAGCGGATACTTTTTAACGAAATTCAAAGAGCAGCTTCCGATGAACAATTGCAACTAATTTCAAAATTACATACTGATGAAAGATTCAAAGACAATACCGATGACACATTCTGGGAGTAAAAACAGAAACGGGAATAGATTGATGAAAGTATACGGCGAATTATTGGCTGAATACAAGAGCAAAGAATTTGGCTATGCCACACTGGCTATTTTCGGACAGAGCTGTCTCGGGGGAATAGCCGCCATGCTAATTCTTTCGAACGATATCTGGGTTGGATTAAAAATAGCGCAACTTTTTATCGTAACCCTATTAAGTATGGGCTATAACGGCGCGGTACTGGCACAACTGAAACCAAGAATCGCCTTTAATCTTTTGATATTGAGTGTGGTGTTTAGTTGTATCGTTATCATTGCCCATTGGTTTTGAATCGTAAACTAGATCCAATGAATGCGGAAAAATATAGCCTTACCTATTTCACCGAATATGGGGATCAGTGCACGGCACAATTCAAGATTAATGAATACCATAGCCTTATGGAGCTACTCTTCGACAAATACATCGAGGAATGGGGCGACTGTAAAGGCCGGGCCTGGTGTGGCACATGCCATATACAGATTATTGAAGGCAGCATTTCCGAAAAAATTGGTGTTGACGAAAAGAACACCCTTTCTAAAATCGGGGATGCCACGGAAAACAGCCGCTTGGCCTGTCAGCTTCCGGTGAATGCCGAATTGCACAATCTGGTATTTAAAATGATGGAACGCTCTTAGCATTTAACTTTAGAGTAACCAAACAACGGGCGTAAAGCTCTTTCGTCAGACAAAAGAACAGTTAATGCTAGCCATAGAAGAATATAGAAGAACGAAGGATGTTATCGTTCTTGGCAAAATGAACAACGGAAAGATGGAAAACATATCCGATCTATAGACCTCTGTTCAGTTGAAGCTGGACAAAAAAATAGGACAGTTGCTCCCACTAAAGAAGACACAACGAAGTTTTGAAATGAATAGTAAACTATAAGAATTTGACATCATGAAAACGCAGCCAGTTAAAATTAAACTGATCGAACATGCCACCCACGACGTACTACACATAGTAACCGAAAAACCTAAAGACATCGACTTTGTGCCAGGTCAGGCTACGGAAATGTTTTTGGGCAAAGCTGGAAAAGACGGGGAAGGGAATCCTTTCACCTTTACCGGTCTTCCCAACGAAGACCATCTTGAATTTATGATAAAAACATATCCCAGTCATAACGGTCTCACCAATGCCCTTTTAAAGTTGAAGAAAGGTGACGAAATCATCCTTAACGACGTGTTCGGTGCCATCGCCTACAAGGGTGAAGGCACCTTCATCGCCGGCGGTGCAGGAGTTACTCCTTTTATTGCCATCCTCCGGGATCTAAAATCAAAGAATAAACTTGGGAACAATCGGCTCATATTCGCAAATAAAACGAAGGCGGACATCATTCTCAAGGAGGAATTCGAGGCGATGCTGGGCGATAACTTTGTCAACATCCTGTCCGAAGAAAAAACGGAGGAATATGCCAACGGTAGAATTACGGAAGAGTTTATCAAAAAAAATAATCCGGAGCTAAAAGGGTATTTCTATGTATGTGGTCCACCGCCGATGATGGATGCCGTGGAAGGGCAATTGGCGCACTTGAAGATACATGAAGATTCGATCGTTAAGGAGGCGTTTTAATTAGGGTCTGTCTAGGCAGGTTATTTCCTGACAGATTCGTAGTGTATTCATATACTTGAATCAAAAGATGGACACGGTGGAGCCAGAGCAAAAAGAAAAAACGATTTGGACTATCGGGCATTCGACCCGTAGCCTCGATGAATTTGTCGGAATGTTAAAGTCCTTTCAAATTGCCCTTGTGGCCGATATCAGAAGATTTCCCGGTTCAAAAAAGTATCCTCATTTTAATCAGGACGACCTGCGAATTTCGTTGGGAGAAAATAATATCGAATATATACATTTTGAGAACTTGGGTGGACGACGAAAAACACGACCAGACTCCGTAAACACCGCTTGGCGCAACGCGTCTTTTCAAGGCTATGCGGATTATATGGAAACTCCTGAGTTTATGAACGCAATGGCCGAACTCGAAGCAGTCGCATCGAAGCGGCGTACGGTTTATATGTGCTCGGAAGCCGTATGGTGGCGTTGTCACCGTTCTATGGTTTCCGATATTTTAAAATTCCGGGGATGGAAAGTGAACCACATTATGGGCGTGGGCAAAGAGACCGAACACCCCTGCAAAAATCAGGGGGAGCCGGCTATCATACGAAGAGGGATAGCTAGGGCATAAATAGCTTTGATTATTAGGATTGAATTGCTCCTTTTCTACTAGAAAAATATATGAATTTAAAACACAATAGGATGAACAGATTATTGGAAATATCAAAACAGGGTCAAAGCATTTGGCTTGATTTACTTGATCGCAACATTATGGATTCTGGCGAACTGCAAAGGCTGATCGATGACGACGGTCTCGGGGGCTTAACCTCTAATCCCTCCATTTTTGAAAAAGCGATCAGTAATAGCTCCGACTACGATGCCGATATTTTGGCGCTCTCAGAAAAATTGACCGACAATGAAGCCATCTTTTTTGGATTGGCCGTACAGGACATACAACGGGCCGCAAATCTTTTCAAACCTGTTTATGACAGCACCCATGGCGAAGATGGTTTTGTAAGTTTGGAAGTTTCCCCGCTCCTCGCCCGAGATACGGAAGGGACTATTAAACAGGCAAGGGAACTATGGAAAAAGGTGAATCGTAAAAATGTAATGATCAAAATTCCCAGTACTTCGGAAGGGCTGCCTGCTATTCGTAAATGTATAAGCAAAGGAATCAATATCAATATAACCCTGCTTTTCGGCCTGCCCCGTTACGGGGAAGTAATGGAAGCCTATATCGGCGGTCTCGAAGATAGGCTCGAGACCAATAAACCCATTGATCAAATCGCTTCCGTGGCCAGTTTTTTCCTGAGCCGTATCGATGTAATGGTCGATTCCCTTTTGGAGGAAAAAGGACTGATGGATTTAAAGGGAGAAGTTGCCATCGCTTCCGCCAAAAAAGCGTATCAGATGTACCAAGAGATGTTCACTAGTGACCGGTTTAAAAAGTTGGAAGCAAAGGGAGCCAAGCCGCAGCGGGTGTTGTGGGCCAGCACCAGTGCAAAAGACCCATCCTTCAGCGATGTCAAATATGTAGAGGCGTTAATTGGTAGAAATACCATCAATACCTTACCTATGGATACCCTTGAGGCATTTCGCGACCATGGACAGGTAACGAACGACCTAATCGAAAAATTGGACAAAGCCACCGAAGTGCTGCGACGATTAAAGGGCAACGGAATCAATCTGGACAGAATTACCCAAAAACTGGAGGACGAGGGCATCGAAAAATTCAGTGCTTCATTCACCACACTTTTAAAGGGAATCCAGACACAAAAGAAAAAATCGGTCGCTCAAAAGTAAGGTTTAATATGCGACACGATTGGCGAAATGTTATACGTTAAAGGAGCGTCTTTTTAATACCATCACCGTTAAACCGTGTCATATCAACGATGTTGCATCATTTTATGTTAATGCAATCTCAAAAAAGCATACGTTCGCATTGTGATAATGAGATGGTAATCCCGATGTGTTTTTCAATCTTTTTGTTCCCAAAAATTGAAACCCGCAATATGTATAGTGGCTGATCAATGTTTGGTTTTTTCCACAGGTATCCATTCCGATGAATTTCCTGTTCTGGTCCTTTGCTAACTCTATGGCCCAATCGACAGTAATTTTCACGAAGTTGTTGCCTCTAAAATCAGGGTTTGTAGCAATCCTGTGAACGTAAATGGAGGCATCGTTATCAGCAGCTTCCCATATTTTTGGATCGCTATACGTTATCGCCCAGATACAGGCAATTTTATCCTCGATTACTAGCTTAAATTGTCTGTTTTCAGCAATTTCAACCGCTACTGGCTTCGTTCCAATAATAACTATCGGGGTAAATGCGTTCGCCAAATATGGCGGTCCCCACCCTAACGATTGTTGCTCCTTCCTCTATGGCAATCTCGAGATCACCGCTCATTCCCATGGAAAGTTCGTTTAATTCAACATTGGGCAGATTAAGATTTTGGGCCTTTTGCTGTATGCTTTTCAATAGCTTAAAACATCTTCGTACTTTTTCCGGGGCCGCACTGAACAATCCGATGGTCATTAACCCCTTGACCTTTAGAGTATCGAATGTGGCAATCTGTTCTATGAACTGTAATGCTTTTTCGGGGGCGACCCCAAATTTACTTTTTTCATACGTGGTGTTTACTTGCACAAAGACATTTATCGTCTTATTTTCCAGAACCAAATAATTGTGTAATTTTTCGGCCAGTTGCAATCGGTCGATCGATTCGATACAGGTTGTCCATTTAACGACTTCCTTAATTTTATTGGTTTGTAGATGGCCTATAAAATGGATTTCTGGTCGCAACTCTTTTAAAGCAGGACCTTTTTTCTTAAGTTCTTGAACCTTGTTTTCCCCCAATAGATTTTCCCCCTGTTTCAGGGCAAACAGAATCCTGTTGGGATCGACTGTTTTGGTGGCCAATAACAATCGGATCTCATTGGAATCTCGATTAGACCTTTCACATGCAGTCTTTATTCTATTGTGAACGGTCTGCAGGTTTTTGAGGATAAGTTCTGACATCGTATTTATATTACTAGGAGAGCAGACTATCCACTTCCAGATACTTATTTTTCATAAGACCTAAGGCAAACGCAGCCGCGGAAGCACTGAAAACCGAATAGTCAAAAACACCTTTTATGCCTACCGAAAAGGTCATCGACAAAGCAAAGGCCAACAATAGCAATCCGCTCAATTTTGCAAACAGTTCCGTTTTAAATCCAATCAGCAAAAAAATCGCAAAAATGACTTCGGCTGCCGTTGCGACCCCTCCCAATATCGGTGCCATGAAATCAGGCATCCAAGGATTTATCAATGAGGTGTACTCGATAAAACTGTCCCAGTTGCCCCATGTGGAGACTTCCTTGTTCCATAGCCCGAACCTATCGGCAACCGCCGATAAGAACCCTACGGAAAGGGCAAGCCGCAAAAACAATTTTACCGCTTTGGCGTACATAATTTGTTTTTTGTAATCGAACAACCTAGAGGTCGAAACGGCCTCCATGTAGTTGTTTATTCTTTGGATGGGAAACCGTGTGAAAAGTTACAAAATTTTGTAACCTTTTTTAGAAATCCCTATTTAAAGTTCAGTAATAATAATGAACTCATTTAGACTTTTTGTTTGGAACCGAGATTTTTGGCTTTTGTGCCCTAATGAAGTCATTTTTCAGTTGCATAGCCGTGGCTACGGAACTGAAAGGCTACGGAACTGAAAAATGAGGAAATTAGGGTGCGAAATGTGAAAATCGCAGGTAAAAGAAAAAGTCTAAATGAGTTCAATGTTCAACAACAAGAAAGATACGATTATGAATGCAAATGTTCAATTGGTAAAAACGATATTAAAATACACTTTTGGCCTTGTGCCTATGGTAGCTGGGCTGGACAAATTTACCAATATTCTAACGGATTGGAGTCAAGCCGAACTAATTACCGACCGGTCAATTTTAAAGGTCTTTATCCACTCGACCTATGTTTTTTTTGCATCAGCATGGCTATCAAGCTCAAGGGAATCAAAAGGCTTCCTACCGCCAAAGCTTCAAAATATCCTTCGAAAATGGAAAAGCTTTGCCATGCCGCTATTCCTTTATAGAAAATCAGTAGTTCCGTAATCAAAAATCCTGTGAAGTAAACCACATAGGCTTTGCCAGAAATCCGCAGAAACCTAAAGTAATCCAAGAAGAAAAAGAGGGCGATGGTGACAACACCCAGAAACGTCCAATGCAAATACCCGACGGTAAAGTCCAACACCGTTGCGGCCAGGTTGGCGAAATAGGGAAAGGCCGTAAGCAATTGCAGTATCATTTTCACGAACAATAGAACGAACACTGTTCTAAGAAGGCTCCATTGCCATTTTGTGAGCATGGAACTCAACCTTGTTCGATATGGAAATAAAAACCGGACTAGCAAGACTAAGGCAAAAAGCTGAAAAGCCCCTCCTACCCCACCGAGTGCGTATAGCAGTATCGGTGGTTTTGCAAACAAGGTAGATAAAAAGAAGGACAGGATTATCCCAAGGTTGATACCCCAAAAGAATTTTTGAAAAATATTTTTAGAAGGTTGGATCTGGCGTCGCTCGAGCAGATGTAAAAACAAGCCGAGCAAGGCCATAAACATCCATCCGTTGTAAAGAAAATGCAGATAGAAATAGATGGCCAGACGGTACCAAAGGGATTCTGCCCCGAGTGTGTTCATTATCGCCCCCAAGGCCCATGGCCCCAAGCTTGACAGTACCAAATACCCCAAAGCAGCCTTAATGCATTGATATGCATGTGATTTTTTGAACCCGGGTTTTACATGCTTCCCGAAAAACCAAAAAAACCAGTACGAGGCGAACAGAAACAAGGTCGAAAAAACAATCGAAAAAAACGCATAACCGGTAAACGGAAAGGTAAAAAGCATGCCCACCAAACTTAACTGTGTAAACCAAAAAATTATTCGATATTTCTTGTCCTTCATCGGACTTTGCACGAACAGCTTATAAATCAGAGTGGTCAAAGCGACATAAACCCATCCTAAAAGTGCGATATGAGAATGGGTGTGGACAAAGAACTTATAGGTGATCGACATTTCGACCAAGGGAAAAAACCTTAGCAGTACGCCCAATAGCGCGGCCAAGATAAAATAGGCCATTGCGATGTTAATATGGGGTTTTAGATCTTTCATTTTCGAAAGCGCAATTTAGGAAAACAAAGGGACATGCCGCTTGCAATGGGCACGTTGAAAACCCATAGGCAACAGATTGAACTCGTTTACACTTTTTGCTTGGAACCGATCCCGAGACTTCGGGAGGCTATTGCGTCTTAATGATGTCATATTTTAGTTGCTAGCCTTAGTTTCGGACCTTAAAAATGAGAAAATTAGGGTGCAAAACCTGCTAGCAGGCAGGCAGGTGTGAAAATCGCAGGTAAAAGAATAAGTTTAAACGAGTTCATTAAGAAAAACCTGACAAATATCATATTCTAAGATCTTTTTTGTTCCGTATTTTGCAACTTAAAATTGCAAAAATTTAGTATGGACACGACCAAGATAACAACGTTGCTGATTTTTCTATGTTTGACTACGAAAGGTAACGCACAATTTACGGTCGATGCCGAACTGCGGCCCCGTTTTGAATACCGGCATGGCTTTAAGACCCTTTTTCCCGATAATGAAGATCCTGCGGCATTTGTCTCGCAACGCACACGTTTGAATACCGGTTATCAAACCGAAAAACTAAACTTTTATCTGAGCCTTCAAGACATTAGGGTTTGGGGCGATGTACCTCAGTTGAACATTTCGGACAATAATGGCCTAAGCGTCCACCAAGCCTGGGGGGAAATTATGTTCGATGAAAAGTTTTCGGTAAGATTGGGCCGCCAGGAGATTGCCTATGACGACCAGCGTATTTTTGGAAATGTGGGCTGGGCGCAACAGGCACGAAGTCATGATGCGGCCCTTTTAAGGTTTTCCGATACAAAGATCAAGTTCGACCTAGGGGTCGCCTTCAATCAGGATGCGGAAAATGTGGTCGGCACTACCCTTACCACGCCCAACACCTACAAAAGCATTCAGTATGTTTGGCTGCATAAAGATTGGCAAGACTTTCAGGCCAGTTTCCTTTTTTTGAACAACGGAATGCAATTTATCGATGAAATCGATTCCGGCAACAATGAAACCAGATACTCCCAGACCATCGGAAGCCATTTAAATTACAAACTAGGGGCGGTCGGATTAATCGCCAATGGCTATTACCAATTCGGAAAGGATGTCGCCAACAACGACCTAAGTGCCTATTTGCTGGCATTGGAAGCCAATTACAAGCCGTCAGAGTCCTGGACATTGATGCTCGGTACCGAGATCCAAAGCGGTAATGACAACGGTATACCTTCCAACGGAGATAACAAGGCCTTTACGCCCTTTTATGGGACCAACCATAAATTCAATGGGTTTATGGATTATTTCTATGTAGGAAACCATGCGAACAATATTGGCCTTTGGGACCTTTATGCCAAGGCCAAGCTAGCCCTGAACTCCAAATCAGAACTGACCGTGGCCTTGCACAATTTTGCTTCCCCATCGGAAATCGCACCGAACCTTCCGCGCCAATTGGGCACGGAACTGGATCTGGTCTATTCCTATACACTGGATAAAAACATCGCCTTTTCCGGAGGATATTCCCATCTCTTTGCCGCCGAAGGCATGGAAACGATCAAGAACAATTTTGACGGCAACACCAACAATTGGGGCTGGGTCATGGTTACCATCAAACCAACTTTGTTTTCCCATGCGGACTAATAGATAGCCTATGGAAAGCCGAATTTAATTACACAAATGCAATCCATTAAAAATGAACAAAACACACTCTTTCCACATCCCTGTAATGGGAATTGGATTTACAATCGACACGCCTTTAAAGGTTTCCCGTTTTGGAATCGACTCCGTAATTTCTTTGGTCGATGATATTCTTTTGGAAAAACTACGAAAGATGTACTGCGGAAAATTTGAACTTCCCTATACCGAAATCACAGATAAAATGGAAGATTTCAGGGCGGAACGGATCACTTCGTATCTCGACCTGATCCAAGAACTCGCCCAAAAGAAATTCGAGGAGTTTAAAAACGCCACGGTGGCAACGGCGAACGACATCAAGGAATATTTCAATAGGCTGCCCGATACATCGACATTTAAACAGGAGTTCGAGCAGTTGACCAATAATTTGGATGAAATCCGCAACTGGGTAAAGATGCATATGCCCATGGGCAATATCGACGTGAACATAATGACCAAGGTCGATAAGGACAACTATATCAAAAAGGTAAAACTGTCCCCCGAATATAACGATGCCCATGCAGCGTTACGGGGATTTGCGAATAGCGGTCTGGATTCTTCCGTGATTCTTTCCGCGGGCATGAACCCTAGATTATATAGCTATTTGGAACAGTTCGATGATTTTTATCCCGATGCCGACGGCAACCTTAAGAAGAAAATTGTGCTTAAGGTGAGCGATTACCGTTCTGCCTTGATCCAAGGCAAATTCTTGGCCAAAAAAGGCATTTGGGTGTCCGAGTACCGTATTGAATCGGGCCTCAACTGCGGCGGCCATGCTTTTGCGACTGATGGTTATCTGATGGGGCCGATTTTGGAGCAGTTCAAGGCCAATAAAGAAGCACTGACAACAGAAGTCCATCAATTGATGGTTACCGCTTTGGAGCAGAAAGAACGCGACATTCCCAAAATGCCATTACCCCTAAAAATTACGGCTCAAGGCGGGGTGGGAACTTCTGAAGAACACGAGTTTATTATGGATTACTACCAAGTGGATTCCGTGGGTTGGGGCACGCCATTTCTACTGGTTCCCGAAGCTTCTACAGTAGATAAGGCGACTTTAAATCTATTGGCGGCGGCCAAAGAAGAAGATCTTTATCTGAGCAACACTTCGCCTTTAGGGATACCCTTCCATAGTTTGAGGGGAAATACCAAGGATATGGAAAAAGAGAAGAACCTGGCCAAAGGAAGGCCTGGAAGTGCATGTCCAAAAAAATTCGTCGCCCTGAACAAAGAGTATAAAGATGAAGGTCTTTGTACCGCATCGCGTCAATATCAACATCTAAAATTGCAGGAACTGGAAAAGGAATCCGTCTCTTCGGAAGAATATAAACTACGCTACGATAAAATCACCGAAAAATCCTGTACCTGTGTGGGGCTGGGCACTTCGGCCCTATTGGCGTACGGATTGGACACAAAAACGGAGGGCACAGGCGTTTCCATCTGTCCGGGGCCCAATATGGCTTATTTTTCAAAGATCGTCTCTCTATCTCAAATGATAGACCATATTTACGGCAGGGCCAATCTGATTTCCCGGACCGATAGGCCCAATATGTTCGTCAAGGAACTTTCCATCTATCTAAACTATCTGGAAGATCAAATTACGGAGACTCGTAGAGCGATGACCAAAAAACAAAAACAGTATTTATTGAAGTTTGCGACCAATTTGCACGAGGGAATTGCCTATTACGAAGCACTTTTCACCATTTCCATGGAGGTGTTCAAATCCTCAAAAGCTAAAATCCTATATGACTTTCTTTGCGGTAAGGATGCTTTGGAAGAATTGGTTTTGGAAATCGAGGCGCTTGAAATGGTTGAAACATAAACATAGAGCATGACAAGTGTCATGTTTTGGACTAAATGACTAAACTACTTTTACCCGAAATAGAGGATATTAATATCCTTTTATCTTTAAAAAACAACTAAAACCCATCTAAAAATGAAATCAAATCAACCAAAATCAGCAGTATTGCTATTCTCCGCCGCATTATTGCTATTCCTTTCATCCTGTAAGGATAATGAAAACAAGGAAATCGCCAGTTCCGACATACCGGCCACGGTAGAAATGAAGGCCATATTGACCTCGCCACCCCATGTACCTCCCCCAACGGGGAAAAGAAAGGCAAAAAAATTGATTGTCGACATGGAAATCCTCGAACAGGAAGGCGAAATGACCAATGGGGTAAAATATATGTACTGGACGTTCGGCGGTACGGTGCCCGGAAGTTTTATCCGCACCAAGTTAGGTGATGAAGTGGAGTTCCATCTAAAAAACCATCCCGACAACAAATTGCCCCACAACATTGACCTTCATGCCGTTACAGGTCCTGGAGGTGGAGCGGAATCCTCTTTTGTAGCTCCCGGCCGTGAAAAGGTGTTTTCCTTTAAGACTCTGAATCCAGGACTATACGTCTACCACTGCGCCAC